>QWCK01000088.1_pt1 | contig 151763 bp, 123 predicted proteins | sample 1972571 | NCBI WGS metagenome assembly QWCK01 (sample SAMN09866710, study PRJNA288562) | Human gut metagenome isolate term2_stool, whole genome shotgun sequencing... | isolation source: gut | host: Homo sapiens | place: USA: California | reverse complement strand
CAACAACGCGTAATGAACTGTAATAAACTGTTAAGATCCAAAGTACGGAACCCACGCAGACTTGTCTGCAGGTGGGTGACAGTACTTGGGACACGCCCATATTATTTTATGAGAGAACTATACTTACCGCAATGGACAATTGCCGGGCAAATGCCTAAAGAAAGGAGAGCGGCTGCAGGCTGCTCTCCTCCTCTGTCTGAATCTGAATCTTTTTCTCTTGACTCTCCCGGCTCACTTCGCCTCGGTCAGAATACGGGACGCCGGAGCCTGCACCCCCTGTGCTGCAAAGCTCTCTGTGACCTTCTGCGTAAGGTCATAGTACACATCCCAGTAGTCCTCGTTTCTGCACCACACGCGAACCACAAATCTCATGGCGCTGTCTGTGCCGCCCTCAAGACGTGCAAATGGTGCGCTCGGCGCATCGAGTATCTTTGCGGTAGCTGCAATAGCCTCCTTTAATATGCTCTGAATATGAGCCGGATTTTCCGACTTTGCACAGCTGAACTGCAAATCCACTCTGCGCAGCTCCTCTGTGGAGTAGTTCACAACATTTGCATTCATAAGAGAGCCGTTCGGAACTGTAATCCGCTTGTTGTCAAGACTCATGATCACAGTATAAAAAAGCGTGACCTCCCTCACCGTTCCGGATACTCCGGCCGCATCGACGTAATCGCCCACACTGAAGGGCTTGAAGAGGAGCAACATGATACCGCCTGCGAGATTGCTGAGTGCTCCCTGCATCGCGAGCCCCACTGTCACACCCGCGGAAGCAAGGACAGCAACAACCGAAGCCATGGGCACGCCCAGAATTCCGATGATGCTGATAATCAGAATTACATAGAGTGCAATTCTTAAAAAGCTGCACGTAAAGCTGTGCACTGTCGCGTCCATTCTGTTCATCGCCTTATTCTCAGAAACCAGCTTCACCGCCATGCGGATGAGGGCTCTGCCGACCAGCCACACGATGAGCGCAAATACGAGTTTTCCTATCACTCCGCCGAGCAATCCCAGAATGCCCATACCAAAAATACCCGTTACAATGTCCATGATTTCTCCTGTTCTTTCTGCAATCAGGCGGCAACCTGCCTCCTGTCAGAACAGTATAGCACAGCTGTCACTCCAGAATAAAGTCCTTTCAGCGCTCCGCTTTTTGCTCCGTCAGCGGAATGCCTGCGACCCTCAATCCCGCTGTCTTTCCTGCATAGGCATAGAGCCAGCTGCCCTCCCGGATATCATAAAGTCCCCTGAGATAGTCTCCGAAAAATATCTCTTCCGGTGTTCCCACGCGCTCCGCCCTGCCCTCCCGCATGCAGAGGATGCGGTCTGAAATGTGCTCGGCGAGCTCCAGCTCGTGGAGGGAGAGCACGACAGTCATCCCCTTATCTCGGCTGAGCTTCCGGAGGAGCTCCAGAAGCTCCAGCTTGTGGGAAATATCCAGATAAGCTGTCGGCTCATCCAGAAGCAGAAGCTCCGGCTCCTGACACACTGCCTTTGCGAGCAGCACGCGCTGCCGCTGTCCGTCGCTCAATGCGCGAAAATCTCGCTCTGCAAGTGTCTCGACTCCCACCAGGCGCATTGCGTTCTCTGCGACTGCTCTGTCCTCTGCGGAGAGCAGCCCCAGCATCCCGGTATAAGGGTAGCGGCCGCTCTGCACCGCCTCGCGGCAGCTCATATACTCAGGCTCCGGATGCCTCGTCGGGAGCAGGGCGAGACGCCTTGCGCGCTCCCGCTCTCCGAGTGAGGAGAGCGCGCGTCCTGCGAGCAGGACAGCTCCCGAGGAGGGCCGCAGCTGGGCGGAAAGTGTTCTCAACAGCGTGGACTTTCCGGCGCCGTTTGGTCCGATCAATGTGAATATTTCCCCCGCCTGCACGGAGAAAGAGATCTCATGCAGCACCGCCCTGCCGCCGTAGCCGGCAGAGAGCCGCTCTGCGGAGAGTATAGCTTCCTCGCAGTGCTTCCCTCCCGCTGCGCCCCCACCGGTCCGGCGGCCACAGGAAGTGCCGGCGCGCATTTCCCCGGATCCCTCCCGCGGAACAGCCTGCATCAGCCGCGTCTCCTCTCTCATTTTCTCCATGTCCTCAGCCTCCTCTCCGGCGCAGCATAATGCGTATCACAATCGGCGCGCCGAGCACGGAAGTGACTGCACTGAGCTTCAGCTCCGTGGGTGCAAAGGCCGTGCGCGCAATGAGATCCGCCAGCAGGCAGAAGACAGCGCCGCCGAGGAAGCAGGCCGGCAGCATGAGAAGCGGCTTTGCCGTCCGAAAGAGCCCCTTCATGAGATGCGGCACAGCGACACCGACGAAGGAGACCGGCCCGGCATAGGCGGTCACAAGCGCGCTGAGAAGCCCGGATAGAAGGATGAGCATCAGACGAAAACGGCGTATATTTACACCCATGCTCTCCGCGTGGCTCTCTCCGAACTGATAGGCCCCCATTGGCTTCGCAAGCAGAATTCCCAGCACAAAGAGCAGGGCAATCGCCGGTGCAAAGAAGCGCACCGCTTCCATGCTGATGCCGGAAAAACTGCCCATGGACCAGTTGTGCAGGTTCACGATATTGGAATCTTCTGCGAAGGTCACGACAAACTCCGTCGCGGCGGAGCAGAGATAGCCGATCATAACGCCGCAGATCACAAGCAGCGACATATTCCGGACCCGTCCCGCAACTGCAAGGATAAAGCTGATGGAAAGCATCGCGCCGAGAAACGCTGCGGAAACCAGCGTGACAGAACCTGGCGCGGTGCCGCGGCTTAAGCTGAATACCATCACGAATGCCACCATGAGCTTTGCCCCGGAAGAAATTCCCAGTACATACGGTCCGGCAATCGGATTCGCAAAGAAGGTCTGAAGGAGAAAGCCGGATACGGCAAGCCCACCCCCGAGAAATACCGCGGCGAGAAGGCGCGGCATACGAAGTGCCCAGAGTATCTGCGACGCCTCACTCCCTTCGCGGCGCAAAAGAGCACCCGTCAGCTCACCTGCGGAAATATGCACGCTTCCGACAAAAAGATTCAGAAAACTTAGAAAACAGAGCAGCAGAAGCAGGAGCAGAAAACCACTCTGTACTTTACAACGCACTCTGTCTTTCTGTTCCTGTCCCATCAGTTCAACCTCCGAAAATAGCAAAGCTCCTGCTCCGGATCCCTTTCAGGATCTCGAATCAGCTGATTCAGCTCTGCAATAATCTCTGCGACGCCGACGCTATGCTGAAAAAGATTTTTTCCGGAGCACCAGACCGCCCCCTCCTTCACCGCCTTGAAATCCTGAAAAAGGCTGTTCTTTTCGATCAGCTCCCGGATACTCTCCAGCTCGCCGCCGATCGTCCCGCTGTAGATCAGGATGTCTGCATCCTTCGCCCCCGCATAGAAATCTTCCATCTGCATGCTGATGCCGGAGTTTCCGCTCTTTTGAAACTTCCTGTCGCGGAAAATATAGCGTCCGCCGGAGAGCTCTATCAGCTCTGCCATGTAATCGCCGGGACGGCGCACGTTGACGCTGCCGTTCGCACTGACATAGAAGAAAGCCACGCTGCGCTCCGTATTCTTCTCACGCAGGATGGGCTGCAGTGCGGCGACACTCTCGCTCACGATGCGCTCCGCCTCTGCTTCCTTCCCCGTGAGATAACCATAGAGCCGCACCCACTCCATGCGGCCCAGCGGATTGTCCTCATAGCTGGAGCGCTCCACAAGAACAGGAATGCCGAGGCGCGTGAGCTGCTCCCGCACCGCAGGAGTATGATAAATCATCGTAGACTCCAGCGCAAGACCGCAGCCCTCCGTGAGCAGGCGCTCGTAGTCCGGCGCACTGTACTTTCCCGCGTAGAGCAGAGCTCCTTCATCCATGGCTCTCTGTACCTCCGGAAAGCTCCAGTCCTCCCGTCTGGTTCCGCTCATTCGAAGTGCGGAGAGCGCATCAAGCTGAAGAAAAGCTTCCATCGCAGAGCTCGCCGCAATATAGACTTTCGAGACCGGCCGCCGTATCACAGGAAGACGCTCACCGAAGCGCTGCTCCATATCCGGCAGCTCAGCCCCCCGGTCCGCGATGAGATAGCGCTCGCTTCCGCCTATGGTCAGAAGCACGCATCCCTCAGAGCAGGGTTCCATCGCAAACTGACTCGCATAGCGCGGACTGAGGGAATCCCTTGAAAAAGAAGCGGAGGCAGATGCCTCCGCTCCCGCTGTCTCTATACTGGCCGCATCGAAATACAGTGTGTACTGAATCTCATGCGGCGTGCTCATCGCTGTCGTGTCGGCATACACCGTGAGCTTCCTATCAAAGTAGCGCACAGGAATTTCAAAGCTTGAATTCCCCTCCGTATTTACCGGCTCGTAGCGGACGCCGTCCACCAGCATATAGTCGTAATTCGGACTGCTGAAGGTAATGCGCGCCGTGCAGATTCCCCCGGAAACCCTGAGCTCGGCAGGAGTCTCTACCGCAGCCCTTCCGGAACCGCCCTCCAGCTCTACAGAAACCCGGTAAACCCCATCCGCAAGCCTGAGGCTCTCTGCGCTCTGTCCCGCCGCCGCACTGCCCTCCCGGAGCGCCTCTGCGGGAAGTGTGTCCGCGCGGAACACCAGCGTCCGGTCATACCACTTTTCCTTTCGCTTGCTGAAGGCCGCAAGCGGCAGCTCCTCATCCAGCGCCTTTACAGGAACGGTAAAGGTCTTTCGCCCCTCAGCATCCTCAGCTGCGGGAATGTACTGCGTCTCAGCGGCCGCGGCCGCCTCCTCGCCGCTTCCGGGATATACAAAGAGGTAACCGCTTCCGCCCATCGTGAGCACCGCGGTCATATTGCCATCCTGTACAAGCAGCGCACAGGATGTGATCCGAAACATAGATGAGCTGGAATCCACCTGGATCTCATAGACTCCGTCCCGAAGCTCGGTTCCCGGAACGGGAACCATGCCCTCCCGCCCCACAGATTCCTGTGCGACCGTCTCGTCCGCAGCTGCAACAGCAGCGTTCTCTGCTGATGTACCGTCATCCGCTGCAGTGCTGCTCTCCTGTGTCATCTCTGTCACAGTGCTCTCCGCCACCGCACCGCTGCCCGTGCGCCCACAGGCAGCGATCATAAGGGAAAGCAGGAGGAAGAGTGCCGGTATTCTCTTACTTTGCATTCTCAATGGCCTCTCCTGCGTGCTGCACATAGAGCTCACGAATCTCCTCATTCTCTCCAAGTCCCTTCAAAATGCACTCCACCTCAAAGCCAGCCTTCTCAAACTCTGTCTTCCAGGAGCCCTCCTCATCGCCTGCCATATCGTTGTTCGCGTGATCTCCCGCAACAACCATCAGCGGCTCCAGCACGACCTTCTCGTAGCTGCCCTCTTTTACCATGGCAATCACATCCTCAAGGCCCGGCTCCGCCTCAACGGTTCCGACATAGTAGTGCTCATATCCCAGCTCCTTTAAAAGCTCCTGCATCTTTCCATAAACCGCATTGGAAGCCGCCTCGGTTCCGTGTCCCATGAAGCAGATCGCAGTCTTTCCATCATCATAGCTCTTTGTCGCCGCCGTGACGGCCTTTGCAACTGCCTTAAAATCCTCATCCGAGGTGAGCAGCGGCTCTCCGATAGAGACCGTCTCAAAGGCATCCGCATAATTTGCGAGCGTATCCGTGAGCTCATTATACTCGATGCCGTTCATGAGGTGCGTCGGCTGCACCACCAGAGTCCGAACGCCATTGTCCACGGCACGCTTCAGGGCAGTCTCTACATTGTCAATCTCCACACCATCTCTCTTCTGCACATGGTCAATGATAATCTGGCTCGTGAATGCTCTCCGGACACTCCACTCGGGATACGCCTCTGCAAGCGCCTGCTCAATTGCGCCGATGGTGAGTCTTCTGCTGTCATTGAAGCTGGTGCCGAAGCTCACAACAAGAAGCTCCTTCTCTCCGATCTCATCCTGATTCAAAGGGTTGTCCATGGAGGCATCCCCGGTGCTGTAGTCCTCTTCTTCCTCCTCAGCTGCCTCGCTCTCCGCCATTTCCGTGCTCTCTGCAGCCGTGGTCTCCGCCGCGCTGCTCTCTGCGGCAGACGCCGCTGTGGTCGCTGTGCCGCCTGCTGCGCCGCAGGCCGCAAATACGCAGGCCGCCATAATTCCAAGTGCTAAAATCTGTTTTCTCATGATATCCTCCCTTGCCTCCTGGCATAAAAATGCCCTTCTCCATCTGGAAAAGGGTGTCCTGAGAAGAGCTGCCGATGCAGCTCCTCCGGTACGACCAATTCCACGTGGCCCCGGAGCAGACGCAGCCGACGCTCGCTCCGATGTACCCGAAACCGGCAGGTTTCCTGACTTATGGATCCACAGAGCGGCAGCCTTCCCGGCTCTCGCCAGTGACCGCGCAGCGCGCACGCGCCCTGCTCCCCAAATACAGTGACGGGATCGCACAGGACTCTCACCTGTTTCCCTTTTACCCTCTGTCCGTGGCAGAGGCACCGATTTCCTTTCTGTATTTCATTTTGAATCGTATCCCATCTCACCGCTGCTCGATGGAATTTGTCCTGAAAGCTCCATCCGCAGAATCGCAACAGAACTTTTCCACCTCAGTATACCACAACACTGCCGCTCGATGGGTTTTCTCGTCAAGACTCCTCCTGCTAAAGCGCGAGGAGTCTTTCCTCGTTATTTTACCACAACACTGCCGCTGTGTGAAATTTTATTTCTCTCCTGCTTCTGGACTCACAGCAGCGGGGCGATGAGACGCAGCAGGCAGTGCCCAATGCGCAGCACATGGGAACGGCCGCTTAAGTAGTGCTCCGTCACCTCCCGGCAGCGGGGAAACAGCTGCTCAAACTCCTGCTTCATATCCGTCACGGCAGCACAGTCATAAAAAAGCACCGCATTTTCAAAGTGATGGTACAGACTGCGATAGTCGAGGTTAATGGTTCCGCACACTGCTATGCTGTCATCCGAGACACACTGCTTTGCGTGGCAGAAGCCCGGCGTGTACTCAAAGAGGCGGACACCCCAGCGCGCCAGTCCGTTGTAGTAGGAGCGCGTCGCCTGATATACCAGCTTCTTGTCCGGAATGCCCGGCGTGACGATGCGCACATCCACACCTCGTTTCGCCGCAAGCGTCATCGCACGGCTGAGTTCATCCGTGATAATGAGATAGGGCGTCGTGAACCAGACGTAGCGCTTTGCGTTATTCAGAATGTTCATATAGACATTTTCCCCGATGCGCTCCTCACCCAGAGGACTGTCCGCATAGGGCAGGCACCAGCCCTGCTCCTTTGCCTGATACGCGGGAGCTGTAAGATAGCGCCCCGGCTCCCGGTCATCGAGATCATCTCCCCGGATCGCATTCCAGTTCTCCAGAAAGATAGCCGTGAGATTCCGCACCGCATCTCCCTTAAGTCTCACACCGGTATCGTACCAGTGCCCATAGGGATGTGTGAGGTTAAAGTACTCATCGGCGAGATTATAACCTCCGGTAAAGCCAAGCTCTCCGTCAATCACGGTGATCTTCCTGTGATCCCGGTGATTCATAAAGAGGCTCAGGACCGGCAGCACGGGATTAAATACGCGGCAGCGTATTCCATCCGCCTGCATACGCTCGATAAAGTCGTGATCAATAAATACAAGGCTCCCTACATCGTCATAGAAGAGACGCACCTCGACGCCTGCCGCCGCCCGCTCCCTAAGAGCTGCATGCAGGCGTCTGAAGGCCTGCCGCTCCTCGATCGCATGGTACTCGAGGAATATAAAACGCCTGGCCCCTCGTATGGCCTCAAGCTGCGCCTCAAGCGCTTCTGCTGCGCTTCTGTAATATTGAATATCCGTATTTCTGCAGAGCGGATAGCCTGCATAATCCCTCAGATAGCGAAACTGATTGGCGACACCGACATCCCGCCGCATCAGCGTCCTGAGATCTTCATCCTTCTGGGTGAGCTGCGGAAATATGCACGCATCAATTCGGCGGTAACGCTCCCGCATACGCTCTGTAGAGCCAGGCAGACCCAGCATGAGATAGAGCGGCACTCCAAACAGCGGCGCCGCCGAAATCAGCATGATCCATGGCATCTTCGCCGCCGCATTCATATGTCTTCCGTAGATGCCGAGCACCAGAAACAGTGCCGCAACCCTGACAAGACCTGGAATCCAGGAAAAATGCCTGCTCAGTATTCCGAGCTGCACATAGAGCCAGATCAGCTCAATCAAAATGGCAAGCGCAACAAAGACTGCCCGCCGGATACCATTTTTCACTTCTGCTCTGTGTTCAAGTGTCTGCTCCATCTTATTTGCCTCCGCTTATTATCTTAACACAGAGATACAAGAAGCAAACCCCCAACTTCTCTTTTCGTGGTATACTATGAGCACTTAGTGTACGTTTCGTTAACGATGGAGGTGGATATGAAAGAACTCGGTTATTACGACGGCAGCTACGGCCCGCTGGAAGAGATGCGGATTCCCATGTCCGATCGCGTCTCCTGGTTTGGAGACGGTGTCTACGACGCGGGACCGTGCCGAAACTATCACATCTTTGCTCTGGATGAGCACGTGGATCGTTTCTTCCGCAGTGCAGCGCTCCTTGACATGACGATGCCCATGGGCAAGGAGGAGCTGAAGCAGCTTCTGAACGAACTCGTAAGCAAGATGGACAGCGGAAATCTCTTTGTCTACTATCAGCTGACTCGTGGCAGAGGAGGCGCCGTGAAGCGCAGTCATACCTATGAGCAGGGCGCCCCCGGGAAGCTCTGGATCACCCTCACCCCCGCTGAGATCTCCGACGGGAAGATGCCGATCCGTCTTGTCACAACCGAGGATACCCGCTTCCTGCACTGCAATATTAAGACCCTGAACCTCATTCCCTCCGTCATGGCCTCTCAGAAGGCAAAGGATGCGGGCTGCCAGGAGGCAGTCTTCTACCGCCCCGGGAACATCGTGACCGAATGTGCGCACAGCAATGTGCATATTCTGAAGGATGGAACGCTCCGCACCCACCCGGCGGATCATCTGATCCTCGGTGGAATCGCCCGCATACACCTGATCCGCGCCTGCGAGGCGCTCGGCATTCCGGTGCGTGAGGAGGCCTTCACGCTAGACGAGCTCTTTGCCGCGGATGAGGTCATCGTGACAAGCTCCTCCAATCTCTGCCTGCATGCCGATGAAATCGACAAGAAACCTGTCGGCGGCAGGGCTCCCGAGCTGCTGGAAAAAATACGCAGCTACCTCATCGGGGAGTTCCTGGAGGCGACCGCAGAATAAATCCGGGCTATGCCAGAGGAAAGACCGCTGGATGAGCCTCTTCCATTCTCCATCCGCAAAACGGATGGCGGAAGACGGCTCACAGCGGTCTCTTTTTGCCTTGTATTCAATTCAGCGCAGGCGCGCGCGGTTCCAGCGGTAGACAGCCGTCCCGATGATGAGCACATACCCCAGCACACTGAGCCCATCCGGCAGTTCTCCCCAGAGCAGGAAGCCGAACAGTGCCGCAAACACCACCTGCGAGTAATCAAAGACAGAGATCTCCCGCGCAGGTGCATAGCTGTAGGCCGCTGTGATGCCAAGCTGTCCCAGTGCGGCTGCAGCTCCCGCCAGCAGAAGAAAGAGCAGCTGCCGCACGCTCATCGGCTGAAAGTCCCGAATCAGCGCCGGCACACTCGCAAGGCAGGAAAAGAGTGAAAAGCAGAGAATAATAACCGGTCCCTTCACACCGCCCTGCGCAGTCTTCCGCACATAGGTATAGGCTGTGCCCGCAAACAGACCTCCGAGCAGCCCGATCAGCGCAGGCAGCTGTGCAAGCCCTGCGCCGGGCTTGATCACCAGTGCCGCTCCGGAGAGTGCCACCAGAAGACACACGATATCTGTCCGCTCCGGAACCTCCCCCAGCATCAGCAGAGACATAAGAATTGCAAAGAAGGGGGACATCTTGTTCAGCATATTGGCATCCGCAATTCCAAGATGATCAATCGCCCAGAAATTCGCAATAATCCCCAGCGTTCCAAAGAGCGAGCGCAAAAGAAGCGGCGGCCAGTTCTTCCGTCCGACCCGGAAGTGCTCTCCCGAGCGGCGCAGCATCCAGAAGGCGGTCAGCGCTGCAACTGCGTTCCGGAAGAAGGCCTTCTCCATCACCGGCAGCTCTCCCGACAGGCGCACAAAAACGGACATCAGGGAGAATCCCGCTGCCGCGACCAGTATGAAGCATATCCCCTTCAGCTGACTGCGCATACTCACTTCGACGCAATCACTGCGATCTCAACCCTTGCGCCCTTCGGGAGCGCTGCCACCTGAAAGGCCGCCCGCGCAGGATAGGGCTCCGCAAAGAACTCCGCATAGACCTCGTTCATGGGCGCAAAGTCCGCAATATCGCTGAGATACACATTTGCCATAACGACATTTCCCATATCCAGCCCCGCCTCGGCAAGAATGCTCTTCACGTTCATAAGCGACTGTCTGGTCTGCTCCCTGATGTCCTCAGAGGGAAAGGCTCCTGTCTTCGGGTCGACCGGAAGCTGCCCGGAGACATATACTGTGCTGCCGCTCTGAATTCCCTGGGAGTAAGGGCCAATGGCCGCCGGTGCATTCGCAGTGGAAAGTGACTGATTCATATCTTAACCTCCTTATTTTCCTGAGCCGACTGCTCCTGTCTGTTGTATGATCCAGCTTTATTTTAGACATAAACGAAGAGAGCGTCAACCGCACACTGCGGCCTCCGCCCTCTCCTGACCCACTGTATTTTCTTTTCTTTCTCAATACAACGCACACCCGCTCTGCTTCTGTTCCGAGGCGAACGCTGTCCCCCTTCCCGCCCCTCGCCGGATCCTCCCGATTCAGGCAGGAAGCAGATTTGTCATGCTCTTTAAGCCGGTGACGACTGTCGAGCCGTTGTGCAGCAGTGCCGAGGTGGCCGGGGGCACTGCTCCCGCAACCCCCAGCGCAATGAGCAGCGCATTGAAGGAAATAATAAAGTGATAATTGCTGTTGATTCTTTGCATCAGCGCCATGGAGAGCCGGCGCAGCACCACCAGCTGATGCAGATCTGCAGAGGATATCGTAATATCTGCAATCTCACGCGCGATCGCCGCACCATCGCTGATCGCAATGCCTGCATCCGCCTCGGAGAGAGCCGGGGCATCATTGATGCCGTCCCCAATCATAATCACCTTGCGCCCGGCCGCATGCTCGCGCTGTATGAAGCGCGCCTTGTCCTGCGGAAGCACCTCCGCGTGATACTCATCGAGGCGAAGCTCCGCTGCGACCGAAGCGGCAGTCTTCTCGCTGTCACCGGTCATCATGCATATCCTTTTCAGTCCCAGCGCGTGCAGTGCCTCAATAACCGCCGGAGCTTCCTCCCGCAGCGGATCAAAGATACAGAGCACGGCCTTCAGCCTTCCATTCATTGCGAGATAAAGCTGTGAGTACTTTTCAGGCACTGCATGAAGCCGCGCCTCCTCGTCCTCATTTACCCAGCACTGCTCATCCTCAAACACAAAGTGATAGCTGCCGATGATCGCCTTTTCCCCGTCAATCTCGCTGGAGATGCCATGCGCCACAACGTACTGTACCTTTGAGTGCATCTCATCATGACTGATTCCCTGCCGTCTGGCCTCCTCCACCACTGCATTTGCAATAGAATGCGGGTAATGCTCCTCGAGGCAGGCTGCAATTCTCAGCGCATTCTCATAGCTCATTCCATCGAAGGTCTCAATCTCCACCACCGTCGGCGTGGCACGGGTCAGCGTGCCCGTCTTGTCAAAGACAATGGTCTGCGCCTCTGCGACTGCCTCAAGGAACTTTCCTCCCTTTACGGAGATGCCGTAATCCCCTGCCTCCCGCATCGCAGACATGACCGAGAGCGGCATGGAGAGCTTCAGCGCGCAGGAGAAATCCACCATGAGGAACGACAGCGCCTTCGCAATATTCCGCGTAATCAGATAAGTGAGTATCGAGCCGCCGAGGGAATATGGCACCAGACTGTCCGCCAGATGATAGGCTCGCGCCTCTGTGTTGGATTTCAGCTTCTCTGACTCCTCGATCATCCGGACAATCTTGTCATAGCGACCGGAGCCCGCAGCTCTCGTGACCTCAACGACGCACTCTCCCTCCTCGACCACCGTTCCCGCGTAGACATAGCCGCCGGAGCTCTTTCTGACCGGCACGGACTCTCCGGTCATGGAGGCCTGATTGACTGTCATCTCGCCATCCCGCACCACGCCGTCGAGCGGGATGATATTGGAGGTGCGCACTGCAATGCAGTCGCCCGCTTTCACATCACGCACATCGACCAGCACATCTCCTCCGGAGGTTTTCAGCCACACCTTCTCAACCTTCAGGGACATGGAGCGCGCCAGATCTCCCACGGACTTCTTGTGCGTCCACTCCTCAAGTATCTCTCCGATATCCAGAAGGAACATCACAGAAGCAGCCGTGCCGAAATCTCTCCGCAGCATGGAGGCAACGATCGCCGTCGCATCCAGCACCGGAACCTCCAGCCTTCCGTGTAGCAGACTGTCAAGACCGCGCGCGATGAAGCGTATGCTGCTTCCGACTGTCCACGCGATCTGCAGCGGCAGCGGCAGCACCAGAGTGCGCAGGCAGCGTCCAGCCAGTGCCAGTACGATCCTGTCCTCATAGACACGGTTCAGCTCGCGCCCACTGTTTTCCGGTATCAGTGCAAGCGCCTTTTCGCTGCTGTAGGAAAAATCACAGAGCGCCGCAAGCAGCTGTTCTCTGTGATCCTCCCGTCTCACATAGCTTATAATGGCATCTCCCGTGCGGTCGTAGATCCTCACATCCGTGACAAATGAAAGCTCCCGCAGATAATACTCCAGAAGATCCGCCTGCTTTCCTGTCATGCGATAGCCGGCCATGTGCACGCGGAGCGTGCGGCGCGATTCATGCCGTATGATATATCTCATGCCTCAGCGCTCCTCACGCCTCGGCCGCACATGCGGGTGCCTCGGCCTCCCCGCTCTGCTTTGCCTCGTACTCCGCGATCAGAGCCTTCGCCTCCTCTACCGCGCGCTTCTCATCCTCTGCATAGCGCTTCTCATTGATATCCCGCGCGTCCTCATAGATGTCATCGCAGTTCTCCTTCAGCGTGGAGACCGTCTTCATCACGGAATCCTTGCCGCGCAGAACTGCCGCAGTCGCCTCCGTATAGGCCCTCTTTGCGTCTCTGCTCTTCAGAATCGCTATCCCGGCAGTGCCAAACAGCGTTCCGCCTACGAATAATCCCAGACCACACCTCAGACCACAGTTAAAAATACACTTCATCCCTTTATCCTCCTGTCTTAGAGTCCCTTATATATCATTATTGTAGCAAATTTTATGCAGAGCGCAAAATAAAGTTTGTTATATTTCCCTAAGCTGTCGCTTAAAGCACAGTCAGGAACTGCAAGGCAACTGATGCGTACAACTCTTCTTGGAAAAAATGATAGATAATTCTGAGTGAGAGAGCCGGATTTTCCAATCCGGCTCTCTCACTCTATACATATGCAGAATTTTATGCAGTTTCACCACTTCTCTGTGTCGACCTTCCACGCAGCGCGCATCTTGTGAAAGCTGTCCTCGCTGATCACATGCTCCACGAGGCAGGCTTCCTCCTCCGCGGTCTCCGCGTCTATGCCGATCGACTCAAACAGCGCCTTGAAGTATTCGTGCTTCTCCAGCGTGCGGCTCGCCGCCGCCTTGCCGCGCTCCGTCAGAAGGATGCGCCAGTCATCGCGCTCAATATAGCCCTCTTCCTCCAGCTTCTTCAGCGCCACGGAGACACTGGGCTTCGAAAAGTTCATCTGATCCGCGATATCCGTGGGACGGCACGCCCCCTTCTCCTGGATAATGATCAGTATGCTCTCCAGATAATCCTCGCTCGATTTTCCCAATTCGTGACTGCGCATATCCTCACCGCTTTCCGTTTCAAAATTTTTATTAGTTTTTCCTAATAGAAATAACATAAACTGTGGACCGCGTCAAGTCTGCTCGTTCATTCCTCATACTCAATTACATTTTTATGTGCATCAATCGCTTTCTGCTCATGCTCTGTGAAGCGGCAGCCATAGAACCCGAATCCGGTCGGCTCATCCTCCTGATCCGTTCGAAGCAGCTCTCCTCCGTTATTTTCAAAGCTGCAGTCGCGGAAGTTAATATCATACGAATCGATTCCATTCAGCAGCGGATCGCCATCATTGTTCCGGAAGCTGCAGCTACTGAACTCAAAGCTTCCTGCATTGATCAGGATGACAATACCGGCGCTGCAGTCCCGCACAACTGTATTCTCTGCCTTCAGCCTGTCACTGTAGTAGGTACTTATGCCGTGCGCGCCGCAGCCGTACAGATCCATCCCCTTAAGACTGATCCTGTTGCTGCTCTCAAAGCTCAGGACATCTCCATCACAGCTGCCTGCCTCCGTGCTGTGTCCCATCCTGAGCCCCTCGAGCTGAATACGCTCGCAGCCCGTAAAGCTCAGAACATCATCTACAGGATCCGCAAGACATATTTCTGTCTGCTCCGCCCCTTTCTCTCCGCGAAGCGTGAGGCGATTCACACCGCAAATGACAATTCCCTGATAAGAACAGTCAATATGCGGATACTGCACACGCCACTCTGCCAGCATCTCAGGTTCATCATCCCAGATATACATGCTCTGTTCCGCACGCTCCACAAAGCCGCTCAGGTCATAACTCCCGGGGCTCAGTACAATCTCCCGGTTGGAGCCTATCGCCTGCATCAGCTCTTCCGCCGTGCTGACATGTATTCGCTGCTGCTCTCCCCACTCCCGAAGCTCCTCTGGAAGGATATCCACATATTCCGCGTAGGGCAGCACACATTCAAGCTCCGCTCCCTCCGGAAGTCCCAGCTCCTCGGCCCCCTGCCCCTCCCGGAAGCAGAGACATATCCCCTCCTCCGAGAGATACCAGTCCGGCAGTATATCTTCCTGATAATTATACTCCGCGTCGTAGCCGCCTCTTTTCAGGTCCTCGAGATAATCCATCCAGTTCTTCCGAAAGCCCTTCGCATAGGGAGATTTCTTCAATTCCTTCGCAAGCGCCGCATAGAAGCTCCTCTCATTCCCGATGATATCTATGAAGCTCGCCTCCACAAACCCACCGTAATACATCCTGACCCAGGTATGTCCCGCAGAGGAGAACAGCTGCTCTCCCTCACCGCTGTCCGCATAGCTTCGCGACTGATAGGAGATCACACTCTGATTTGCCAGTCCGGCTCTCAGCTCCAGCCTGCCGTGCGCTGCGGGGTCTGCACTTTCACTCTGCCTCCCATGTCGCTGAATCGCGGCAGCAAAACTCTTCTCTCCGAGCTGCTCCTGAAAACGAAGCTTCTCATACTCCGTCTCCTGCCTCAGTGTCTCATTCAGATCCTCCAGCTCCTCCGAACGGCTGAAGCCGTCTGTCTGCAGCTGCAGCTGCTCCATAGAGAGCTCCATCTCAAGCCCATTGTTCTCATCTGCTATCCGCTCTGTCCGCAGCTCCTTCTGAAGCTTCAGATTATAATGTGTGAGCGCGTGCGCATCGATCGCCTCCGTGATCTCAAAGCTGTCCAGAGAGGCCCGCAGGGCATCCCGTATGTCCAGATACTCATTCGCCTGCTCTCTGCTGGAGGGATCATAGGGATAATCCTGGCTCTCCCAGCTGACTGCGGCATAGTCCGTCCCCTCATAGAGAAGCTTCATCGAATCATTCCCCGAGAGCGAGAACTCCTCCAGCTCTTCCGGTTCCAGAATTGATATCACCAGCGCAATGCCTTCATACCCGCTCTCCACCGCTTTTTTGTATATAAAGTAGTCACAGTTTTCCGTATTCTCTATCTCGATGAGCTCCTGATACTGAAGCGGGAGATTCAGCCGGTAGCCAAGTGCAGGATTCTCATAGATCCACTGCCCCTGTGACTGCCCGCTGAGCGCCTCACCATCCTTCGCCTTACCCGGCTTCTCCCCCTTGCTCTGTGCGGACGCTTCGGAGCTCTCTGCTGTGGAGGAAGCTGTAAAATCGGGGATTCCGCTGCAGGCTGTCAGGCCGACGCCGAGAGTAAGGGACAGCAGGCATGCTGTGACGATTCTGAGTCGCTTCATATTGCCTCCTTTTCTGAGCCGGAAATTCTGTCACTGTAATTCCGCTTTCAAATATTTTTATTTTTTATCAGTTTACCACATTATCTCCTGAAAATATACAGACGCATCTTCCTTTTCTCTCAAAATTGGTTTTCTTCTTTTCTGCACAGAAAAAATCATCTGCAAATATTCAGCGTAAACAGTGTTGTATAGCAAAACAGCGGAGCCCCTGTAAGGGACTCCGCTTCGTTCTCAAGGCTATATCCGGCTCAAGGAGCCAGACTTCTATTACTTCTTCTCTGCGATAGCCGCCTGTGCCGCTGCCAGTCTCGCAACCGGTACACGGAACGGGGAGCAGGAGACATAGTCGAGACCGATTCTGTGGCAGAACTCAACAGAGGACGGATCCCCGCCGTGCTCGCCGCAGATACCGATGTGCAGCTTCTCGTTCACCGGTTTTCCAAGTGTGATCGCCATCTCCATGAGCTTCCCTACGCCGTTCTGATCGAGCTTCGCAAACGGATCGTTCTCGAAGATCTTTGCGTCGTAGTAGGAGTTCAGGAACTTACCGGCATCGTCACGGGAGAAGCCAAAGGTCATCTGAGTCAGATCGTTGGTTCCGAAGCAGAAGAAGTCCGCATCCTTTGCGATCTCATCCGCAGTGAGGCAGGCTCTCGGGATCTCGATCATCGTACCGACCTCATACTCAAGAGCAGCACCGGCCGCCTTGATCTCCGCATCTGCGATCTCAACGACAGTCTTCTTGACGTACTTCAGCTCCTTCAGCTCGCATACGAGCGGGATCATGATCTCCGGCTTGACAGTCCAGTCGCTGTGTCTCTTCTGCACCTCGATTGCGGCGCGGATCACAGCCTTGGTCTGCATCGCAGCGATCTCCGGATAGGTGACCGCCAGACGGCAGCCTCTGTGGCCCATCATCGGGTTGAACTCATGCAGGGAAGCAATATAATCCTTGATCTCCTGAACGCTCTTGTGCTTTGCAGCTGCAAGCTTCTCGATCTCCGGCTCAGTGGTCGGCACAAACTCATGCAGCGGCGGATCCAGGAAGCGAATGGTCACCGGGCAGCCCTCGAGCGCCTCATAGAGCTCCTCAAAGTCCTTCTGCTGATACGGAAGGATCTTTGCCAGTGCCTCTTCTCTCTCCTCCACCGTATCGGAGCAGATCATCTCGCGGAACGCAGCAATTCTGTCCGCCTCGAAGAACATATGCTCGGTGCGGCAGAGACCGATACCCTCAGCGCCGAGCTCACGTGCCTTCTTTGCATCAGTCGGCGTATCCGCGTTGGTTCTGACCTTCAGTCTTCTGTACTTATCTGCCCACGCCATGATGCGGCCAAACTCACCGGCGATGGTAGCATCAACCGTTGCAATCACACCTTCATAGATGTTTCCGGTCGTTCCGTCAATGGAGATGCTGTCACCCTCCTTGAAGGTCTTGCCTGCAAGGGTGAATTTCTTCTCCGCCTCGTTCATCACGATGTCGCCGCAGCCGGATACGCAGCACTTGCCCATGCCGCGCGCCACAACTGCTGCGTGGGAGGTCATGCCGCCTCTCACAGTCAGGATACCCTGCGCGGACTTCATGCCGCTGATATCCTCCGGGGAGGTCTCAAGACGAACCAGCACAACCTTCTCGCCGCGCTCTGCCCACTCAACTGCATCCTCAGCAGTAAATACGACCTTACCGAAGGCTGCACCCGGGGAAGCACCGAGGCCCTTGCCCATCGGAGTCGCTGCCTTCAGAGCCTTCTGGTCAAACTGCGGATGAAGCAGGGTATCGAGGTTTCTCGGGTCAATCATTGCGACCGCCTCTTCCTCTGTTCTCATGCCCTCATCCACAAGGTCGCACGCGATCTTCAGCGCGGCCTGCGCGGTTCTCTTACCATTTCTGGTCTGAAGCATATAGAGCTTTCCGTGCTCAACGGTAAACTCCATATCCTGCATATCTCTGTAGTGATTCTCAAGAGTCTTGCAGACCTCAACAAACTGCTTGAATGCCTCCGGGAACTTCTGCTCCATCTCCTTGATATGCATCGGCGTGCGAACGCCCGCAACAACGTCCTCACCCTGTGCGTTGGTCAGGAACTCACCAAAGAGACCTCTCTCACCGGTAGCAGGATCTCTGGTGAATGCAACACCGGTTCCGCAGTCATCTCCCATATTTCCGAAGGCCATGGACTGAACGTTGACAGCGGTGCCCCAGGAATAGGGGATATCATTATCACGGCGATAGACATTTGCACGCGGGTTGTCCCAGGAACGGAACACAGCTTTGATGGCGCCCATCAGCTGCTCCTTCGGATCGGACGGGAACTCGCTGCCGATCTTCTCCTTGTACTCCGCCTTAAACTGGTTTGCGAGCTCCTTCAGGTCGTCCGCGGTGAGCTCTACATCCTGCTTCACGCCGCGCGCTTCCTTCATCTTGTCGATGAGCTCCTCAAAGTACTTCTTACCGACCTCCATAACGACATCGGAATACATCTGAATGAATCTTCTGTAGCAGTCCCACGCCCAGCGCGCATTGCCGGACTTCTCCGCGAGAACATTGACCACGTCCTCATTGAGACCAAGGTTCAGGATGGTATCCATCATACCCGGCATGGAAGCTCTTGCACCGGAACGAACAGAAACAAGAAGCGGGTTCTCCTTATCGCCAAACTTCTTGCCGGTCATCTCCTCCATCTTTACGATGTACTCATTGATCTGTCCCTGAATCTCCGGGTTGATCTCGCGACCGTCCTCGTAGTACTGCGTGCAGGCCTCAGTCGTGATCGTAAAGCCCTGGGGAACCGGAAGACCGATGTTGGTCATCTCTGCGAGGTTTGCACCCTTACCGCCGAGCAGCTCTCTCATGCCGGCATTTCCCTCGCTAAACTTGTAAACCCACTTTCTTGCCATGTTTTCCTCCTACTAGAAAAAACTGTACTGATATAAGCTCTCTACAATCTATAGATGATATCACAATTTATTTAAGAATGGTAGATATTTGACAATCTCTCCGCAAATCCTCAGAACATAAACTTATCAAGGAAATAGTTGCGCAGCTCGGAGATCCTGACACGCTCCTGCTTCATGCTGTCGCGGTCACGCACGGTCACAGCGCCGTCATTTTCCGACTCAAAATCATAGGTCACGCAGTACGGCGTTCCGATCTCATCCTCTCTGCGGTAGCGCTTTCCGATCGCGCCGCGGTCATCGTACTCGCAGTGCCAGTACTTCGCGAGCTCGGCATAGACCTTCTCCGCGCCCTCGCCGAGCTTCTTGGAGAGCGGAAGCACCGCAACCTTGACCGGTGCCAGCGCCGGATGGAAATGAAGCACGGTTCTTACATCTCCTCCCTCAAGCTCCTCCTCATCGTAGGCATTGCAGAGGAAGGCAAGCGTCACGCGGTCGGCACCGAGAGACGGCTCCACAACGTAGGGAACATACTTCTCCTTGCTCTCCTCGTCAAAATAGGACATGTCCTCTCCGGAGACCTCCTGATGGCGGGAGAGGTCATAGTTGGTGCGGTCCGCGATGCCCCAGAGCTCACCCCAGCCGAAGGGGAAGAGGAACTCCAGATCCGTGGTCGCCTTGGAATAGAAGGAGAGCTCCTCCTTATCGTGATCTCTGGCGCGGAGATTCTCCTCCTTGATTCCGAGATCCTTCAGCCACTTGATGCAGTAGCTCTTCCAGTATTCAAACCACTCAAGATCCGTATCAGGCTTGCAGAAGAACTCGAGCTCCATCTGCTCAAACTCACGGGTACGGAAGGTGAAGTTGCCCGGGGTGATCTCGTTGCGGAAAGACTTTCCGATCTGACCAATGCCAAACGGAATCTTCTTTCTGGAGGTGCGCTGCACGTTCTTGAAATTGACAAAAATGCCCTGGGCCGTCTCCGGGCGGAGATATACGACGTTCTTTGCATTCTCCGTGACACCCTGGAAGGTCTTGAACATGAGGTTGAACTCACGGATATCGGTAAAGTCCTTCTTTCCGCAGCTTGGGCAGGCAATTTCATGCTCCTTAATAAAGTTCTGCATCTCCTCGTGCGTCCAGCCGTCAACGCTGGACTTCAGCTCAACATGATTCGCCTCTGCGTAATCCTCAATGAGCTTGTCTGCACGGAAGCGCTCGTGGCAGCTCTTGCAGTCCATCAGAGGATCGGAAAAGCTGCCGATATGGCCGGAGGCCACCCAAGTCTGGGTGTTCATGAGAATCGCACAGTCCACGCCGACATTGTACGGAGACTCCTGCACGAACTTCTGCCACCACGCCTTCTTGACGTTGTTCTTCAGCTCGACGCCGATATTTCCGTAGTCCCAGGTATTCGCCAATCCTCCATAGATCTCAGAGCCCGGGTAGACAAATCCGCGGGATTTTGCCAATGCTACAATTTTTTCCATTGAGTATTCCATTTTTTCCTCCTGCTTTTCCCTCCGCCGGCTGCGGACGGATATTCTCCGTCATTATATACGCTGGAACCCGCTATTTCAAGGCTGGAAGAGGGCAAAGCCGCACAAAGACCTGCTCTCTGTCACAGCAGCTTCTCTGCCCACTCCGCTTCCTTAAAGCCGACAAGCACATCCCCATCCATAATGAAAAGCGGTCTCTTTACCAGCATCCCGTCTGTGGAAAGCAGTTCGATCATTTCTTCGTCCGTCATATCCTTCACTCTGGCGGAAAGCCCCATTCCCCGGTACAGCTGACCGCTGGTGTTGAAAAATTTTCCAGCACTCTTGCCGCTCCGTGGGATCCACATTGAGAGCTCCTGCGCCGTCGGCTTCTGCTCCCTGATCGGTCTGGCGGTGTATTCGATTCCATGCCCGTCCAGCCACTTCTGTGCCTTCCTGCATGTGCTGCAGCGCTCGTAGCAGATAAATGTATTCATAAATGCTTAACCCTCCTCCTAATATATAAAGTGTAGTGGTCAGTCACCTCACATCCAGTGAGGAACTGCTCATCTCATTGTTAAAGCTGCATGAAGTCTTGGCGGTATTGTCTCTGCCAACGATAAGAGTTGTTTTTGCATCGACATCCAGTTTGGCATCAATAAGCAATCTATAATTCTTGACTAACGCCAACCCAATCAACCGATCTGCCTGATCTGCCATGAACAGCGGTATGTTCAATACATCATTGTCCAGTTTTAAATTACCCAGTGAGAAGCGAACTCGGAGCTTGACCTGATCTGGAAACAGTTCCTTGAACTTCTTCAGACTCTTGCTTGTGGTATTAGCCTCAGACTTGACCTCCACAGGAAAAATATCGTTTTCTCTCTGAATCAGGAAATCCACCTCATAGGGAGGATTTGTCTGCATCCAGTAACGAGGTACCACTTCAAACTGAGTAATCAAAGTTTGCAAAACGAAATTTTCCGTCAAAGCGCCTTTGAACTCGGTGAACAAGCGGTTGCCTTCACCGAAAGCAGTAGGAGCAAGCTGAGCCAGACGACGGAGCAGACCCACATCCACCAGATAGATTTTGAATGCGGACAGGTCGTCGTAGGCGGCAACAGGAAGGCCGGGAGCGGAGCTGCGGTAGATTTTATGCACCAGTCGGGCATCAACAAGCCATTGCAGAGCATTCTCATATTCACGCGCACGTGCGCCTTCTTTTACGACTTTATAGATAAATTTCTTGTTTTCTCGCGCCAACTGGGATGGCAAAGACTTCCAAATCATTGAAATCTTCGGGAATTCGCTGAGGTTAGGATGCTTTGCAAAGTCGCGCTCATATGCTCCAATAATGCCTGACAGTGCCTCCTGCATGGCGGCAACATCTCGTGCTTCTGTCCACATCTTAACTGACTCCGGCATACCACCGGTCACATAATACATTTTCAATTTTTCATAGAGAGGATTGAAAAACGCATCCGGAATCGGCTCAATGGTATCCACCTGCTCCAGATACTTCGCAAGGTTCTCGTCACCATTTGCCATAAGGAACTCGGTAAATGTCATTGGATCCATCTGCATGAAATTGACCTTGCCCACTGGGAAAGAGGACGGCTTTGCAAGGGCAATCCCCAGCAAAGAACCTGCGCAGGCAATGTGATACTGCGGTGCGTTCTCGCAGAAATATTTCATGGAGTTGATGACCTTCGGGCAATCCTGCACTTCATCGAAGATAATCAGCGTTTTTTCAGGTTCAATTTTCTGCCCGCTGGCCAACATCAGGTTTTGCAGGATGCGGTCAACATCTTTGGTAGTCTCGAAGAACTGTTTGTATTCTTCGTTTTCATCAAAGTTAAAATAGGCAGTGTTTTCATAGTATCGTTTGCCGAATTCCTTGAGAATCCACGTCTTGCCGACCTGACGCACACCTTTCAGAATAAGCGGCTTTCGATAGGAGGAATTTTTCCAATCCAGTAGCTTATTTATAATCAACCGTTCCATAGTTCTTTTTCTCACACTTTTATTAGATATTTTAGGGTTTCCAATCACACTTTTATTATATTTGAAGGGAACAAAAAAATACAACCCCAAATCACATATTAATATTGAAATTTTGGCATTAGAATCACACTTTTATTGTTGAATCATACCCTTTATGTGTCCAATTCTATCAAAGCAGATGGACAGAAGTGTGTCACTCTCAAGGTTTTGGAGATACTTAAAAAAACAATTTGTTTTTGGAATATCTCACGGGAATCTCAGATTTTTCGTTCTGCAGAAACATCTTCTTTTTATAAAATAAACTGCCCTCCAGCTGTCAGACCAATATCTGACGGCGAAAGGGCAGTTTATCTGGCCATATTCAGTTTTCAATTCCAGGAAACGTTACAATGATCGTTACGTCGCATCCCCTATCCTCGCAATCACAATAGAAAAATATCCCGCCTGCTCCGGCAGTTCCTCTGCCGAGCGATATCTCTTCTCCCCGGGCAGGCCGCAGTTCTCTACCATCATGAGACTTCTGCCTGAACCGGCGAGCTGCTCCTTCATAGCTAAGAGACTGCGCCCGCTCTTCATCAGCACAAGCGTGCCATCTCCGGGAAGTCCTGCCGCGTTTTCTCTTTCACTTTGCTGCGCGGCTACACTGTTCTGCAGGCTGTTTCCGTCTTCACCAGAATTCCCCTCGCGCCTCAGAAAATGCAGCGCCGGGACGATATGAAGCGGCTCATTCCATCTGGCGAGGGGCTCTCCGAGCGCCGCTGCAGCTGCGCAAAAGGATGGAACACCACTCACATACTCCGTAGCGAAACCATCTGCCCGGACCAGAGCTTCAAGATAGGAAAAGCTCGCATAGATCGTGGGATCACCGAGACACAGCATGCCGACGGACCTCCCCTGCCTCAGCACTTCCTCAAGCTGCTCCGCGCCGCGCCGGTGGACCTCCTGAAGTGCCTCTCTCTTAAGCCTCATGGGCACAGGAATTGGGAGCAGCTGCTTATGTCTCAATTCAGGAGCCGCCTGCACCGCGATCTGATAAGCTGTCGCTTCCTCTGCGCACTCACCGGGCACCGCAATCACCGGGAGCTCTCTGATAAGGCGCAGTGCCTTCAGAGTCATGAGCTCCGGATCCCCCGGTCCGACTCCGATCCCATATAAAGTTCCATGGCTGTGCTTATCTTCCATCCTCTTCCTCCTGCAAGGGGTAAATGTTATCGTACGCAGATATGTACAGGATACACGCTTCATTACATCTACGCCATATTTCCAACTGTATCTATTATAATAACAAAATTCCATTTTACGAGGCGTCCCTGAATATCATCTCCATAGGAAAAAGCAGCCGCACGGTCTCGCCGCACAGCTGCACTTCACTCCCTGCATTTGACAGGGCCTGCTATTATCAATCCGAAATTGCTGCTTTACGCCTGCTCCGCCTCCAGCACCTTTGCCTTCAGCTCTGCACAGGATGCGTCAAATTTTGCCTGCTCCTCCTCTGTGATCCGGCACTCCAGCACGGACTGCACGCCGCTCGCATTGATGATCGCAGGAACACCCGCGAACACGCCGTTCTGGTGATACTCTCCGCGCAGATATGCAGATACTGTCTGTACGGAATTCTCATCGCCCAGTATGGCTTTTGTGAGACGCGTCAGCGCGATGCCGATCCCGTAATAGGTCGCCTTCTTTGCGGCGATGATCTTATCCGCGGCAGTGCGGACATCAATCTCTATCTTCTCCAGCTCCTCAAAGGAATATTTTCCATTGGAATTGGCAATAATCTCCTGCACCGGCTTTGTGGATACGCAGACCTGACTCCACGGAACGAACTCTGTGTCGCCGTGCTCCCCCATCACATAGCCGTGCACGCTGCGCGGATCCACCTTCAGATAGCTTCCCACCAGATAGCGCAGCCGCGCCGTGTCAAGCGAGGTGCCGCTTCCGATGACCCGCTTCGGATTAAAGCCGGACAGATGGCAGGCCACCTTTGTCATGACATCCACAGGATTCGTCGCTATGAGAAATATCCCGTTAAAGCCGGAATCCGTCACAGGCTCGATGATGGACTTGAACACCGCGGTATTTCTCGCGAGCAGATCCATGCGCGTCTCCCCGGGCTTCTGCGCGACGCCCGCACATATCGTCACGATATCAGCGTCCTTACAGTCATCATAGCTCCCGCTCAGTATCTTCATATGTGACGCGGAGAACGCGAGGCCGTGATTTAAATCCATCGCCTCTCCCTCGGCCCTCTCCTTATTATAATCGATCAAAACCAGCTCATCACAGGTCTGCTGGTTCATCATCGCATAGGCATAGCTCATTCCCACCATACCGCAGCCCACAAGCACAACCTTTCTCTTATCAGAACCCATATTTCGCCTCCAGTCTTATTTCCGGCTCCGGAGCAGCTGCTCATACCGGAAGTCCATTCTAGCTCTTACAAGTCAACTATATCACAGTCTCGCAAGTCCTGGTGCTGCCATGGCAACATTTTTTATTTTTCCAGAAAATAAAAGCCTTATCGAGGAAAATGCTGTCCTGTGCTATACTGAATTCATTCCACAGATCCCATATGGCTCTCGGCTGCATGGCGGTCTCTATACACCACTACCACAGAAAGGAGCTCCTATGGAGGCAGAACAGAGAAGACAGAATATCCTGACCCTGCTGGCAGAAAGCAAGGGGCCTCTCAGCGCCACTGCGCTCGCCGGCCGCTTCTCTGTGAGCAGACAGATCATTGTGGGCGATGTCGCTCTGCTCCGGGCAGCCGGAAACGATATCGCCGCGACGCCCCGCGGCTATCTGATGGCCGGACAGCAGCCCGCAGACAAGCTCTGCCGCCGCATCGCCTGCCGCCACGAAGGAACAGAAATGCAGGCAGAGCTCTACGCCATGGTTGATGAAGGCTGCACCGTAAAGGATGTCATCGTCGAGCATCCTCTCTACGGACAGCTCACCGGACTTTTGGAGCTCACAAGCCGCCACGATGTAGATGAATTCATCCACCGCGGAAAAAACACAAAGCCGCTCTCCCTGCTGACAAGCGGCATCCACCTCCACACACTCCTCTGCCCCGACGAGGCCGCCTTCCAGCGCGTGTCCGAGCGTCTCTCGGCACTCGGCGTGCTATATCGGGAAGATCACTGAAACCCAGAACAAAATAGTATATTCCAGGAAGGCGCTTTCTCTTGACAGCGCCTTTTTTTAGGTATATACATATGTCTTGACACCTCCGTTTTCACGGGCAATTATTCTGGCCATGGGCGCTCTGCTCATACCCGGAATCCTCCTGTCTCCGGAAAGGAATCACAGTATGGAACGGCTCAAGGCATTTTTAAAGCGTAAGGACATTGAAATATCAGCAAAGCACTACGGTATCGATGCGCTCGGCGCAATGGCGCAGGGCCTCTTCTGCTCTCTACTGATCGGCACCATTATCAATACGATAGGCTCACAATTTCACATCGGCGCTCTGACAGCTCCCGTCGCAGTGATTGCCGGAACAGAGTACACTGTAGGCGGTCTCGCTTCTGCAATGAGCGGCCCGGCCATGGCTGTTGCCATCGGCTACGCGCTGCACTGCCCGCCTCTGGTGCTCTTCTCCCTGATTACAGTGGGCTTCGCCTCCAACGCACTCGGAGGTGCGGGCGGTCCTCTCGCCGTGCTCTTTGTCGCCATACTGGCTGCTGAAATCGGAAAGGCAGTCTCCAAGGAAACACGCGTCGATATTCTGCTCACGCCTCTTGTAACCATCGGCGTCGGCATCACCCTCTCCGCACTCTGGGCCCCCGCCCTCGGAAAAGTTGCCATGAGAGTAGGAGATATTATTATGTGGGCCACGGAGCTTCAGCCCTTCCTCATGGGAATACTGGTATCTGTTGTCGTAGGGATTGCCCTGACTCTTCCGATCTCCTCAGCAGCAATCTGTGCAGCTCTCGGTCTCACGGGACTTGCCGGCGGCGCGGCTGTCGCAGGCTGCTGTGCACAGATGATAGGCTTTGCCGTGATCTCTTTTCCGGAAAATAAGTGGGGCGGACTTCTCTCCCAGGGAATCGGCACCTCAATGCTGCAGATGGGCAATATCGTGCGGAATCCGCGCGTCTGGATCGCGCCCTGCCTCACCTCGGCAATCACCGGCCCGCTTGCGACCTGTTTCTTCCAGCTCCGCATGAACGGCGCCGCGGTCTCCTCCGGAATGGGAACCTGCGGACTCGTGGGACAGATCGGTGTGTACACCGGCTGGATGAGTGATATTGCAAATGGCAGCAAGGCTGCCATCACCGGCTTTGACTGGGCGGGTCTCCTGCTTATCTCCTTTGTTCTTCCCGCCCTGCTCTGCCCTCTCATCCATCTCCTTGTGCGGAGAATGGGCTGGGTGAAGGACGGAGATCTGCAGCTTGGATGAGTTTCAGCTCCCTTCCTCTGCGCCTTCAGCCTCCCTGATCGAAACAGCCATGTACCCGGAATCATATCCGAAGGTACATGGCTGTTTCATTTTTTCTGTTTTCTTTTCCTATCTTCTCGCAATTCTCACGGCAAGACTCACAGCTTCTCCTCCAGGAGCCTCTCCGCGCGGCATCTCCCAGACCTCATGATCCGTATGGAGCAGCATATGCGCTTTTCTCGACATCGGCGCCCCAAGATATTCATCATAAAGACGCAGAACATCCGCATTTTCATGAGAAAAACGAAGCTTCATGCCCTTATCTATGGAACACAACACCGCACCGCGCGCCCTCGCATCACCGCCATCCGGATGAATTGGCTGTCCGCCGCCGCCCGCACAACCGCCGGGACAGGCCATGACCTCCACAAAGTCATAGCGCACCTCTCCCCGCTCAATTCGCTCAATAAGTCGCCGGGTATTGCCGAGGCCGCTGACCACCGCGGCGCGCAGCGGTATCGATCCTATGGTGAGCTCTGCCTCCAGAAGACCGCTCTCGGGGTCCGCCTGATTCACAATATGAATTGTGTCCGGATCCGGATTTTCTCCGGTCAGCATATAATGTGCGGTGCGGAGCGCTGCCTCCATAACGCCTCCGCTTGCACCAAAGATCACTCCCGCGCCCGAGCCCTCCTGCATAATCGTATCCCCGGAAATATCCCGCAGAGATCTGAGCTGCACATGCGCTTCCCGCATAAGCCTTCCGACCTCACGCGTCGTAAGAACGAGATCTATATCATGCCCTGCATATTCTCCATAGTAGAGCTCCATCTCCCGTTCCCCCTTCTTTGCGACACAGGGCATGAGGGAGACTGTATAGATCCTCTCCGGCTTTACGCCAAGCTTCTCTGCGAAGTAACTCTTCATTACCGCGCCAAACATCTGCTGCGGAGATTTCGCACTGGAGAGCTGCTTTACCAGATGAGGGTACTGTGATTTGATGAAACGTACCCAGCCCGGACAACAGGAGGTGAACATGGGCTGTTCCCGTAGATCTCCCATCTTAAAGCGATGCAGAAATTCACTGACCTCCTCCATGATCGTGAGATCTGCGGAAAATGCCGTGTCAAATACATAATCCGCTCCCAGTCGTTTCATCAGATCCAGTATTTTTCCGACAGGTAATTCCTCCGGTGCCACCGACAAGCCCTCGCAGAGTGCTGTCCGCACTGCCGGTGCGACCTGTACCACAACAATTTTATCCGGATCCTCAACCGCATCCCAGAATTTCTCCGTGTCGTTCCGTTCTCTCAGCGCACCGGTGGGACAGTGCGTGATGCACTGGCCGCAGAGTGAACAGGCAACATCGCTTATCTTCCTGCCGCCGCGCACACCGATTGTCGTGCGGGAGCCGGTATTGGCTACATCCCACACCTTCAAATCCTGAATCTTATCACAGACCTGTATACAGCGCATACACTTAATGCACTTCTTCGTGTCCCGGATCAAAGGGAAATTCATATCCCAGGGCAGATCCTCCACCCAGCGCAGCATAGGGACATCTATAATGTTCAGGTCGTTTGCCAGCTTTTGCAGCTGACAGTTTCCGCTGCGCACACAGTTTGTGCACTGGCAATCATGCTGGGACAGTATAAATTGTATGTTATTTTTCCGTGCTCTCCTGACCTTCGGGCTGTTGGTGCGAACCACCATGCCCTCCTTCACGGTATCATTGCAGGCTGTCACAAGACGATCCATTCCCTCGATTTCAACACAGCACACGCGACATGCCCCAATCTCATTGATTCCCTTCAGATAGCAGAGACTTGGAATCTCTATGTCGATTGTCCGCGCCGCCTCCAGTATTGTCGTCTCCTCCGGGACGGCAAGCTGAATACCATCAATCGTAAGATTTACCATATTCGCGCCCTGCCTCCTTTCAGACTTCCATAGCCATAGTGGTCGCAGCGCAGGCAACGTCCCGCCTCCTGGCAGGCCTCTGCACGGCTCATACCATTCTCAACCCCCTCAAAATCATGCACACGCTCTCCTGCCTCGCGCTCTGTGAGATTCACTCTGCCACAGGGCGGCCTGTCTGCAATCTTTGGCGCAGGAATCTCCACATCACAGCCAATGCTGTGATGATAGCCCAGATATTCATCGATATTTGCTGCGATCACCTTGCCGGCGGCCACTGCCTTAATCACGGTGGATGGACCGGATGCACAGTCGCCTCCCGCGAATACGCCCGGTATATTCTCAAAACCGCCGAAGCGCTCACTCATGATCTTCCCACGCTCCACAGGGATACCGGCCTGACGGAAATGCTGCGACTCAATATCCTGTCCGATGGCCACAATCAGAGTCTGACAAGGCAGAAACACACTCTCCTCGCCCGTTGGCCGCACGCTCGCGCGACCATCCCTGATCTTACTGATCATCTGCGGAATCACCCATATTCCGGAAACCCGTCCATTCTCATCCCGCTCAATCCGCTCCGGCGCCATGAGTGTCTTCACCTCGACGCCCTCTGCTATGGCCCCCTCAATTTCCGAGGGCAGTGCGGTCATATCCGCTACGCGACGCCGGTACACGATACTCACCTTTTTAGCTCCCAGACGCACTGCAGTGCGCACCGCGTCCATGGAGACATTGCCGCCACCTATGATACATACTTCCTGACCGCTTAAATCCATGGTCGCTCTCTCACCGGTTTCCCGCAGGAATTTGACTGCGGAGATCACGCCCTCTGCCTCCTCGCCCTCGATTCCGAGTTTCTTATCCGTACTCGCGCCTATGGTAATAAGCACTGCATCGTAGCTTGAGCGCAGGCTCTGGATCGTGATCTCCTCACCGATACGCTTTCCGTGGATTACCTCCACCCCGGTCTTCAGAATGGCGTTAATGTCCTCATCCAGTCTGTCCTTTGGCAGGCGATAGTTTGGAATGCCGTAGCGCAGCATCCCCCCAAGCTTCTCACGCATCTCAAAAAGCGTAGTCTGATGTCCCATCAGCTGCAAGTAGTACGCTGCACTCAGTCCTCCGGGGCCGCCACCTACAATCGCAATCTTCTTACCTGTGGAGGCCGCACACGCCGGCGGCTCCACCTCACCCGCATTGTCTGAGGCCACGCGCTTCAGACCACGGATATTAATGGGGCTGTCTATGATATTCCTCCGGCAACGTGCCTCACAGGGATGCTCACAGATAAAGGCACAGGTCGTCGGGAAAGGATTGTCCTTTCGGATCAGGCGAACTGCGTCCGCATATCTTCCCTCCGCAACCAGCGCCACATAGCCCGGGACGTCCACATGCGCAGGACAGAGCTCCACGCAGGGCACCGGATCCTTAGGCTGACACAGACAGCGGCGATTCTTCACATGAGACTCATAGTCATCTCTGCAACCGCGCAATGCGTTCAGTACCTGCTGGCCCGCCTCATAGCCAATGGCACAATCCGCACTCTCACAAATTGACACTGCCAGCTCCTCGATGAGATCCAGCGTCTCCATGGTCGCAATCCCGTTCATAACATCCGTGTGGAGATTTTTCAGCTGCCACACACCGATGCGGCACGGGATACACTTGCCACATGATGCGGTACGGCATAGCTCCAGAAAGGCACGGGTGATGTCAACGGGACAAAGGCCCGATGGACTTGATTCTATCCGTCGCTCCAAATCCTGATAGAGCTGCTCTATCACAAGCCGCGGTCTTGATGGCACGTCAAGTTCCAATCTGCTCATACTGCACTCCTCTCATGATTTATGCGAAGCGCCTGGCTGTGCTGTAATTTCGTGGACACCTCAGCTTTTACCGCACCTTCCCACAGGACACTCACGTGTTCTATTGTATAAAACACACAAGGAATATGCAAGAATAGTCAATTTTTTGACACTTTTATGCTGCTCTTCCCCCCACTATACAGAAAAATGCCTCCAAAAAAATTTCGGAGGCATGAAAAACGCTGGTTCCATCAATAGATATGCATCACTCCCATGAGAAGTGCCAGGACACAGAGTACAATGCTGATAAGCCAGGACTTTCCAAAATTTTTCCGCAGATGATCAGAGACCTCGACACCGGCCAACCCGCAGGCCAGATAGGTAGTTGGCTGCATAGGGCTCACGATCATACCGACATTCTTGCCTATCAGCATGGCCACGCCGACATCCAGCTGTGGCACTCCGAAGGCAGCTCCCGCCTCTCCAAGCAGTGGGAACACGCCGTAGTAGAAGGTATCTGCCCCCAGCACTGCGCCGACCGGAACGCTAATCAGTCCTGCAATCACATTCATGTAACGTCCCATCGCGTCAGGAATGACAGAGAGAAGCACATCCACCATTGCATCCAGCATTCCTGAGCTCCGCATGACACCGATAAAAACCGCTGCAGCCAGCAGAGTGGCAGACATATTGAGTGCCTCACCTGCGTGCGCCTTAAAACGCGCAGACTGATTCTTAAGTCCCGGATAGTTAACCGACACGCCAATCCCAAATGCGATCATAAAGCACACATGTGTCGGCATGATGGATAAGCACAGAAAAACGATCAAAACAAGCGTCAGAAGTATATTAAATAGAAAAAGCTTCGGGCGTTTTAGAGCGGCAATCTCCGGATCCTCCTTCACTTCCTCCATTTGCTGCAGCTCTTCTGTCGTAAAACTTCCTGCACCGCGCCGTTTTTCAAGCATACCGCAAATTGCAGCGATCACGAGCACTGCGATCAGGCAGACTCCCTGAAACGGGAGCAGTATATGCCAGAGCTCCGTCGTATCCATATTCAGCACAGTTGCCACACGAACGATAGGTCCTCCCCATGGAACCAGGTTCATAATGCCCATCGCGCATCCGGTGATGAGCAGCAGGGTGTAGGGTGATATCTTGAGACGCCTGTACAGCGGCAGCATGGCGGGAATTGTCACCAATACTGTAGTCGCTGTAGCTCCGTCAAGATGACCGAGCACCGCGACAATCGCAGATGCCATGGTCACCAGGAGTACATTCCCTCTGGATATCTTCACCAGCCCTTCAACCACCGGATCAAACATACCAGCATCATTCATAATGCCAAAATACGAGGTGGAGAAGATAAACAGCACTGCCGTTTTCCACACGCTGTCCAGACCATCATTGACCATCCCGCCGATGTCCTTCAGTCCGAAGCCCAGCAGCAAAGCCGCTATAACCGGTATTGTAACAAAAATGACGATCGGCATCATTTTATTGCGCATCAATAAAAACATGATTGCAAACAGCATCAAAAAGCCTACAAATGCAGCCATACATTTCCCCCTTAAGCTTTCAATTTATTTTTTAAGTGTCTGATTTTTGATCTGACCGGTCGGGAGCTCACGAATGAGATCCTTGGATTTTCCGGCGCGCAGCAGGTAGCTGTCCGCATTGTGTCCAACCAGCTGCACCACCCTGCGGCTTATCTCCATGGCACGGTCAAGATCCACTCCTGTCCTGATTCCAGATTCATCGCACATATGAAGCACATCCTCTGTCGCAACATTACCCGCTGCCCCCGGGACAAAGGGACAGCCTCCCACTCCGGCAAAGCTCGCATCAAACTGCGTAAAACCCGCCTGCATTCCGGCAAGTATATTTGCAATTCCCAGTCCTCTGGTGTTGTGGAAGTGCAGCCACCAGTTTACATCCGGATAGCTCTCCTTCATCTCCGTGCAGAGTTCATACACCTGTGTTGGATATGCCATACCGGAGGCGTCCGATAGACTGATTTCATCAATCCCGACGGCGAGGTAAGCATCCACAATATCCTTCACCTCTTTTACAGGGATCTCCTTATCCCAGGGTGAACCGAAGGCCATGGAAATCGATCCGGAGATGCCGATCTGCGCCTCCCGCGCCTTCTCCACGCATTCAGCAAAGCCTGCAACACTCTCTGCCGGCGTTCTGTTCAGGTTGGCCAGATTATGTGCAACACTTGCAGAGACATTGAGCTTGACCTTCTTGCACCCGCAGGCAACGGCTCTATCTACCCCTCTCGCATTCGCAATCAGCGCGCGGTATTCTACTCCCTCTTTCTTCTGAATTCCCTGAAAGACCTCATCCGTATTTGCCATCTGCGGGACTGCCTTCGGACTCACGAAACTGCCCACCTCAATCACAGGAAAGCCGGACTCGGAGAGCGCATTCACCAAGGCTATCTTATCTTCCGTTGAAATCATATTCTTTTCATTCTGGAAACCATCTCTGAGGCCGACCTCACAGAGACGTATCTCATCCACCAGATTCATTTTTTGCATTTTGTCACCTCTCCCTAAAGCTCCGCCTGCTCCTGTGTTCAGGGGCAGATTTCAAAGCTTATATCGCCTTCTGCTCCTTCAGTGCCGCGAGCTCCGACTCACTCTTTCCGAGCAATCCTCCATAGATCTCCTCATTGGATGAACCCAGCTTCGGGCCTGCCCACTTTACCTTGCCCGGAGTCTTTGTGAGCACCGGAAAAACTCCCGGCATCTTGATGCTCCCGAACTCCTCACAGGGGACATCCAGAATGTCCTTTCTGTAGGCATATTGCGGATCCTCAAAGCAGTCCTTCATGCTGTAGATCGCTGAGATCGGAACGCCGCATTTGTCACAGCGCGCCTTCAGCTCATCGAAGGTCTGCCCCTTGATCCACGCCGTCACTGCATCCATGATAGGCTTCGGATCTGCCAGACGATCCGCGGCCTTTGCATAGCCCGGAAGCCAGTCCGGACGCTCCATCGCATCGCAGAGATGCTCAAATACAGGATTCGTACTGCAGACCAGGATGACATAACGATTGTCCTTTGTCTCAAAGGTACCGATCGGGCAGGACGCTCCACTCGGCATAGGACTGCGCTCTCTCACAGTTCCGAGCTTATCGTACTGAGCGATCATTGCCTCCTCCATGCGGAACAGGCCCTCATAGAGACTCACATCAACCTCCTGCGGGCCTCCCTTCAGAACATCACGATGGTACAGCGCCATCATGGTCCCGATCACTGCATTGAGTCCTGCGACATAATCTGCAAGAGCAAAGGGCGGGCTCACCGGCGGGCGGTCCGAATAGCCCTGCATATAGGTCATCCCTGAGAATGCCTGAAGCGGAGTGCCGAGACCTGCAAGCTTTGCATTTGGTCCGGTCTGTCCATAGCCCGTGACATGAGTCACGATGATGTCCGGGTTGGCTTCTCTCAGCACCTCAATCCCCAGTCCCCACTTGTCAAGCGTTCCCGTGCGGAAATTCTCAATAATCACATCGCTCTTTGCAACCAGCTCCAGGAAGAGCTTCTTTCCCTCCTCGCTGTGAAAATCCAATGTGACACTTTTCTTATTTCTTCCCATGCAGGGCCAGCGAAGACTGATACCGTCCTTCAGAGGCCCCATTGCACGAAATGCATCTCCTCTGCCCGGCATCTCAACCTTGATAACCTCAGCGCCGAAATCCGCCATCAGGCCTGCAGCCCAGGGGGCCGCAATGACCGTCGCAATATCCAGAACACGAATTCCTTCCAAAGCTTCCATATTGTTTGCTCCTTTTCTGCTGTCTACATTATTTCTTTCATGCTTCCCATGCCTGTAGCTTAGCAGTACTTTCCGCAATATAAAAGCTTATTATTTTTACATATATGCAAATTATATTTGCATTAAAAATTCACTCTTCCCCTGCCACCACTGCGTCATATCGTGCAAATGCAGAGCACTGCTTCTGCAGTAGCTGCATCAGCACTCGCGTATAGCGCGGGAATATCCGGTTTTTCTGACAGCAGATCGCTACCGGATTTGTGTCACGCAGCTCCTGTATCGGAAATATATTCAGCTTGTTCTCCAGCTCGCGATTCAGTTTCATAATAGATGGAAGATACATGGTCAGACAAAAGCTCGCGGCAAAGTCGCGTGAGCTCATGATGTGGTGCAGATCCGGATGACTGGAGCTGTGAACGATATTCAGGCTGACCCCCATACGAGCCATATGCCGCTTTAACAATATGCTTGAATTAAGCTTCGGAAGATTCACTGCGAAGGGAAGCTTCGAAAACAGCCGGATATCCGCTCCCTTTTTCAGTTCCCGCCTGTATACAGAGAACTGTTCTCCAAAGCAGCTCCTCAGCATATTATCACTGACCACCAGATACAAACGCTCATCCAGCACCTTTGTATACTCCAGATCTCCCTGCTCCTCCTGTGGCACACCGGCGACCATGAGATCCAGGCGGTTCTCCTGCACCATCTGTCGCAGTGTGGGAGATGCCGCACTGCTTATGAGAAGCTGTACCTCCGGAAACAGCTTGCGGAATTCACTCACAATGTCCGGCATCAGAATGCGAAACCTTCCCTCAGTCGTCCCCAGTCTTATCTCTCCCCGGAGTTCATTTTTCAGATCCGTGTACTGTGCGATCAGATTCTTCTCTCTCTGTTCCGTCTCCTTAAGTGCAGAGAGCATGAGCCGCCCCGCATGTGTCAGAGAAAGTGAGGGCTTCCGGTCAAATAAGGTCACGCCAAACTCCTCCTCCAGATTCGCAAGATAGCGACTCAGGTTCTGATGGGTGATGTAGAGCCGCTCCGCAGCTCTGGAAATATTGCATTCCTCAGCAAGTACGATGAAATAGTGATAATGATTGAACATAATAGCTCTCCTCCCGAAGGATTTTATGTAAATTCACTATAAGGCAGAATAACACACTCAATTCTTCTATGCAAATATAACTTGCATACCTGTAATTATAATGTGCTTTTTAATTGCTATTCCTCATGCTATTCTTAATGCATAAAAGTTTGTTATGTAATTAACTTGCAGAAAGGAATATGCAGCTATGAAGGTTGATGTTCTCATAAAAAACGGTCTGGTCATTGATCCCTTCCGACAACTCCAAAAGGTAAATGACATTGCAGTAAAAGACGGCCTCATCGTATCAGCGGAGCAGGCGGAAGCAGTTGAGGTCATCGATGCTGCCGGCTGTATTGTATCCCCGGGTCTCATAGATTTTCACGCGCACTTCGCAGATGCAGTCACTGCACTCGGCATCTCCCCTGCCGGCAGCTATTACCCGACTGGTGTAACAGCTGCTGTCGATGCCGGCTCCACCGGTGTCGACAATTACCTGGGCTTCCGGGAACGTACGCTGGCCGCTCCCTTCCGGACAAAAGCACTGCTGAACATATGCTCTGCCGGGCTCACCACTACCTCCTATCATGAGAACATAGATCCAAAGAACTTCAAGCGGAGCAAGATCATCTCCTATTTCAAAAAATACGCCGACCAGCTGCTGGGACTTAAAATACGCCAGAGTACGGAGATCGCGGAGGGTCTCGGCCTGGAGCCCATGCGGGAAATGTTAAAAATCGCAAAGGAAATCGGCTGTCCCATCTTTGTGCATACCACCAATCCTCCGGCGTCACCGGAGGAAATTGCCGCACTGCTTCGTCCCGGCGATGTCTATATTCACGTGTTTCAGGGTAAGGGGCTGACTGTAATTCGAAACGGACAGGTCATTCCTGCACTGCTTGAAAGTCAGCGCCGCGGCGTGCTCTTTGATGCGGCAAACGGCGTGAATCACTTTAGTTTCGAAGTGGCCTATCGCTGTCTTGAACAGGGATTCATTCCGGATATCATCAGCACTGACCTCACCGTTAAGAGCCTCTATCGCCCGGGAAAGGTCTTCTCCCTCCCCTATATCATGTCCAAGTATCTGGCACTCGGCATGCCGCTTCCGGATATTATAGAAAGAAGCTGCACAATTCCCGCTAAGCTCATGGGGCTTGGACAGGAACTCGGAAGTCTTGCGGAGGGAACTCCGGCAGATATCACCATCTCCCGTCTCATCGATAAAAAAACCAGCTTCTGCGACTTTACCGGTACAACACTGGAGGGAAAGCAGCTCATCAAAACGGAACTGACTATGGCGGACGGAAACATCATGTTCCGACAGATTGATTTTCAGGCATAAATCATAAAAACCGGAGGAAGAAAAATGTTATCTGACACTAGCAAGAACAGACGCTTTGCATTCCCGCATATCCATGAATATCTGGTTGTTATCATCATGCTCTTTGTTGCCTGCCTGCTCACCTACATCATCCCCGCAGGACAGTATGACACCATCACCAATGCAGCCGGTAAGGAAATTATCGACCCAAACAGCTTTCACTTTATTGAAAACAGCCCGGTGAATCCTGTCACCATGTTGAACCTCATCTACAATGGATTTGTAAAGCAGTCAAAACTCATCTTTACCATGTTCTTTATCGCAGGCGGCGTACAGATGATTATTGACACCGGATCTATTCATGCTGTCATGCGCATTCTTGCGACACGCTTTAACAAGACCCCCCGCGTCACAATTATTGTGATGATGATCTTTTTCGGACTCATGAGTGTGCCGATTCAGATGAACTATTTCATTCCCTTCAGTACAGTGGTTCTGATGCTCTGCCTCATGATGGGCTATGACGCGGTCACAGCGGCGGCAGTTATCATCACCGCTTCTTCCTTCGGCTCCACCTGCGGTATGCTGAACATCAGCACCACTGCCATTGCTAATGAGATGGCAGGGCTCCCGCTCTACCATGGCATGGGCTTTCGCTGGATTGGCTTTATCGCTATCCTGATCATCACAAGCGCGGTCATCATTCGCTACGCAGAGGGTGTGCGCCTGCATCCGGAGCGCAGCGTCTGCTACGGCATCGAAAATCTGATCACTCCCGGACGGGCAGAGGATCTTCCCGCATTGACAAAACGGCATATTGCCTGCCTGATTATACTGGTCTGCGGCGTTATAGCGCTGTGCATCGGCTGTGGCCTCTACGGTTGGAGCTACGAAGAAACCGGCGTTTGTTTTCTCGCAACAGGCATACTGAGCAGCATTGCGGCACTGCATACGCCGAATCAAATGTGCAGCAGCTTTGTAAATGGCAGCAAAATCATACTGGGCGCCTGTATCATGATAGGCATTGCACGCTCTATTGCTCTTGCTATGAGCGCTGGAAATATCCTGGACACCGTTGTCTTCTACATTGCAGGCATTCTGAAGCAGGTTCCGGCGATTCTACAGGCCCCGGTTATGTTCTGGGCACACACGGTCATTAATTTCTTCGTGACCTCCGGTTCCGGTCAGGCAAATGTCACCATGCCGATCTTCCTTCCGATCGCCGATCTCATCGGAATGAGCAAGGAGACTGCGATTCTGGCTCTGAATTACGGAGATGGACTGAGCAATTATATCTACCCGCACTCCTCCTCCCTTATGGCCTTCCTCGCTGCCTGCGGTGTGGGTTACGGAACCTGGATGAAATTTATGACCAAGCTGTTCGGCATCTGGTTCGTCTTCGCCAGCTGCTTTATGATGCTCGCTGTGATTGTCGGTTACTGTTAAACAAAATACAAGTTTTATATCTGACAATAGCAATATTCGTAAATCGTGCTTTCTGTTATGCAGGAGAGTCGCTGTATCTTCAGTGACTCTCCTGCTTTTTTGTCTCTACTTTAAATCAATCATCCTATTTCCGATATTTTTACCGTATCAGCATATATATTTGCATATATTATGCGGACAGGCTATGATGTTCTCAGGGTTATGCAGCACTGTTTTTTGAGCAAAAAGCGTAATAACTCTATTTGTTTAAAATAAGGGAGGGTATTGCATGCATCAACCAACAACTGATAAGAAGACATATCGCATCGAGCAGGATTCCATTGGTACGAAAGAAGTTCCAGCCAGTGCCTATTATGGTGTGCAATCTCTGCGCGCCAAGGAGAACTTTCCCATATCCGCTACTCGTCTGCACCCGGAGATGATACGGAACCTCGCCCGGCTCAAGAAGGCCTGCGCCATCACAAATGCTGAGGCCGGTGTTCTGGATCTGACAATTGCCGAGGCCATTCAGCGCGCCTGTGATCTGATTATCGCCGGAAAATACCACGAGGATTTCATAGTGGATCCCATTCAGGGAAGTGCGGGCACTTCAATCAACATGAATGCAAATGAGGTCATTGCCAATATCTCCATAGAATTACTCGGCGGCACACTGGGAGACTACGCTGTAGTACATCCCAATGACCACGTGAATTTCGGTCAGTCCACCAATGATGTCATTCCCACCGCCGGCAAGATGACCACACTGGTGCTGCTTCAGGATCTGGAAAAGAAACTTCATCGGCTCGAGACTGCACTGCGCGTGAAGGAGAGTGAGTTTGACCACATATTAAAAATGGGGCGTACACAGCTGGAGGACGCGGTTCCCATCCGCCTTGGTCAGGAATTCGGGGCTTATGCCTCTGCTGTGGAGCGCAGCTTAAGCCGCCTGCGCCGGAATGAGAGCGAACTCCGCGTCATCAATATGGGCGCAACCGCCATCGGCACCGGCCTAAATGCGGATCTCCACTACTTCCACAACATCGCCCCCATTCTCTCCCAGGTAACGGGTACAGAATTTACACAGGCTGAGGATCTGATCGACGCCACTCAAAATATTGACTGCTTTGCTGCAGTGTCGAGTGCTGTGCGAAATGCTGCGATTGCTGTCTCAAAACTCGCCAATGACCTGCGCCTCATGTCCTCAGGCCCACGCACCGGCATGGGAGAGATCAATCTTCCTGCAAAACAGAACGGCTCCTCTATCATGCCCGGCAAAGTTAATCCTGTCATTCCCGAGGTTATTAGTCAGGTAGCCTTTCGTATCATCGGCTTCGATGTCACCATTGCAATGGCCGCTGAGGCGGGACAGCTGGAACTGAATGCCTTCGAGCCCGTCGTCTTTGACAGCCTCTTCCAATCTATTGATCAGATGGGAAATGCTGTTGATACTTTAATTGACAACTGCATTGTTGGTATCACTGCAAATGAAGATCACTGCCGGGAGATGGTGAACAACAGCATCGGTACAGTCACCGCCCTCTGCCCCCACATCGGTTACACAGAGGCCGCTGACATCGCAAAGGAAGCGCTAAAAACGCACGTTCCTGTGAGCAGGCTCGTCGTGGAAAAGGGCATACTCTCTGAAGAGGAGCTGGCAGTCATCATGGATCCCTACGAGATGACGAAACCGGGAATCTCCGGAAAAGAGCTGCTGCATAAGGGTTGACACCACAGGAGGCACATACTGTTCTCTATAGCAAACAGGCCTGCATCCCGAAATCCGGGACGCAGGCCTGTTGCATTGTACCATCTCGCTTCCGCTCGATGAGTTTTCTCGTCAAAACTCCTCCCGCACAAGCACGGAGGAGTCTTTCCTCGTTATTTTACCATATTTATTTCAGCCCCTGCACCAGAATCACAAGAATCAGGAGCGGCAGGACAAAACGGAAGTAATTCTTCCAGAGTGGAGACATTTTCAGGCCCTCGCCTGTATTGGCCTCTTTTAGATAGTTGTCAAAGCCCCAGCCCCACTTCGTGACACAGAACAGAAGGAAGACGAGGGAGCCCAACGGCAATAGAAGATTCGAGACAATGAAGTCCTCGCTGTCCAGCACATCCCTTCCTCCGATGAGATGCACATCGCTCCAGAGATTATAACCCAGCACACAGGGAATACTCGCAACCAGGATGAAGCTGCAGCAGATCAGCACAGCCTTTTTTCTGTCCCAGCCGAAATTGTCAATGCAGTTCGCGAGCAGATTTTCAAAAACTGCAATGACGGTCGAGAAGCTCGCAAAGGTCATGAAGAGGAAGAAGAGCGTCCCCCACAGTCTGCCTCCCGCCATATTGACAAATACGCGCGGCAGAGTCATAAAGATAAGCGCCGGGCCGGAATTGGTCTCCACACCGTAGCTGAAACAGGCCGGAAAGATGACCAGACCACTAGCCAGCGCGATGAAAGTATCCAGCACACAGATCCAGGCCGCCTCGCCCGCGAGGCTCTTTTCCTTCCCCATATAGCTTCCAAAGATCTCCATTGCACCGACACCGAGACTCAGGGTGAAGAAGGACTGATTCATCGCCGCGGTGATCACCTTGCCTAGGCCCTGCTCCGCTGCCCTCCCGGCGTCCGGCAACAGGTAAAAGCGCACGCCTTCTGCGGCTCCCGGAAGCATGAGACTGTGTCCCGCCAGCACCAGAATGAGTCCCAGCAGACCGCACATCATCACCTTGGTGACACGCTCCAAGCCCTTCTGAAGGCCCAGAGAACAGATCAAAAAGCCGCCCAGCACCGTGACAGTCATAAAAAGGCCCATTTCCATGGGATTCGCCAGCATATCGACGAAAACGCTGTCCACTGCCTCCGTCTGTATGCCTCTGAAGCTTCCGGCCAAAAACTTCACGAAGTAAGCGAGCATCCAGCCGGAGACAGTCGTGTAGTACATCATCAGGATGATGCAGCCAGCCAGCGCGAACCAGCCGTGAATATGCCACTTTGATCCCTTGGGCTCAAGTGCCTTATAGCCCAGCACCGCGCTCTTTCCCGACGCGCGTCCCACAGCAAATTCCATCGTGAGTATGGGAAGCCCCATGATAATCAGAAAGAGCAGATAGAACAGGACAAAGATACCTCCCCCATTCGCCCCGGTAACATAGGGAAACTTCCATACATTTCCGATGCCAATTGCACAGCCTGCACTGACCAGAATGAAGCCAATGCGGGACTTAAAATTTTCGCGGTCCATGGAACACCCCCAAAAAATGATAATGGTGCAAGTGTAGCACAAATTAGCATTTCATGGAAGCCTTATTTCTCCGGATAGGAGTAAAAGCCCTGTCCGCTCTTTCTTCCCAGCCTGCCGCCGCGCACCATTTTTCTGAGCAGTGGATGCGGGCGATACTTCGGATCTCCTGTCTCTGCCTGCAGCACCTGCATGATCTTCAGTACGACATCGAGTCCGATCAGATCTCCGAGCGCCAGCGGTCCCATGGGGTGATTGGCCCCGAGCCGCATTGCCTCGTCAATTCTGTCCACCGGGACATCATTTTCTGCATAAATGCCAATCGCTTCATTGATCATCGGAATCAGAATGCGATCCACAACAAAGCCTGCGAACTCCGGCATCTGCAGCGGTCTCTTTCCAATATCCTCTGCAATCGCACTGACCTTATCGGCAATCTCCTGCGGTGTATTCATGCCTACGCAGATCTCAATCAGCCTCATGACCGGAGCCGGATTGAAGAAATGCATCCCGATGACAGGACGGTCAAGTCCCTGGCTCAGCTCCGTGATGGAGAGCGAGCTCGTATTGGTTGCAAAAATACAGTCCTTCTTGCAAATTCCCTCCAGCTCCCTGAATATATCCTTCTTGACCTGCATATCCTCAACGGAGGCCTCAACCACAAGATCGCACTCAAGGCAGAGATATTTCGTACCGGTTCGTATATTTCCCATGATACGATCCATCTCCTCCTGAGAGATTCTGCCGCGCTCCACTCTGTCCCTGAGCCGCGCCTCAATGCGCCGCTTTCCTCTTCCGGCAACCAGCTCATTGACATCACAGAGATACACCTCATATCCGTCTGCCTGGGCAAAGGTCTGTGCGATACCCCTGCCCATAGTTCCGGAACCAATGACTCCGACTTTCATAGACGCTCCTCCTTTGATAGAAACTATAATTAATTAAAAGTTTAGGCAAGTTTCAGACAAAAGTAAAGTTAAGTCTTTTTATTAACAATAGCAGCAATAAAATATGACAACGAAAAAGGGCCACTGCACAAATATGCAATGGCCCTTCTCAATGGCTTTATCATTACTGTTTTGCTGCAATAAACGCGCTGATCTCCTTTGCCAGCGCCGGAACGATCTTGTTCAGATCGCCGACGATGCCGATATCTGCCACATCAAAGATCGGAGCGTCCTCATCCTTATTGATCGCAATGATGAGATCGGACTCCTCCATACCTGCCAGATGCTGGATCGCACCGGAGATACCGCAGGCAATGTACACCTGAGGACGAACGGTCTTTCCTGTCTGTCCGACCTGAAGATCCTTCGGCTTCCAGCCTGCATCAACCACCGCACGAGAGCAGGAGACCTCTCCGCCGATTGCCTTTGCGAGATCCTCAAGAATCTTGAAGTTCTCGGGACTTCCCACACCACGGCCACCGGATACGAGGATCTTTGCGTCCATAATGTCAACGGTATCGCTGATCTTCTTGACTACCTCAAGAATCTCAACATACTTCTCATTCGGAGTGAAGCCCGGGTTGAACTTCACAACATCGCACTTTCTGCCTTCCTGCTTCTCTCTCTTCTGCATAACACCCGGGCGAACAGTCGCCATCTGCGGACGGTTATTCGGGCAAGCGATGGTTGCGATCGTGTTTCCGCCAAAAGCCGGACGGGTCATGAGCAGCTGATTATGCTTCTGCTCGTGCTCCTTGCCCGGAACGACAACCAGCGGGAAATCACCGATATCAAGCTTCGTGCAGTCTGCAGTAAGTCCGGTAGCGACTCTCGCGGAGACGCTCGGGCCGAGGTCACGACCAATCGGTGTAGCACCGATCAGAACAATCTCCGGCTTATAGGTATTGATCACCTCGGAGAGTGCATGGGTGTACGGCTCCGTTCTGTACTCCTTGAGCTCCGGATCGTCCACCACAATAACTGTATCTGCACCGTACTCCGCAAGCTCCTTGACCTGCTCCTCCATCTCAGAACCGATCAGAACTGCGGTAACCTCTGTCTTCAGATCTGCTGCCAGATCCTTTGCTTTGCCGATTAACTCAAATGCGATACCACTGATTCTGCCATCGACCTGCTCGGCAAAGATATATACTCCCTTATATTCTTCTAAGTTCATTTTTCCCTCACCACTTTTCAGATTATTTTAGATAACGTGCCTACTGGTTAACTGCTCCATAAGATATGCTACAGATGCCTCAGCATCAAGATTGACCTTGGTTCCCTTGCCCTTCTTGACCTTATCGGAGGCCTTCGCGATCTTTGTCGGAGAACCTGCAAGTCCCATATCCTTATCCTGAAGGGTGGGCAGATTCGCTCTTCCCCAGGTTGTAACCTCTTCATCAAAGGCATCAAAGATGCGGCCGACAGTCATGTAGCGCGGATCATTCAGCTCTGCCAGAGCAGTGCAGAGGCAGGGAAGCTTCACCTTAAGCACATGATATCTGTCATCGAACTGACGCTGAACAATCGCATAATCGCCCTCGATCTTCAGATTCTGAGTGTAGGAGATAACCGGAAGGCCAAGGTGCTCCGCGATCTGCGGGCCGACCTGTGCGGTATCGCCATCAATTGCCTGACGGCCGGTGATGATGAGATCATACTCGAGGTTACGAATTGCAGCTGCAATCGTACTGGAGGTGGCCCAGGTATCTGCGCCGCCGAGCACTCTGTCGGTGACAAGGATCATCTTGTCAGCGCCCATTGCGTAAGCCTCACGCAGCATATCAGTCGCCTTCGGAAGACCCATCGTGAGCACAGTGACCTCTGCTCCACACTCGTCCTTCAGTCTCAGCGCCGCCTCGAGGCCTGCCTTATCATCCGGGTTCATGATAGCCAGCATTGCTGCTCTGTTCAGTGTTCCGTCCGGGTTGAATGCAACGCCTCCCTTTGTATCCGGAACCTGCTTAATGCATACGATAACTTTCACGATCTGTCCCTCCTAATTTATTTCAGTAAGTTTGCGGAAATGACCATGCGCTGAACCTCAGAGGTTCCCTCATAGATCTCCGTGATCTTCGCGTCACGCATCATGCGCTCAACATCATACTCTCTGATATAGCCATAGCCGCCGTGCAGCTGTACGCACTTTGTGGTGACTGCCATAGCAGTCTCTGCTGCGAAGAGCTTTGCCTTTGCAGCCTCCATACCATACTGCTTCTGGGTCTGCTTCGCCATAGCTGCCTTGTACACAAGAAGCTGTGCAGCTTCGACCTCTGTCGCCATATCTGCAAGCTGGAACTGTGTATTCTGGAACTGTGCAAGGGAGCGGCCAAACTGCTTTCTCTCCTTGACATAGTCAACGGTTCTCTCAAGGGCGCCCTCCGCAAGGCCGAGAGCCTGAGAAGCAATACCGATACGTCCGCCATCCAGCGTGTGCATGGCAATGTTGAAGCCCTTGCCTCTCTGTCCGAGCAGAGCAGTCTTCGGAATGCGGCAGTCCTGGAAAATAAGCTCATAGGTAGCAGAGCCGCGGATACCCATCTTCTTCTCCTTCACGCCGAAGGTGAAGCCCGGAGTTCCCTTCTCAACGATAAACGCAGAGATCTCCTTCATCATTCTGCCGCGCTTCTCGACAGTTCCGGTAACGGCAATCACAATGTAGATATCTGCATACTTACCGTTGGTGATGAAGCACTTGGATCCGTTCAGAACCCACTCATCTCCGTCAAGCACAGCCTTTGTCTGCTGTCCCTGTGCGTCGGTTCCTGCTCCCGGCTCAGTCAGGCCAAAAGCACCGAGCTTCTTACCGCTTGCCAGCTCCGGAAGATACTTCTTCTTCTGAAGCTCGGTTCCGAAGGTAAGAATCGGATCCATGCAGAGAGATGTGTGTGCAGAAACAATAACGCCTGTGGTGCCACATACCTTGGAGAGCTCCTCAACGCACATCGCGTAGGTGAGGATGTCGCAACCCTGTCCGCCATACTCCTTCGGAATCGGAATACCAAAGAAGCCATAGCGCGCCATCTTCTCGACAGTCTCCATCGGGAAGCGCTCAGTCTCATCGACCTCCTGAGCCAGCGGCTTCACTTCGTTTTCAGCGAATTCTCTGAATAACGTGCGCGCCATTTCGTGTTTCTTGTCTAATACGAAATCCATTTATCCTTCCTCCATGTTAAATAATTAACGCACTTCGACGTATCACTGCGGGGATACCCTTTCGTATCCCCGCAGAACGTCTCCATACAATTACTGCCCATTATTATAGCAGAAAAGCCAAGCCGCGAACAGTATTTCTGTTCTCAATTTCTCAATACTCGTAGAAACCTCTTCCCGTCTTTCTTCCCAATCTGCCTCCGCGAACCATCTTCCTGAGCAACGGATGCGGGCGATACTTCGAATCTCCGGTCTCCTGCTGCAGCACCTGCATAATTGCAAGCACAACATCGAGTCCGATCAGATCTCCCAGCGCCAGTGGCCCCATCGGATGATTTGCGCCGAGCTTCATTGCCTCATCAATCTTTTCCGCTGGAACATCATTCTCCGCATAGACACCGATCGCCTCATTGATCATCGGAATCAGGATCCGGTTCACAACAAATCCGGCAAATTCACGCATCTGCACCGGAATCTTCCCGATATCCTCGGAGATAGCACTGACCTTATCTGCAATTTCCTGGGGCGTATTCAGTCCGACACTGACCTCAACCAGCTTCATGACAGGTGCCGGGTTAAAAAAGTGCATACCTGTAACCGGTCTGTCAAGTCCTGCGCCTATCTCCGTAATAGAGAGTGAAGAGGTATTTGTAGTAAAAAGACAATCCTTCTTACAGATAGTCGCAAGCTCACGGAACGTATCCTTCTTGATCTGCATATTCTCAACGGCAGCCTCAACAATGAGGTCGCATTCCTCGCAGATGTATTTGGTTCCCGTGTGAATGCGGTCAAGAATTGCCGTCATCTCCTCTTCTGTCATCTTGCCGCGGCTGACGCGCTTCTGGAGATTGGCCTCAATACGCTTCTTTCCTCTTCCGGCAAAGATTTCGTTCAGATCACAGAGGCATACCTCATAGCCCTCGACCTGCGCAAATGCCTGTGCAATGCCGGCTCCCATGGTTCCGGCTCCGATAACGCCTACCTTCATAGAATACTCCTCCTTATTACCGTGTCATCATACTATATATTTCTGATTGCCGCCACAAAAAACGAGTGATTTATGTATAGATTTAACAGATACCCTTATCAGTGATTCAAAAACTCTCTCTCTTTACGCTTCTCCAGAAACGCAGACATGCCTTCTTTCTGGTCATGTGTGCCAAAACAACTGCCGAACAGCTTCTCCTCAAGCACAATTGCGGCATCCATATCTGCTTCCAGTCCTTCATTGACCGCCTTCTTGCAGGCGCGCACCGCGATCGGCGCATTGGAGGCAATCCTTGCGGCGAGCTTCTCCGCCTCCGGTATCAGCTGCTCCGGCGGATAGACAGCATTCACCAGGCCGATGCGAAGCGCCTCCTCCGCCCTAATATTCTTTGCAGTATAGATGAGCTGCTTCGCCATGCCCGGACCGACCAGCCGGGCCAGTCGCTGGGTGCCACCAAACCCCGGAGTAATGCCAAGTCCCACCTCCGGCTGTCCGAACATCGCATTCTCCGAACAGATACGGAAATCACAGCACATGGAGAGCTCGCAGCCGCCACCGAGGGCAAAACCATTGACCGCAGCGATCACCGGGACGGGCAGCGTCTCTATCATGCGGAAGATATCGTTCCCCTTCTTTCCAAAGGCCTCTCCCTCCGCGGCGCTGAGTCCGCTCATCTCTGCGATATCAGCACCAGCGACAAAGGACTTCTCCCCAGCTCCGGTCACAATGAGGCAACGAATTTCTTCCATATCAACGCTCTCAACAACGGTCTTTAATTCGTCCAGAACCTCACTGTTTAAAGCATTCAGAGCTTTTGGGCGATTAATGGTTATGATTCCGATCTGCCCTTTGCTTTCATAATCTACATATCCCATAACTTCCCTCGCTTCTTCTTAACTCTTCTTAACGCACCACGCGCAGTGCCGAAATTTCGGCACTGCGCACCCAGCCTGTTTCTACTGATATCTGATTTTCATCAAGTGATAACCGAGCCCCTGCTCTGCACTTACTCGTACTTCTCCACAATTGTAGCGCAGCCCTGTCCGCCGCCGATGCAGAGGGTTGCGAGACCTCTCTTTGCATCTCTCTTCTGCATCTCGTGAAGCAGCGTCACTAGAATGCGGCAGCCGGAAGCGCCGATCGGATGTCCGAGCGCAACCGCGCCTCCGTTGACATTGACCTTCGACATGTCAAACTTCAGGTCCCTCGCCACAGCCACGGACTGCGCCGCAAAGGCCTCATTTGCCTCGATAAGATCTATGTCTTCGATGGTGAAGCCTGTCTTCTGGAAAGCCTTTGTGGTCGCCGCCACCGGTCCAATTCCCATGATGGCTGGATCTACACCGCCCAGAGCACCGCCGATCCAGGTGGCCATCGGCTTCACACCGAGCTCCTTCGCCTTCTCCTCGCTCATCACGATCACTGCTGCCGCACCATCATTGATTCCGGAAGCATTTCCCGCTGTGACTATTCCATCCTTCTTGAATGCCGGCTTTAACTTCGCAAGTCCCTCGACTGTGGTGCCCTCTCTCGGCCCCTCATCCTTTGCGAACTCAACCACAGCCTTCTTCTGCTTCACTTGAACCGGAACGATCTCCGTGTCAAACCGTCCCGCTGCCATCGCAGCGCAGGCCTTCTGCTGGCTGTCTGCGGAGAACGCATCCAGCTCCTCACGGGTCAGACCATACTTTTCAGCAACATTTTCTGCCGTAATACCCATGTGATAATCATTGAAGGCATCCCAGAGTCCGTCGTTCACCATGGTATCGATCATCGTCGCATTGTTCATTCTGTAGCCAAAGCGCGCCTTTGTCAGCGCATAGGGAGCCATGGACATATTCTCCATACCGCCTGCCACGACGATATCTGCATCTCCCGCCTGGATCATCTGTGCCGCCATATTGACGCAGTTCAGACCGGAGCCGCAGACGATATTGACTGTCACTGCCGTGGATGTATAGGGAAGACCTGCCTTGAGCGCAGCCTGTCGCGCCGGGTTCTGGCCCAGAGCAGCCTGGAGCACATTACCCATGTACACGTGATCGACCTGTTCCGGGGTAATACCTGCCCGCTTCATGGCTTCCCGGATGACAATTGCACCGAGTTCCACCGCGGGGGTTGTGCTCAGCCCGCCGCCCATCTTTCCGATTGCGGTACGGCATGCGCCAGCAAGAACAATTTTCTTAGCCATAGCTTCTTTTCCTCCTTGAGCCTGAACATGATAAACCACATTTCTTTGTTTTTATTGCTTATAGCAATAATATATCTGAGCCATTTCGCTTTGTCAAACACTTTTGACAATTTTTTATCAATCTCTTCTCTCTTCTCTTAGTTATTAAGCACTATATTGCGCTTTATATCGCGGATTTTGTGTACACATCTGTGCTTTTCTGCTTTTTTTATAGATTATCTTGCTTCGCACACAGAGGATCATCCATTCTCATAGCTGCAGTGCCTGTAGATCCACCTCCAGATCCGCACCTGTCCCCAGCTGGCATAGATGCCGCAGCTCAGCACACTGAAGAGGGCAATGAGGAGATAATGACCGAAGAACTGAAGACCGGTACCGCCAAAGCTCAGCCTTCTGCCGCCGATCAGCTTATGACGCATCTCCCAGCGCTTCATGAATGCGATGGCCCATGGAAGCGCAAGGCCGCAGGTGCAGACTGTGATGATAAAGCAGAGGAGCATGTAGCCGGCGCACTCAAAGGTATTGCCGTCAAACTCCGAGCCCGGAACGGCATGATCCAGCACCGCCTGATCCCCGTAATAGAAGGTATGCTTCATCTCCCACTTCAGATAATCCACAGGAACAAAGAGCGCGTAGATACCGCAGGTCACCAGCGAGAGCAGTACCCACTTGATATAGAGACCGAACATCTGCCCGCCTGTGCCGTTGAAGTCCAGGCGTCTGCCCTCGATGAGCGTGTGATTCTTGCGCCACTTTACGATCCTGCACTGCATCCACGGCCACGCGATGCCGCAGGTCACACTATTCACGACAGCGGCAAGCAGACTGTAGCCCAGATACTCCAGCCCTTTTCCGTCAAAATCCGAGCCTGGAGCGGGCTGCCCGCCGGCAGCAGCCATACCCGCACCGGCTCCCGCAGCCCGGGAGAGACTGTCCTGCTGTGTGATCAGGAGGTAGACGCCGATGATTGCCGCCAGCACCAGAAAAAGGCACAGAGGACGAATTCCAAGCAGGCCCCCGCAGGCAAGAAGCGCAAACACTGCTCCGATAAGCGGAAGCATCCTGTCTACGCTGCGTCCGGTCTCACCGGGTTCGCCCGCACTCTGTCCTTTCAGGAACTCCCGGGCCGCCAGCCCGACGCCGATGAGCGTGATAATGATGGCTGCCGCACGAAGCAGCCCCATAAGAAAGCCTACCAGCATGTATGGGCCATCGTACCAGTACATCTGTTCCTGAAGCTGCTCCAGCGGGAAAAGGATGATCCCCAGCGCCAGCGGCACAAACAGCACTGCCAGACAAAAGAAACGCACCGCGGTGGGTGGGAGACCATCCAGCCCCTTCATTGCCTTATCGGTCCACTCCGTCGCCCTGTCGCCGGCAGCTTTGCTGAAATCGTTGAATGCCTCCTGCCCCTGCTTTTGCCAGCTGTTCTGGTTCTGCTGCGACGATTGCCCTGCGGCATCTCCCTGACTTGCCTGTGTATACTGATTCTGCTGTGCCGATTGTCCCGCGGCAGCTCCCTGACTTGCCTGTGTATACTGGTTCTGCTGCGACGATTGCCCTGCAGCAGCTCCCTGACTTGCCTGTGTATACTGATTCTGCTGCGACGATTGCCCCGCGGCAGCTCCCTCATTTGTCTGTGTATACTGGTCTTGCTGTGCCGATTGTCCCGCGGCGGCTCCCTGACTTACCTGTGTATACTGATTCTGCTGCGACGATTGTCTCGCAGCAGCCTCCTGATTTACCTGTGTATACTGATTCTGCTGCGACGATTGCTCTGCAGCGGCTCCCTCTTTTGTCTGTGTATACTGGTCCTGCTGCGTGTTCTGAGCCTGCTGTGTATTCTGCGTCTGCTGTGTACTCGCGCTCTGGCTCTGCTGCGACCACCCGGCTGCGTCCCCCTGTGCCGCCTGCTGCTGCGTGTTCTGAACCTGCTGCCGAGCCTCCTGAACGGATTGATCCATCTGGTTTTCCTGCGGTGCTCTCTCCTGCGGTGCAGCGCCCCCCGCCGTCTCATGATGCAGCGGCGCTCCGCAGTTCATGCAGAACTTTGCCGTCGCGTCCACTGGTTTTCCGCAATTCGAACAAAACTTCATGTGGTTGTAGTCCCCCTTCTTTTAAGATAAATTTCGCAGTACGCCATATGCAAGTGTCCCAATCAGCAGGATCAGCAAAAGCAGAAGTTCCGCGACACTGAACTGCAGCTCATCCGTCCGCCGTTGTTTCAGCTTGCGGAATAAGAGATACAGAAGCAGCAGCGGCAGCAGCGTCACGGACAGCGCGTTCATCCTCCACGCAGCTTTCAGGTCGAAGTGCAAAAGCGCAATCATGGCCCGTGTCATCCCGCAGCCCGGACACTCAAGGCCTGTGCACTGATGAAATAAGCAGGGAATGCCATATCCGCTTCTTCTGACAAATTCCAGATAGACAATCCCCAGACACAGAACCACACAGGCATGTGCCAGCATCTTCCACTTCTTATTCATCACACATCCGCCACCTCTAAGGACATCCCTTCCGGGTACGCCTCCCTCAGTCTCTGTTTCACCTCCGCTTTGCCTCGCTCCCGGCTCAAAGGCAGATGAAATACTCAACATCAAATCTCCGCCTCAGTTTGAACCTGCTAATTGTTTTCAGTATATCATTCCAATCAGTAATAATCATCTGAAATATTCTGCTGAAGGGCACAAGAAACCCAAAATTCTGCACAAATAGCCGCGCAGAAAATTGTGAGACTATACAAAATCAAGAAAATATAATTCTTTTTCTTGATTGTCCTGACAACAGGGCGTAATATCAGCTTAGCAGCCTTCTGGTAACGTTTCCGGAACCGTTACCAGAAGCAGGAAAGCAACGATCTGTCATAAGTTTCCGGAACGCAGAATGCAGTCGTCCAGAGTACTGCCCAAACACTCCGCCATATCCCTCCAGTGATATTCCGGAATCGGTCTCTTCGCACTGCATCAGTAATCAGGCAACTATTTTAAGGAGGTATATGAAATGAAGAAGAATCTACTTACAATGGGACTCGGCGCGGCCATCTCCCTCTCTCTTCTGGCAGGCTGCGGCGGCTCCGGAAGCACAGCTTCAGGATCGGCCGACAAGAAGGCGGACGGCGCTTCTGTCTACTACCTGAACTTCAAGCCTGAGGCAGATACGCAGTGGCAGGAGCTCGCAAAGGCCTACACGGAGGAGACCGGTGTTCCGGTCATCGTGAAGACCGCAGCCTCCGGCCAGTACGAGGCGACACTGAAGGCGGAGATGTCCAAATCTGAGGCGCCGACTCTCTTCCAGGTAAATGGACCTGTGGGCCTCGCGGCATGGAAGGACTACTGCCAGGATCTAAGCGGCACTGCCGTTGAGGGAGAGCTGACCAGCGACGACTTCAAGCTGATGGACGGCGACAAAATGCTGGGGCTTGCCTATGTCTATGAGGGCTATGGCATCATCGTGAACAGCGAGCTGCTGGAGAAGGCAGGCTACAGCACCGCAGATATCAAGGACTTTGCTTCCTTTAAAAAAATCGTTGAGGACATCAGCGCGAGAAAGGACGAGCTCGGCTTCTCCGCTTTCACCTCCGCAGGTATGGACGGCTCCTCCGACTGGCGCTTCAAGACCCACCTCGCCAACCTTCCGCTCTACTATGAGTATAAGGACGAGGGCTACGAGGGAACTCCGGCAGAGATCAAGGGCAGCTATCTTGACAACTACCGCCAGATCTGGGATCTCTACATCAACAACGCGACCTGCGAGCCGGGTCTTCTTTCCACGAAGACCGCTGACGACTCCACCGCAGAATTTGTCACCGGGCAGGCCGTCTTTTATCAGAACGGAACCTGGGAGTACAAAAATATCCTGGAGCAGGGCGGCGAGGAGCTCGCCTCAAAGCTCGACATCATCCCGATCTACATCGGCGTAGACGGCGAGGACAAACAGGGCCTCTGCATTGGAACCGAGAACTACTGGTGCGTCAACGCCAAGGCCTCCGAGGAAGCTGTAAAGGCAACGCTGGACTTCATCAACTGGTGCGTGACCTCCGACAAGGGCACAACTGCCATGGCAGAGGAGATGGGCTTTATCTCCCCGTTCAAGAACGCCAAGGAGACCGCAAACATTCTGAATAACAAGATGAATGAATCTGTCGCCTCCGGCAAATATGCCGTGTCCTGGGTCTTCAACCATATCCCCTCCGAGGAGTGGAAGAACGGCGTGGGCTCCGCGCTCACAAGCTACGCGGCAGATCAGAGCGACGATAACTGGAAGGCTGTCGTGACCAGCTTTGTAGATGGCTGGGCCACCGAGGCAGCAGCGGCGAAGTAATATCAGTAGAATGCACACCGTTTGGCGGGTGGGAGTTTCGGCCCGCCCGCCATTTCTGATTGATCAGGACATTTCACTTCCGATTTCTCCCTGAGAAAGGAGGCCACTCCGTGGAGAAAGCCATAAAACGCTACTTTCCCATCTTTCTTCTGCCCACCATGATCGCCTTTTTCATCGGCTTTCTGGCGCCCTTTGCCATGGGGCTCTGGCTCTCGCTCTGCGAGTTCACAACAGTCACCGACGCGCGCTTCGTGGGATTTGAAAACTACGTCCTCGCCTTTCAGGACAGCATATTCCGCCACGCCTTCTGGTACACCGCCCTCTTCGCAATTGTCTCTCTCACGGTCATCAACGTCATTGCCTTCGCGATCGCACTGGCGCTGACACAGAAGCTTAGGGGCACCAACATTTTCCGCACGGTCTTCTTCATGCCGAATCTCATCGGAGGCATCGTGCTGGGCTACATCTGGCAGCTCATATTCAACGGCATACTGGCGGGCTACGGCAAGGCCCTCGCCCTGAACCAGTGGTACGGCTTCTGGGGACTGGTGATACTGGTCTCATGGCAGCAGATCGGCTATATGATGATCATCTACATCGCAGGGCTGCAGTCCATCCCGGGCGGCGTGCTGGAGGCGGCGCAGATCGACGGTGCAAACGGATGGCAGAGACTGAAAAATGTCATCATTCCCATGATGATGCCCTCCATCACCATCTGCACCTTCCTCTCCATCACCAACGGCTTCAAGCTCTTTGACCAGAACCTGTCTCTCACCGCCGGCGAGCCCTCGAAGCTCTCTGAAATGCTGGCGCTGAATATCTTCAATACCTTCTACGGCCGCGTCGGCTGGGAGGGCGTCGGACAGGCGAAGGCCGTCATCTTCTTCATCCTGGTCGTCGGCATCGGGCTGATTCAGCTTCGCGCCACCCGCTCCAAGGAGGTACAGCAGTGACGAAAAGAAAAGAAACGCTGAACAATATCGGCACAGGCTTTTTCACCTTTCTGTGCCTTTTCTACATTCTTCCCATCATCATCGTGTTCTTCAACTCCTTCAAGAAGAAGTCCTTCATCAACCTGAAGCCCTTTGAGCTCCCGAATGAGAGCACCTTCACGGGTCTCGACAACTACTCCGCCGCGATGGGACAGTACGGCTTTCTGAAAGCTGTCGGCTGGACCGTTTTTATCACGGTGGGCTCTGTGCTCGTGATCCTGGTATGCACCTCCATGTGCGCGTGGTTCATCACCCGTGTGAAAAACCGCGTCACAAAGACCATCTACCTGCTCTGCGTGTTCTCCATGGTCATCCCCTTCCAGATGGTGATGTTCACCCTCTCTCTGGTGGCAGACCGCCTGCACCTTAACACACCCTGGGGCATTATCATCATCTATCTGGGATTCGGTGCAGGGCTCGCGGTCTTCATGTTCTGCGGCTTCGTGAAGTCCATCCCGATTGAGATCGAAGAGGCCGCTCTGATCGACGGCTGCTCCCCGCTCCGAATGTTCTTCTCCGTGGTGCTTCCGATCATGAAGCCGACCTACATCTCCGTCGGCATACTGGAGACCATGTGGATATGGAACGACTTTCTTCTGCCCTATCTGGTGCTTGATACCAACAAGTACAAGACCATCTCCATTGTGGTCCAGTACATGAAGGGCTCCTATGGCAGAGTGGATATGGGCGCGATTATGGCGGCCCTCATCATGGCAGTAATTCCTGTAATCGTCTTCTATCTCTCCTGCCAAAAATATATCATCAAGGGTGTGGCGTCCGGCGCTGTCAAGGGCTGAGCCGCACAGTACAGGGAGGTGAACGCTATGACCATCAAAGACATCGCCCGGCTGTCCGGCTACAGTGTGAGCACCGTCTCCCGGGTGCTCAACAAGCATCCGGACGTGAATCCAAAGACGCGGGAGAAGGTGCTTGCCGTGATTAAAGAACAGGGCTTTGCCCCGAACGACAACGCAAAGCTTTTGAAGATGCAGGCGCAGTCCTCTGTCGCAGTTCTCGTAAAAGGTTCACAGAATCCTCTCTTTGCGGACATCCTGGAGAGGAGTCAGTCGCTCTTTCAGCAAAACGGCGAGGCGAGCTATGTCGCATATCTGGATGAGGATGCGGACGAGGTGCAGCACGCCGCAAGGCTCATGGAGCTCCGCCATCCGAAGGGCTTTCTCTTCCTCGGCGGAGATCTGGAGCACTTTAAAGACAGCTTTTCGCAGCTCAGCACTCCCTCGGTGCTCCTGACAAACGATGCCCGCGCCCTCGGCTTTCCGAATCTCTCAAGCTTTACGACGGACGATGCCTCCGCGGCGGCACAGGTGATCGACAGTCTCACGGAGCATGGCCACCGAAGCATCGGTGTCATCGGCGGAAGTCTTGCACTCCATCAGGTGAGCTACCGGCGCATCCGGGGCGTTCAGCAAGCCATGGAGCAACATGGTCTCTGCTTTGATCTGGATCGCTGCTACGAGCCCTGCCGCTATTCCATGGAGGAGGGCTATCAGGCGACCATGCGGCTTTTAAAACGAAACGGGGCGCTCAGCGCGATCTTTGCTCTGGGGGATGTGATTGCCCTCGGGGCACTGCGGGCAATCTGCGACCGGAGGCTCCGGGTTCCGGAGGATATCTCCCTCGTCGGCTACGACGGAATCGCCGCGGCAAAATACAGCATTCCCCGCCTCAGCACTGTCTGCCAGAATACAGAAGCGCTTGCGGCGCGCGGCGTCAGCGCGCTTTTGCAGCAGATACGCCTCGGCGCGGCGCCTCTCCACGAGACCATTCCCTTTGAACTCCGCCTCAGCGAGAGTATCGGCACACCGCGCTGCTGATAGCCGCTCATCCATAGAAAGGTCACATTTTTATGAGAAGTTCCGGTATACTGATGCCAATCACAGCACTCCCCTCTCCCTGCGGTGTGGGTACCCTCGGGGCGGACGCGCGCGCCTTCCTCGACTTCCTGTCAGAGGCAGGACAGCGCTGCTGGCAGATACTTCCCATCGGACCCACAGGCTACGGGGACTCTCCCTATCAGTCCTGCTCCTCCTTTGCAGGAAACCCCTATCTGATAGATCTCGAGGAGCTTCGTGCAGCAGGGCTGCTGCTCCGCAAGGAGTATGAGAACCTTAACTGGGGTAATGATCCCGCCCGCGTGGACTATGCGTTGCTCTACGAACATCGTCTGTCCGTCCTGCGTCGCGCTGTAACGCGACTGTGGGCAGAGGACCATCCCCTGCTTCCTGCACTCCGTCAGTTCTGTGCGGAGGAGGCGTGGTGGCTTGAAGACTACGCGCTGTTCATGGCGCTGAAGGGACGCTTTCAGGGCGCGTCCTGGAGCTGCTGGCCCGCAGCGCTGAAAAAGCGTGAGCAGGAGGCCATGAAGGAAGCGCAGGATGAGCTCTCCGATGAGCTCCGCTTCTGGAGGGGCGTACAATTCCTCTTCTCTGTGCAGTGGCGACGGCTAAGGGACGAAGCAGCCAAGCGAAGCATCTCCCTCATTGGGGATCTCCCGATCTACGCCGCGGAGGACAGCGCAGACGTATGGGCGGATCCCGGACAGTTTCAGATGGACGAAACGCTGCACCCTATCGCTGTGGCGGGCTGCCCTCCGGACGGCTTCTCGGCGACCGGTCAGCTCTGGGGCAACCCCCTCTTTGACTGGACAAAGATGAAACAGGACGGCTACCGATGGTGGATACGGCGCATTGCGTTTCAGTTCCGCTTCTACGACGTACTGCGGATCGACCACTTCCGCGGATTTGACTCCTACTATGCCATCCCCGCCGGCGCAAATACCGCAGAGCGCGGCAGCTGGCAGCCCGGTCCCGGCATCGACTTCTTTCGCACGCTGGAGCAGGCGCTCGGAAAACGGCCCATTATTGCGGAGGATCTTGGTTTTCTCACCCCCTCCGTACATCAGCTGCTAGCCGATACCGGCTATCCGGGCATGAAGGTACTGGAATTCGCCTTCGACAGCCGGGATGGCGGCGGCAGAAGCTATCAGCCCCACAACTATCCGAGGAATTGTGTGGCCTATGTCGGAACACACGACAATGACACCGCGCTCGGCTGGCTTCAAAACGCGGCGCCGGGAGACGTGGCACTCGCCAGGGAATACCTGCACACAGACCCTCAGGAAGGCGAGGGCTGGAGCATGATGCGCGCCATCTGGAGCAGCGCCGCAAAGCTCACAGTCGTACAGATGCAGGATCTCCTGGAGCTCGGAAGCGAGGGCCGCATAAATACTCCCTCTGTTCTCGGCGGAAACTGGCAGTGGCGGGCACTCCCCGGCTTTGACAGCCCCGCGCTTGCAGCGCGGCTGCGCCGGTATATGGAGCTCTACGAGAGAGTGAATATAATTAAAAAATAAACAGGAAACATACACAACGCATATTTATTATGGAGGTAAATCATGGCTGAGGTCAGCTTGCGCCACATCGAAAAAATATATCCGAACACCGAGAAGAAGCATGGCGCGAAGAAGAGCAATCTGAAGATCACGGAGGAAGGCGTCCTCGCCGTAGAGGATTTCAATCTGGAGATCCGTGACAGGGAATTTATCGTTCTGGTCGGCCCCTCGGGCTGCGGCAAGTCGACGACGCTTCGCATGGTCGCGGGACTTGAGGATATCACCCACGGTGAGCTGCTCATCGATGGAAAGCGCATGAATGAGACGGAGCCAAAGGACAGAGATATCGCGATGGTCTTCCAGAGCTATGCTCTGTATCCGCACATGACAGTTCGCGGCAATATGGAGTTCCCGCTGAAGCTCCGCAAAATGGATCAGGCGGAAATAGACCGCCGGGTCAATCAGGCGGCGGAGATACTCGGCATCACAGAGTATCTGGACCGAAAGCCCAAGGCCCTCTCCGGCGGACAGCGTCAGCGCGTCGCCATCGGAAGAGCGATCGTCCGGGAGCCGAAGGTGCTGCTCATGGATGAGCCGCTCTCAAACCTCGACGCAAAGCTCAGAAACCAGATGCGCGCAGAGATCATAAAGCTCCGGCAGCGCATTAACACGACTTTTATCTATGTGACCCACGACCAGACGGAGGCGATGACACTCGGCGACCGCATCGTCATCATGAAGGACGGAGTCATCCAGCAGATCGGTACGCCGCAGGAGGTCTTTGAACATCCCGCCAATCTCTTTGTGGCGGGCTTCATCGGCGTCCCGCAGATGAATTTCTATGATGCGGAGCTCCTGCTGGAAGAGGACGGACACTATGTCGTCCAGATGGGACAGTTCCGCGTGATCCCCTCCGATGAAAAGCAGGAAAAGCTGAAAAACAATCAGGTAGAGCCGCAGACCATCACCCTCGGCGTGCGTCCGGAACATATCGCGCTCCTCGGCGACGGAGAGAACACGCTTCCGGGCACAGTCGATGTGAGTGAGATGATGGGCAGCGCTGTGCATCTGCACGTAAATGCCTGCGGCAGGGACAGCATCATCATCGCACAGACCATGAGCTTTGAGGGCAAGGCTCCGATCAACATGACGATCGGAAGTCCGATCTCCTTCACCTTCGGAGGAAATGTTGTGCACATCTTCCGAAAGGAGGACGGGCGGAATCTTGAGAGCGCCCTGTAAATACAGCCCGCTCCGCTCTGCGCTTCCCTCTGAACATCAGCCGTGGCCTCCTCCGGGAAGCCACGGCTGCTTTGTGCTAAGATACATTGCAAAGCGTGTCCTGGAATGGTAAACTGGTACTGCGTTGTTTTCGAAACGCCTCATTTTTTCGTACAAAATGACAAAATATCACGCGGAGGTAGGTATGAATATTCAGGAAGAATATGCTTCAAAGCTGGTCAGCGCAGATACTGCTGCCGCTGTTGTAAAATCCGGTGACTGGGTCGACTACGGCTGGTGCGTCGGAACACCGGTCACAGTCGATCAGGCCATCGCAAAACGACTCCCGGAGCTTGAAGACGTGAAGTTCCGCGGAGGCGTGCTCTTAAAGCGTCCGGCTGTCTTTGATGTGGAAAATGCACCCGAGCACATGTGCTGGAACTCCTGGCACATGACCGGTATCGAGAGAAAGGCCATTGCAGAGGGCTTCGGCTACTTCTCTCCCATGCGCTATGCGGAGCTGCCCCGCTTCTACCGCGACCCGAACATGCCAAAGCCGGATGTCGCAGTGATTCAGGTCACGCCCATGGACGGGCACGGCTACTTCAACTTCGGCCCGCAGGCCTCTCACCTCGCAGCAATGTGCGCCTCCGCAAAGAAGGTCATCGTCGAGGTCAATAAAAACCAGCCGAACTGCCACGGCGGTTTTGAGCACTGCATTCATATCTCCGAGGTTGATATGATCGTCGAGAGCGGCAATGAGCCCATCCCGCAGCTTCCGGCAGGCGGCCCTGCCTCTGAAATTGACAAGACTGTCGCAAAACTCATCGTCGAGGAGATCCCGAACGGCGCCTGCCTCCAGCTCGGCATCGGCGGTATGCCGAACGCAGTCGGCTCCATGATCGCAGAGTCCGATCTGAAGGATCTCGGCGTGCACACGGAGATGTACGTGGACGGATTTGTGGATCTCTATAACGCCGGAAAGATCAACTGCTCCAAAAAGAATCTGGACCGCGGCCGTGAGGTCTATGCCTTCGCCGCAGGTACACAGAAGCTCTACGACCACCTGAACAACAATCCTGCCTGTATGAGCGCACCGGTTAACTACACCAACGATCCCTACGTCGTCGCACAGATCGACAATTTCATTTCGATCAACAACGCGGTCGATGTGGATCTCTTCGGACAGGTCAACGCGGAGTCCGCAGGCATCAAGCAGATCAGCGGAACCGGCGGACAGCTGGACTTCGTGATGGGCGCTTACCTCTCCAATGGCGGCAAGAGCTTCATCTGCATGTCCTCCTCCTTCCAGCCGAAGGGCAAGCCCATGCAGTCCCGCATTCGTCCGACCCTTACCCCCGGCTCCATTGCATCCGACCCGCGCACGGCGGTTCACTACCTCGTCACGGAGTATGGCATGGTGAACCTGAAGGGTCTGAATACCTGGCAGAGAGCAGAGGCCATCATCTCAATCGCACATCCGGATTTCCGCGATGAGCTGATCGCAGAAGCGGAAAAGATGGGCATCTGGAGAAAGAGCAACCGGAGATAAAGCCTGAAAACATTTTTTTAAATATTGCCTAAAAAATCCCCTGGCCGATATGATTGACACATCGGTCAGGGGATTTCTGCACTCAGCATAACACAGTGCAGCCAATCAGTCATTTCTGCAGCTCGCGAAGCTCCTGAAGCAGCTCGATATCCTCCGCGATGACACGCATATTTGTGGTCACGGGCGCGGCCCCCGGCTTTGTGACAGTAATCTCCAGTATGCTCCCCTCCGGCAGTCCCGGAGCAATCACTGCGCGGAGATAGGAAACCACCTTTGGATGATTCTTCTGAAATTTTCTTCCGAGACCTGCAAGCTTCATCAGCGCGAGCGGATTCATCGCCATCGTTATTCCTTCTCCGTTGTCACCGCGTCAGAGGCACCGTTCAGCATCTCCTCCATGGTGTGCCAGCCGAGCACCGCACACTTCACGCGGGCAGGCATATGCGAGATATCCTGAAGCACTCCGGCCTCCTCAAGCTCCTCCAGCTCCTCTTCCGTGATTCTGCCCTTAATCATACGAAGGAATATCTCTGAGAGGCGCCTCGCCTCAACCTCCGGCTTTCCGATGATCAGATCCAGCATCATATCTGCCGAGGCCTGTGAGACCGCGCATCCATCCCCGGTGAATCCCCCATCCTCTATGATGCCGTCCTTCACGCGCAGCTTCAGGATGATGTCGTCTCCGCAGCTTGGATTTACACCCTCCAGCACCAGATTCGCATCCGGAATATCGCGCTTGTTGCCCGGGTGAAGATTATGATCCGTCAGAATTTCATTATAAAAAATTTTATTTGCCATATTTGTCCCCGCTTAGTCCTCATAACCCATCTCCGCTCTCACGCGGGACAGACTGTCCGCAAGCTTCTGAATCTCCGCCTCCGTGTTATAGAAGGCAATGCTCGCCCGGGTGGTGGAGGGTGTCTTCATAAACTGCATGAGCGGCTGTGCGCAGTGGTGTCCCGCGCGGATATTCACTCCGTCCGCATCCAGAATCGCCGCGATATCGTGCGGATGCACCCCGTCGATCGTGAAAGTAAAGATCCCGTGATGCTCCCCGGCCTGCTTCGGCCCGAGTATACGAAGATGCGGTATCGCGCTGAGCTTCTTCATCGCCACATGGCTTAAGTACTCCTCCCGCTCCAGTATGGTATCCCAGCCGAGCTCCCTGTAATACTCAATCGCCGCACCAAGCCCCGCCGCGCCGGAGGCATTGACCGTACCCGCCTCAAACTTATGCGGAAGAGGCGCCCAGGTCGCCTTCTCACGGCTCACATACTCTATCATCTCGCCGCCAAAGAGGAAGGGCGGCATCTTCTGAAGCAGCTCTCTTCTGCCGTAGAGCACGCCGATCCCCATGGGTCCCAGCATCTTGTGCCCGGAGAAGGCGAGGAAATCCACGCCGAGCTCACGCACATCCACCGGAATATGTGGCACACTCTGCGCGCCGTCCGCCACAAAAAACGCCCCCTGCCTGTGGGAGAGCTCCGCAAAACGGCGGATATCATTTTTCACCCCCAGCACATTGGAGATCTGCGTCATGGAGACGAGCTTTGTCCGCTCTGTCAGCGCAGCGAGAAAGCGCTCCTCGCTGATATATCCCTCCGCGTCCGGCTCCAGAAACTTAAGGACCGCGCCGCAGCGCCGCGCCGCCTGCTGCCAGGGAATCAGATTGGAGTGATGCTCCATGATCGTGATGAGGATCTCGTCCCCCTCTTTGAGAAACGCCTCGCTCCCCGCATAGGCGACGAGGTTCAGGCTCTCAGAGGCATTCCGCGTGAAGATGATCTCCTCTGTGCTCTCCGCATTGATAAACTCCCGCACGAGCTCACGCGCGTTCTCATAATCATCTGTCGCGCGGACACTCAGCGCGTACAGCCCACGGAGCGGATTTGCATTGTCCTCCTCATAGTAATGCCGCATGCAGTCCAGAACGCGCACCGGCTTCTGTGTCGTTGCGGAATTATCCAGATAGGCGATCTCCGGATGACCGCTGATCAGAGGGAAATCCTTTCGTATCCGCTCGTCCTGTGCTCTTCTCTCTTCCTGTGTCATAGCTCTTCCTCTCCGCTCTCAAGGAGCGCACAGCGCGTCTTCACATCCGGAATCTTTCGCATGATGGCATCCAGACGCGCCTTCGCCATCATCTCATAGATCTCGTCCCGCCTCATGCCGCGGGATTCCATGTAGAATAGCAGCTCCTCGTCCAGCCTTCCTATGGTCGCCCCGTGGTTCCCGACTACATCCTCCTCCGCACAGAGTATGATGGGAATGCTGCGATTCGAGACCGTCTCGTCCATGAGAAGCACATCCTCTGTCTCCTCTCCGACCGCGCCGGCGCAACCGTGCTTAAAATCAATGGTATCCCGGAAGACCTTCGAGGCGCGGTCCCGCATGACCCCCTTCGCGCTGATCTCACAGTTTGTCTTTCTTCCGGTATGAATCACCTCGTAATTCATGTCGTAGTGCGAATCGCCGACTGCAATGTAGCCGATATCCGCCGCGAGATGACTCCTGTCTCCCGCAAGCGCCGCACTGAGCCCCTGATAGACATGCCTTCCGGAGAGAATCAGGTGTATCACCTTCAGCTCCGCGCGCTCCGCCGCCTCCGCGCCGACATCATTCAGAAAACTGTAGCCATCGCCGAGCTGCACCACCTGCACCAGCGTGAGCCGCGCCCCCTCCGCAAGCCTGATTCTTGTCTGCACGCCCGCGAGCCCCTTCGCAGAGAGCTCTGAGCGGTAATCCATGACCACCGTGAGCGCGCTGTTCCTCCCGAGAGAGAGATTCACCGCGGAGAATTTCCCCGCTGCCGCCGGTGCGCCCTCCTTCTTCTTTCCGTCCGGGCGCATGTCGATCTTCCCGGAGGGATCGTACTCCTCCTCTGCATCCGGCAGAGAAAAGTTAAGGCGCAGCGCATCCCGCTCCGGGACGCGCATCTCATCCGGCACCGAACAGCTCAGCACAGGGATTCCCGCCGCAGAGAGAGCCGCTCCGAACTCCGCTCCGCTCCCGGTTCGCATCGCGGGAAATGCCGCCGTCCCACTGGTCTTCTCCACCCGCACGCCCTCCGGAAGTTCGATCGCCGGAGAGAGCTTCTGCAGGGCCGGAAGCTTTTTCAGCTCCGCCCCGTTCATTTTAAGCCAGCCGAAGGTCGGCGTGGCCAGCGTATTGATTTTCACAGCTTCCTCCTTATCCGATCGCACCCTTCATCTCAAGACGTATCAGGTTGTTCATCTCCACCGCGTACTCAAGCGGCAGCTCCTTGCCGACATTATCCGCGAAGCCGCTGACAATCAGCGCACGCGCATCCTCCTCGGAGACGCCGCGGCTCATCAGATAGAAGACCGCGTCGTCCGAGATCCTGCCGATCTTCGCCTCGTGGCCCACATCCGCCTTATTGGTTCTCACATCCATCGCCGGAATGGTGTCCGAGCGGGACTCACCGTCCAGCATGAGCGACTGACATGAGGTCGAGGACTTGGAATTCTCCGCCTTTGGTCCGATCACAACAGAGCTTCGGAAGGTGCTGATGCCGCCGCTCTTTGAAATGGAGCGGGTGTTCACATAGGAGCTCGTATCCGGCGCATTGTGCACCACCTTGCAGCCGGTATCGAGATTCTGACCGCGGCCCGCAAAGGTCACACCGGTGAATTCGCTGCGCGCACCCTTCCCGTTCAGCACGCTCATCGGATAGAGATAGGAGACGTGCGAGCCAAAGGAACCGGAGATCCACTCCACCTTTCCGCCCTCCTCAACCTTCGCGCGCTTGGTATTTAAGTTGTACATATTCTTCGACCAGTTCTCGATGGTCGAGTAGCGTATGGTCGCATTCTCCCCGACAAAGAGCTCCACACAGCCCGCATGAAGATTTGCCACATTGTACTTCGGTGCGGAACATCCCTCGATGAAGTGAAGGTAGGCTCCCTCGTCCACGATAATCAGCGTGTGCTCAAACTGCCCGGCGCCCGGCGCATTCAGACGGAAATAGGACTGAAGCGGAATCTCCACGGAGACGCCCGCCGGGACATAGACGAAGGAACCGCCCGACCAGACCGCGCCGTGCAGCGCCGCAAACTTATGGTCCGTCGGCGGAACCAGCTTCATGAAGTGATCCTCTATCATCTGTGCGTAGGGGCCGTGCATGGCGCTCTCGAGATCTGTATAGATCACGCCCTGTTCCGCGACCTCCTTTTTCACATTGTGATAGACGAGCTCGGAATCATACTGCGCGCCGACACCGGCCAGAGACTCTCTCTCCGCCTTCGGAATACCGAGCTTCTCAAAGGTGTCCTTGATTTCCTCCGGAACTTCAGACCACTCCGCATTCATCTTTGTGTTCGGGCGCACGTAGGTCACAATATTTTTCATGTCGAGGCCCTCAATCGACGGGCCCCAGTCCGGCATCTCACTCTCGTTGAATATCCTCAGGGACTTCATACGGAAATCATGCATCCACTCCGGATCATTCTTTCCGCGGGAGATCTCCTCGACAATCTCCTCCGACAGCCCCTCCTTGATGCGATAGGCATCCTTATCCTCATTTCTGAAGTCGTAGAGAGAGCGGTCAATGTCGGCAACATAGGTTTTTTCTTCTGCCATCTTCTTCACTCCCTGGACTCAAAGCGCGCGAAGCCGTCGCGGTTGATCTCCTCAACCAGGCTGCCGTCTCCGTCGGTGACGATGGTTCCATTGACCAGCACATGGGTGTGATCCACATGCAGGGAGGAGAGGATACCTGTGCTGTGCGTGATGATGATAAGCGCCGAATCCTTGTCCTTCTGATACTCCTCGACGCCGCGGGACACAGTCCGCACCGCGTCGACATCCAGACCGGAATCCGTCTCATCCAGTATGGCGAGAGAGGGCTTCAGCATGAGCAGCTGCAAAATCTCCGCCTTCTTCTTCTCGCCGCCGGAGAACCCCACATTCAGGTCGCGGTCGGCATAGCTCGGATCCATCTGCAGAACCTCCAGTGCCTTGGCGATCTCCTTCCGGAAGTCCCAGAGGCGGATACGCTTCCCGGTGCGCTGCTCCAGCGCATTGCGGATAAAGTTTGCGAGGCTGATGCCCGGCACCTCCAGCGGATTCTGGAAGGACATGAAGATGCCCGCCTTCGCGCGCTCGTTGACCGGCATTGCGAGAAGGTCTTTCCCGTCAAAGCTGATCTCTCCACCCGTCACCTCATAGTGCGGATTTCCCATCAGTGTGTTGCCGAGGGTGGACTTGCCCGCGCCGTTCGGGCCCATCAGCACATGGGTCTCTCCGCGCTTTACATTTAAATTAAGACAGCGAAGAATCTCCTTCTCCTCGACACGGACAGAGAGATTTCGAATGTCCAGTAGTTCCTTACTCATAGCTTTCCTCCTGGCGGTCACGCCGTTTTCCGGCGCATCCCTTATAATGATCTTTGCTTCAAAGCATTATATCGCGGCGGTTTTCCGTATGCAAGAACAATTCCTACTAAAACACTGTGAATTCTGTTTTTCTTTCCATACAAGGCTGTGCAGCCCTCTCTCAGTCTCATGGCGCCGAACGATTTCTTTACGCTGCCTTCCTCTGCGGGCGATACGCCTCCTCGGATGATTTTCGCATGCAGGAAACGCAAAGGAAGGGTTCATATGAGAGAAAAAGCTGCATCCTGTGGTACAATAAGACTGTCTGTGAAGGCGGACATGGGGAAAGCCGCACACAGCGCAATGCACGGCTGAAGCCGCAGCAAGGAGACTACTATGGGTAAAACAGCGCTCTATCTCGCATACTTCTGCATCTACTCCGTCATCATGCTGATCATAGGCAAAGGCAGCATGCATGGCTCCAGCACCCCGCGGGACTACTTTATCTGCGAGAGAAAGGTCTCTCTGCCCTTCTGCGTCGCGACCTTCACCGGCACCTGGGTCTCCGCCATCACCATACTGAGTCTCACCGGAAGCATCTATGAGGAAGGACTTCCGGTGCTCTTCTACGCCGTAATTCCCTGGTTCCTCGGCGCCTTTCTGCTGGCACTCACCGCAAGACAGCTGTACAGCAGTGCGGCGATCACCGTTCCTGAGATGTTCTGGCTCCGCTACCACTCCCGCGCACTGCAGGCAGTCTACGGCGTCGTGCTGATCTTCGTGTATATCTTCTACCTCGTCGCGCAGTACAAGGGCTTCGGCCTCGTCGCCTCCGCTCTGTTTCGCATCCCCTACCCCGCGGCGGTCTGCATGGTATATCTCTTCATCACCTACACAACCATCGGCGGCTACCGCTCTGTGCTTCGCACCGATATGTTCCACCTGCTGCTGCTCTCCGGCAGCCTCCTTCTGGTCTGCGGAAGCTTCGTCGCAAAGGCGGGCGGCTTCTCCGCGCTCTACAGAGCTGCCGGACAGGTTCAGGGCTTTGCGCACGCCGGCATCACGACACCGACTTCTCCCGGACAGCTCCTGCAGCTCTTCGGCGGCCGCTACACGCCTCTCATCTCCCTCTCCATGTTCTGGGGCTGGGGACTGGGGCTCGCCTCGAACCCGCAGTATCTGGTGCGCATCCTGAGTGCGAAGGACAGCCGCACCGCACGAAATACCGTGCTCGTCTCCCTCGCGATCCTCGCGGCACTCTACTTCGCCCTGATCCATATCGGCCTTGCCATGCGCGTCATGATTCCGAGCCTTCCGGACGCAGAGACGACGGACAGCATCTTCATCCGCCTCATTAACAACGAGCTCTACGGCCCATGGAGTGGCTTCTTTCTCTTCTCCGTCATCGGCGCCTGTGTGAGCACCGCCAATTCCCAGCTCCTTCTGATCGCCTCCTCCCTCTCCTATGATGTGATACGTCCGCTCGCACCGAACGGACTGCCGGACAAGCAGGTGGTCGCTCTGGCGCGCCGCTCTGTCATCGGCGCCGGCACCATCGTCATGCTGCTCACTCTGAACCCCCCGCACTTCACGCTCTCCTACGGCGGAGATCTCTGGGGCGTCGTAGCGATCCTGCTGTTTCCGTCACTCTACGGAAGTGTGCTCACGGGGCGTGTCACCCTTCGCGGGATCTGGTGTTCCATCGCCGCGGGCGCACTCTCCATCGCAGTGTTCTACCCGCTCCGTGCCATGGGGCGCATTCCCGTGCATCCGGCGCTCTGCGGCGTCCTGATCTCCACTGCCGCCCTGTTTTTCGGCTCCGTCACAGAAGGTAAGGACGCGGGTAATGTCGACTCCCTTGGACGCTCCGTCGCCTGCCCGCAGACTGAAGATGAAAACACCCGGCGAGAGGAGGATGCAGAATGAAACGGCTCCGCTTCTCTATCGAAAACAAGATTTTGATCCCCTTTGTCAGCATCACCCTCGTCTGTATTCTGGCTTTCTGCCTCATCTTCTTCTTCACCGAGTACCAGCTGAAGCTGCAGGCGGAGAGCGCAAATGCCAGAACCATGAGTGCCGCGCTGAATGCGGAGATCAACCGCAGCTCCCATTCCAGCGCCATCACAGAGCTGCTGGAGCGAAACGCGCTCTTCCGGGACTCAGAGAACCTCTTTCTCTACGACAGCAAGGGAGAGCCTGTGCTGTCCCCCCGCAGCTTCGGACAGGATGAACTGATACTCTCAGAGAGCACGGACAATCGGCTCGGCTGGCACATTGTCTTCGCGATCAGCCGCAGCGCTCTCGCATTCACCATTCTGGAGGAGCAGCGCTATATGATACTCTCCGCCATCGCCATGATGCTGGTCATTGTCCAGACCAGCACCTTTGTGGCCTACAATATATCAAATCCCATACGTGAGCTCTCGGCACTCTGCACAAGGATCAGCCGGAATCCGGACAGGAGTTCTGCCGAGGTCGTGGAATATGCGGACCGCTACGATGAGATCGGGCAGCTTGCAGCCGCCTTCCGTGCGATGATGGAAAGTCTGCGGCGCCACACAGACGAGCTGAACTGGGTCAAGGCACTGAATGTGAGCATTGTTCAGAACCTTCCGCTCGGCGTCATCGTGTACAACGAGGCGCAGAACCTCATCTTCCGCAACGCCCGCGCGGAGGAGATGCTCTCTCACACAGAGGAGCGGGATCCGAAGGGGCTCTCTCTCGAGCAGCTGGTGGAGGAGGCACTGCGCCGCGGTGAGGTGCTGCCTGTGCAGCTGCGCCTCTCAAATCCTGCGGGTAAAACGCGCAGTCTGGAGCTCGGCGTCTGGGAGCTTCGCGAGGCCGACCGCAACACCCCTCTCGGCTCTCTCTGCACAGTCGACGATGTGACGTACCGCCAGCACATCGAGGAGAAGATAGCCCGGGACGAGAAGCTCGCCTACACGGGACAGCTCGCGGCTGATGTCGCCCACGAGGCGAGAAATCCGCTCGCCGGTATCCGGGCAGGCCTGCAGGTCATCTCCCGGAAGCTCCCGGAGGAGAGAGACAGCCGGCTCTGTGCGGAGATGATACGCGAGGTGGACCGTGTCAATCTCCTGATCGAAAATCTTGTGAATCTCTCCAGAAAGCGCGAGAGCGAAAAGACCACAGTGAATCTGAACGCACTCTGCGATGAGATATTGCTGCTCTATAATAAAGTGGCGGAAAATAAGGGCGTGACCCTCTCCGCAAAGCTCGGCGGGGCGCTCTGGCTCTTTGCGGACGAGCAGGAGATACGTCAGATCCTCATAAATCTCATCAACAACAGCCTGAAGGCCATGCCGGAGGGCGGCACAGTGACGCTCATCGGAGAGCAGAGTGCAGAGGGGATCGGAATTTCCGTCTCTGACAGCGGTCAGGGCATGAGTCAGGAGGAGCTGGAGAGCGCACTGCACGGAAGCTCCGGCGGACTCGGCATCTCCATCGTCCGGCGGCTGGTGCAGCGAAACGGCGGAAGCTTCCGCATGTGCTCCGCGCCGGAACAAGGCACAACGGTATACTTAAGCTTCCGCGGAACAGAGACTCCGTAGGGGCTTCTCATCGGACAGCTGCGGTTACAGAAGCACTCTTTTGATTTCTTGTCATACATTTTCGGAGGTACAGCTATGAACTACAGGCTGCTCATCATTGATGATGAACTGCTGATCCGCATGTCACTTGAGAGCGGCATGACAGATCTCGGCTATCAGGTAAAAAGCGCAGAAAATATTCGGGAGGGGCTTGCGCTTGCAGAGTCCTTTCATCCGAGCGCCATACTACTCGACAACCGTCTCGGAAATGATTCCGGACTCGCACACGTTGCAGAGCTCCGCCGCCTCGACGAGGACATGATGATCATACTCATGACAGCCTACGGCTCTGTGCTTCAGGCGGTGGAGGCGATGAAGCTCGGCGTGAGCCACTATATCCAGAAGCCCTTCGATCTGGAGGAAGTAGATCTCGTGATCCGCCGCGGCATGGAGCAGCTCTCCAGCCGCCGCTCACTCGAGGTGATGAAGCTTCGGCCAAAGCGTCTCCTCGGCGTGAGCCCCGCCATGCAGCACATACGCGAAAATATTCAGCTGCTCGCGGAAAATGACAATGTGGATATCCTGATCTGCGGCGAGACCGGGACAGGCAAGGAGGTCGTCGTAAACACCATCCACGACAAGAGCTCCCGGGCAAATCAACCCCTGGTAAAGATCAACTGCGGCGCCATCCCGGAGCAGCTTCTGGAATCGGAGCTTTTTGGCTATGAGAAAGGGGCCTTCACCGGCGCTGCCAAGACTAAAAAGGGGCTTATGGAGCTTGCCAACGGCGGCACGGTATTCCTCGATGAGATCGGAGAGCTGCCGCTCGCCATGCAGGCAAAGCTCCTGACCTTTCTGGAGGACCGCCGCTTCAAGCGGGTGGGCGGCCTGCAGGATATCGAGGTCAATGTCCGCATCGCCGCCGCCACAAACCGCGATCTGGAGCAGGAGGTGCGCGAAGGGCGCTTCCGCGAGGATCTCTTCTACCGCCTGAATGTCATGCAGATCCGCATCCCGCCGCTCCGTGAGCGCACGGAGGATATTCCCGTGCTGTGCCAGTTCTACCTGGAGCACTTCAACCACAAATTCAATAAGACGCTGAGCTCCGTCGCCCCGGAGTTTCTCACGCAGCTCAAAAACTATTACTGGAAGGGAAATGTCCGTGAGCTCCGCAATGTGATGGAGCGCTGTGCTCTCTTCAGCCGCGGAGATGTACTGACAGGCCGGGAGTCTGGTCTGCCCTCCTCCCCCGCTCCGCTGCCCAACGACACAGGAGCAGGCAGGGGCTACCCCCTGAAGGATCTCTCCAAGGCCCCCATTGATCTCAGGCAGGAGGTCGAGAGCTTTGAGCGCGCCTATATTGACAAGGCACTGGAGCTCGCGGACGGAAACCTGTCCCGCGCCGCTCAGCTCCTCGGCTGCACCCGCTTCACACTGCGGCGCAGACTCGGCGCAGAGAACAGCGAGGAGTAAGAGCCTCCCCACATTCTCAGTCCAAAAAAGAATTACAGATCATAGAATTTCGTGCGAATCCGCACAGCTCACGTGCGGATTTACACCAAATCTCAGTCTGCATGTGAGCTTTTGCACACAGCCCGGAGCGGCAGCGCCCTCCAGGCTGTGTTTTGCATTTCTTTGCTTCTCTTTCTTCCTGCCTTTCTTCCTGCACTTCTGATAAAAAGCGATTGTTTTTATCACAGTGATCGCCCTTTTTAAGTTCTGGCATGCTTTTTGCTATTTATATCTCTGAAAAGAACCAAATCTATCCCACCATCTATGTCAGGAGGTAAAGCTATGTATAAGGTTGACCTGAACAGTGATCTTGGAGAGAGCTTCGGCGCGTATACCATCGGACTGGACTCCGAGGTAATCGCCCACATCTCCTCCGCAAATGTGGCCTGCGGCTACCACGCCGGCGATCCGCTCGTCATGGACAGAACCGTCGGACTATGTAAGGATGCAGGCGTTGCCGTCGGCGCACACCCCGGCTATCCGGATCTCATGGGCTTTGGGCGCAGGAACATTGCCTGCTCCCCGAAGGATGCCAAGGCGTATGTGAAGTATCAGCTCGGCGCGCTCATGGCCTTCACCGCGGCGCACGGCCTGAAGCTTCAGCACTGCAAGCCCCACGGAGCCCTCTACAACATGGCGGCAAAGGATCAGGCGCTTGCCCAGGCCATCGCAGAGGCGGTTGCAGAGGTGGATTCCGGCATCATCCTTCTGGGACTTGCAAACAGCTTCCTGATTTCGGAGGCGAAGAAGGCCGGTCTCCGCGCAGCAAGTGAGGTCTTCGCAGATCGCGCCTACCAGGCGGACGGCTCTCTCGTGCCGCGCAGCAAGCCCGGCGCAGTCATACACGACAAGGACGAGGCGATTGCCCGCACCGTCCGCATGGTGAAGGAGGGCAAGGTCACGGCAATCACCGGCGAGGAGGTTCCGCTCGCGGCAGATTCCATCTGTGTCCACGGCGACAATCCCTCCGCAGTGGAATTCGTGAAGAATATCCGCGCGGTGCTCACCGCCGAGGGTGTAGAGATTGCTCCGATCGCAGCAATCGTGTAAGCACCCCTGTTCCTTAAAACTCTGGAGTCTCATAACTTAAAAACCTGTCACGGCAGTACAAGGAGGATATTATGAGTAATGAAAACACCAGCCGCAGCATGTCGGTAAAGCTCGGTGCGGCCTTTCTGATGGCGACATCCGCGATCGGCCCCGGCTTCCTCACTCAGACCTCGCAGTTCACCGCGAAATACATGGCATCCTTTGCCTTTGTCATCGTCTGCGTCATCATCATGGACTGCGTCGCGCAGTCGAATATCTGGTCCATCATCGGCGTGTCCGGAAAGCGCGGACAGGAGATCGCAAATATTGTGCTCCCCGGCCTCGGCGTATTCTTAACCATACTCGTGGTTCTCGGCGGACTCGCCTTCAATATCGGAAATGTCGGCGGCGTGGCGCTGGGACTTGACGCCATGCTCGGACTGAATGAGAAGATCGGCGCGGCGCTCGGCGGCGCACTTGCGATCTGCATCTTCATGTCAAAGAGCGGCAAGGCGCTGGTGGATAAGGTTGCACAGGTACTCGGCGCCATCATCATCGTCGTCATGCTCTATGTCGCGGTCTCCTCGCAGCCCCCGGTCGGTGAGGCTGTGAAACGCGTGTTCGCCCCTGAGAATCCCGGCTCCCTTGTAGCGCCGATGCTCACCCTGCTCGGCGGCTCCTGCGGCGGCTATATCACCTTCTCCGGAGCGCACCGCCTGCTCGACGCGGGCTTCGGCGGCAACAGGAACGAGGTCTCCCACTTCCGTCAGTCCGTTCTGACCGGCATCTCCGTATCCGGAACGGTTCGTATCCTGCTCTTCCTCTGCGTACTCGGCGTGTGCTCCTCCGGTGCCACCGCAGTTGCTGAGAACATCAAGGCCGTCACAGAGGCCTCCAATCCCGCAGCAGAGGCCTTCCGCCTTGCGGCAGGAAATATGGGCTACCGTCTCTTCGGTCTGGCTCTCTTCTCCGCAGGTGTCACCTCCGTCATCGGCGCAGCTTATACCTCTGTCTCTTTCTTAAAGACTCTGAACCCCTACATTGCAAAGAATGAGAACTGGTTCATCGTCGGCTTCATCGCTTTCTCCACGCTCGTCATGGTTGCACTCGGCGGCGCGAAAAAGATGGTCATCCTCGCCGGAGCGGTGAACGGACTGATCCTTCCGATCTCTCTGGCCTGCATCCTGCTCGCCTGCCGCAATAAGAAGGTCGTCGGCGAGGACTATAAGCACCCGGTGGTGCTTCAGATTCTCGGCTGGATCGTGGTGTGCCTCGCGGGATATCTCGCAATCAAGGCACTCCCGAACTTAGGAAAGCTCTTCCTGTAAGCCCTTCCGCCGCAGTGCCGATACGAGCGCCTCATCGCCGCGCCTGTATCGGCATTGCTTTCATCACCGCAACAGAAAGGAGACCACATGGCAAATGTACGTTTTCTGCTCACAGGTGACACCTCCCTGTGCGCCGAATTCGGCAACGAGATCAGCGAAAAAATCAACGCTGAAATCCGCGCCTTCAATATACTGCTGAAAGAGAGCCACATTCCCGGCATTGTAGAAACCGTGCCGACCTACCGCTCTCTCATGATTCACTATGATCCCGGTAAAATCTCCTGCAAAACACTCATCGAACATCTCGGTGCGCTGACAGAGAAGCTGGACAGCGTCACCATTCCGCCCAGCGACGTTCTGGAGATCCCGGTGCTCTACGGCGGAGAGATGGGACCGGATCTCGGCTTTGTGGCAGAGCACGCGGCGCTCTCCGAGGAGGAGGTTATACGCATTCATACCTCCACGGAATACCTCATCTATATGCTGGGCTTCACTCCCGGCTTCACCTACCTCGGAGGCATGAGCGATGCGCTGGAGACGCCGCGCCTAAAGACGCCCCGCGTCAAAATTCCTGCGGGCTCCGTGGGCATCGCCGGCAAGCAGACCGGCGTCTATCCCATCGACTCCCCCGGCGGCTGGCAGCTGATCGGCCGCACACCGGTACATATGTACGATCCGGCGCGGGAGACCCCCATACTTCCTGAGGCCGGACAGTATATCAAATTCCGCGCCATCGACCAGAAGGAGTATGATGAAATCGCTGCCGCAGAGAATGCCGGCAGCTATGTCGTAAAGAAATATCCAAGGAAGGAGGCACAGTGATGGGCTTTACAGTATTAAATCCCGGTGTTCTGACGACAGTTCAGGACAGGGGGCGCATCGGTTATCAGCAGTTCGGCGTCTCTGTCTCCGGCGTCATGGATCCGCGCGCCATGGAGCTCGCAAATATTCTTGTCGGAAATGCACACGATGAGGCGGTGCTGGAGTGCACCATGCTGGGCCCGCAGCTCAGATTCGATGAAGGAAATATCATCGCTGTCACAGGCGGCAACTTAAGTCCCATGCTGGACGGCACACCGCTGCAGAGCTACAGAGCCTACCGCGTCGAGGCCGGACAGACTCTGCGCTTTGCGGGTCTCAGGGCGGGCTGCCGCGCCTATATCGCCTTTGCGGGAGGTCTGGACATCCCCCTCGTCATGGGAAGCCGCTCCACCTACATGAAGGCCAAAATCGGCGGCCTTGAGGGACGGAAACTCGAGAAGGACGATACCATCGGCTTCCGCGCGCCAAAGGAAGACATCAAGAATCTCGACACCCGCGCCATAACCCCGGAATTCGTCCCGCGGGAGCTCTACACGCTCCGCGTCGTCATGGGGCCTCAGGATGATATGTTCACCGAGAGCGGCATCCAGACCTTCCTCTCCGAGACCTACACACTGACCCCTGAATTTGACCGCATGGGCTGCCGCTTCGAGGGAAAGGAAATTGAACACAAGGACAGCGGTGACATCATCTCTGACGGCATTGCCTTCGGGGCGATCCAGGTGCCGAGCGCCGGAAAGCCCATCATCATGATGGCAGACCGCCAAACCACCGGTGGCTACACAAAGATCGCCACTGTAATTTCCGCAGACTTCCGCATCCTGGCCCAGCTGAAGGCAGGCGACAAAGTACGCTTTGAAAAAGTGAGCATCGGCGCCGCTCAGGAAGCGCTGCTCGCACAGCGCGCGGCCCTTAGAACCTTCGAGTGGGCATTTTCAAATTGAGCTTATCTCAGGAGGAAATGCCATGAAATTTGATATCACCCCTTATATCTCCATGAAGCCATCCGATGTGCGCGCACTGATCCGCAGCGGAAAGATCGACTTCCCGACTGCCGGAATGTGTCAGGGCTACGCACAGGCCAATCTGGTGATACTCCCGCCGGAGTACGCTGCGGATTTTGAGACCTACACCAGATACAATCCCTTCCCCTGCCCAGTACTGGAGATCGTCAGAGACACACCTGTCACGCATGCCATGGGCGAGGGCGCCAATATCTGCACAGATATTCCGCGCTACCGCATCTACAGAGACGGCGTGTTCACAGAGGAGCTGACTGATGTCAGCGCTTACTGGCAGGAGGGCTATGTCGGCTTCCTGATCGGCTGCTCCTTCTCCTTTGAGGAGGCGCTGATCAGGGCAGGTATCGACGTGCGACACATCACCCAGGGGCGCAATGTACCGATGTATAAGACAAATATTGAAACCACTCCCGCCGGTCCCTTCCGGGGCCCCATGGTCTGCTCAATGCGGCCGATGTCGCCGGAGCACGCAAGGATCGCTTATGAGATCACGGAGAAGATGCCGAATGTACACGGCGCTCCGGTGCAGATCGGGGAACCGGAGGCCGTGGGCGTCATGAATATCATGAAGCCGGATTACGGCGATGCAGTGGATATCTACCCCGGCGAGATGCCGGTCTTCTGGCCCTGCGGTGTGACGCCGCAGGCCGCCATCGAAAATGCGAAGCTCCCCATCGTCATCACCCATGCGCCCGGACATATGTTTATCACAGATATCCTGAATGCTGAGCTGAATGACTATCTGGAGGCACAGAAGAAGTGAGAGGCTTCCTGATATACGTCAGGCAATTCTGTGAGAGCGACAGTAACAGAGCCCGTGCATGGCACTGCACGGGCTCTGTCGCTCTGTATCATTTTATCCGAGGAAGCTTGCGATGCGCAGCGGCGCGCGGTAGTTCCAGTTTGAGACCTTGATTCCGGTCCGCTCAGTCGACGCGTGAACAATCTGCCCATTGCCGATATACATCGCTACATGATTCACATGGCTGCCGCTCCCATAGAACAGAAGATCGCCGGGCTGCATCTGCTCTGCGCTGACTGTGGTTCCCTCGGCCGCCTGATCTCTCGAGCTTCTTCCGAGGGCTACGCCTGCCGCATTCCCCAGCACATATCTGGTGAAGCCGGAGCAGTCCACACCGGAGTGCGGATCATTTCCCCCATAGACGTAGCGGCCGCCCACAAAGGAGAGCGCATAATCCACGACCTGCGCTCTGATTGCTTCCTCCTGCGCCTCGGCGCTGGCAGCCTCCTCCGCTGCGGCCGCTGCCTCAGCGGCAGCTGCCTCCTCCTGTGCCTCCTGCTCTGCCCTCTTCTGCTCTGCCTCAAGCACCCAGTCCGCGGTATTTTTCGTGATCTTCACTGCTGCAAGGGACGGAACAGACACTCCGGCGGAGAGCACTGCTGCAAATGCAAGGGCCATGAAATATCTGCTCATTCGATTCATCTGTGTCTGTCCTCCTGTAAACGGCCCTGCCTGATTACAGGCATTATTATTACAAATCAAGACCGTATTTGTTACGTATTTGTTACAAAAGGTAGTATAGATGTTTCGAATCCATTCGTCAAGGGCTTTATTATATCTTCATTTTTTAACTTTTGATTAAGAAAGTTCAGAAAGAGGGGAAGCATTCCACGAATGCTTCCCCTCTCTGGTGCAGTATTTACAGATTCAGCTGACCTCTTCCAAACCGCACACTCACCATCTCCTGCGGCCGCCGCCAAGCAGGCGCACCACCAGCATGACCAGCAGGAGGGGCACAAGTATGGGCGACAGAAGTGAAAAGAGTCCCACAAAGGCAAGCACCACGATCACCAGCAGCAGAATGATAAACAGAAGCAGCGGGATCCACGGATTTCCGCCCTGCTGCGGGGTCTGACCAGAATAAGTGCTGCGCTCCTCCGAACCATAGCCTCCGGCAGCCCCGTCCCGGTGGCTCCCATACCCCGCTTCGGAAGCGGCAGAATATCCATCACCTTCATATGCACGGGTATCTCCGCCCGGATGCACATCCGGAATGCCATCGACCTGATAGCCGGCCGCATCCAGAATGGAGCGTGCAATCAGGCTGGGATGTCCCAGCTCCGAGAGCACCTCCGCTTCCTCTCTTCCTTTGCTCACTTCTGTATCGATGTAGCTGCTGTAATAGTTCAGATTTCCCTGAACCAGCTCTGAGGCTCCCTCTGCAAGCAGCCGCTCTCTGAGCTCCTCCAAAAATTCCTGTCTGCTCATAATCCTCCGAAAATCCCTTAAATTCTGTGAATAAAGATGCCACTTCGAAGCTTCGGCTCAAACCATGTGGACTTCGGCGGCATGAGACGCCCCGCATCCGCCACCTGAAGCAGCTCCTCCATCTGTGTCGGATACATGGAAAATGCCACTGCCGCGCCCTCATTGACCAAGCGCTCAAGCTCCTCCGTTCCCCGGATTCCGCCGATGAAGCGAATGCGTTCACTGGTGCGCGGATCTTCGATATTCAGCACCGGTGCAAGAATCGTGTTCTGAAGAAATGCGACGTCAAGACTCTCGACCGGATCCTCCGGCCGCAGCTCCTCCCGGGCAGTCAGCTCATACCAGTGATGATCCAGATACATTCCAATCACTCCCTTGCGTTCCGGATGCACGGCTGTCTCTCCGCAGTCTCGGATAGAAAATGCGGCATCCACCTCCAGGAGAAAATCCTCCGCAGAGAGAGCGCCAAGATCGCTCACGACACGGTTATAGGGAAGAATCTCCAGCGCGTCATCCGGAAACAGCACGGAAAGAAAATAATTGAACTCCTCGCTTCCATTGTAGTCCGGATGCTCCGCCCGGTGCTTCAAAGCAACCTTCACAGCACTCGCAGCGCGGTGATGTCCATCCGCGATATAGCTCGCAGGGAGCGCAGCAAAGGCCGTAGATATCTCCTCAACTCTTGCCGCATCATCTATTTTCCACACGCGGTGGCGTATCCCGTCGTCTGAGTCAAAGTCATAGAGCGGCGCCTGTCGCTTTGCTGTCTCCATGAGCTCTTTCAGCCTGTCATTGCTGCGATAGCTCAAAAAGATGGGACCCGTCTGCGCACTTAAGCTGTCCACATGCCGTATGCGGTCGCGCTCCTTCTCCTCCCTCGTGTTCTCATGTTTTCGCACCACGCCCTGAAGATAGTCGTCCACTGAGGAGCAGCCCACGATGCCGGTCTGACTGTGTCCCGGCATGCAGTCCGCGAGCACGCCGGACTCGACAGTCTGCTCATAGACGAAAAAGGCCGGCTTCTCATCCTCCAAAAAGACGCCGTCATGAAGCTCCTCTTCCAGCATCTCCCTCGCCTTCTGGTACACCGCATCCGCATACATGTCACAGCTCTCATCAAACTGCGTCTCCGGACGGTCAATATTAAGAAAAGAGAGCGGGTGGCCCTGTACCGCCGCTCTGGCCTCCGCACGGTCATACACATCGTAGGGGAGCGCCGCCACCTCGCGCACTGCATCCGGATTGGGACGGACACAGCGAAATGCCTTTACCTCTGCCATGAACTACCTCCTGCCTGTCTGTATGCTTCACTCTGACGCGCGGCAGAGCCGCCCGCACTCATGCTCCCGTCACTGTGCGGAAGCGTATCATTCCGTCAATTGCCTTCAGCTCCTTTAGGCAGCCCTCGTCGAGCTGCCCCTCGAGATCCAGAAGCGTATATGCAAAGCGATCCCGGCTCTTATTTGTCATATTGGCGATGTTGATATTTCTTCTCGCCAGCACACCGGTAATCTGACCGATCATGTTCGGGATATTTTTGTGCAGCAGAGCAATGCGCAGATCACTCTGGCACACTCCCATGTCGCAGTTCGGATAATTCACCGAGTTGCGGATATTGCCGTTGTCGATGTAGTCCATGAGCTCCTTCACGGCCATCACTGCACAGTTGTCCTCTGCCTCCTCCGTAGAGGCACCAAGATGCGGAGTGATGATGGCATTCTTCATCTTCACCGAGAGTGCATTTGCAAAGTCAGAGAAATAGGCCCGCACGTGACCGCTCTGAAGCGCCTCCGCCATCGCCGTCTCATCCACCAGCTTATCTCTCGAAAAGTTCAGGAAGACAACGCCCTCCTTCATCTCCGCGATCTCCTTTGCACCAATCATGCCGGGATTTTTATCCGTCAGCGGCACATGAATCGTGATATAGTCACAGACCGCACAGAGCTCCGAGAGGCTGGTCGCGTGGCGTATCTCCCTCGAGAGCATCCATGCACCGTTCACCGAGAGATAGGGATCATAGCCATACACAGTCATGCCAAGCTCATTTGCCGCGTTCGCGACCTCCGCGCCGATGGCTCCGAGTCCTATGACGCCGAGCTTCTTTCCCTTGATCTCCGAGCCGACGAAGGCCTTCTTGCCCTTCTCCACATCCTTCTCTATGTTCTCGCTGTCCCGGATGGAGCGCACCCACTCCGCAGCTGCAATGACATTCCTCGATGCCACCATCATAGCACAGAGCACCAGCTCTTTCACGCTGTTTGCGTTTGCGCCCGGTGTGTTGAACACGACGACGCCTTCCTCCGCAAAGCGCTCCAGCGGGATATTGTTGACGCCCGCCCCGGCTCTCGCAACCGCAAGGACAGTCTCCGGCAGCGCGGTCTCCTTCATATCGGCGGAGCGCACCAGTATGCCCTCTGCCTCTTCCATATCCTCTGTCAGTGCATAGTTCTTTAAAAAGCTGTCCGTTCCTACCTTTGAAATAGCATTCAGGCATTTGATCCTGTGCATCAGTTTGTCCTCTCCTTCGCCTCAAATTCTCTCATGAAAGCAACCAGCTTCTCCACACCCTCTCTCGGCATGGCATTATAGATGCTGGCTCTCATACCTCCGACTGTGCGGTGCCCCTTGAGATTTTCAAAACCTGCTTCCTTCGCCTCCGCGACAAAGCGCGCATCCAGCTCCTTGTCTCCCGTCACAAAGGTGACGTTCATGAGGGATCGGTCCTCCTTCCGGACCGGATTTTGGAAGAGCCTGCTCTGATCCAGAAAATCATAGAGTATCTTTGCCTTCTCCTCGTTTCTCTGCCTCATCACCTCAAGCCCGCCCATGCGCTTCAGCCACTTGAAGACCTTGCCGCAGATATAGATCGTGTAGCAGGGCGGCGTGTTATACATGGAATGATGCTCCGCGTAGGTGCTGTAGCGCAGCATGGTCGGAGTGCCCGGAAGGCAGTCTCCGATCAGATCCTCCCGCACGATTGCGATCGCCACGCCCGCCGGGCCTACATTCTTCTGTACGCCGCCCCAGAGAATCCCGAACCTGCTCACATCAATCGGCTCAGAGAGAAAACAGGAGGAGATATCCGCCACCAGCGTCTTCCCCTTCGTATCCGGAAGCGCGTGATAGACTGTTCCGTAAATTGTGTTGTTCATGCAGATGTATACATAATCCGCTGCCGGATCCACCGGCAGATTCGAGCAGTCCGGAATATAGCTGTATACCTCATCCTCGCTGGAAGCAATCGCTCTGGCTTCTCCGTAGAGCTGTGCCTCCTTCCAGGCCTTCTTTGCCCATTGCCCGGTGATGACGTAATCGGCCTTCTTATTCTTCATGAGATTCATCGGAACCATGGCAAACTGAACATGACCGCCGCCCTGAATGAAGAGCACCTTATAGTTGTCCGGAATGTTCATGAGCTCCCTCAAGTCCCGCTCCGCCTCGTTCATGATGTCTTCATACATTTTGGAGCGATGACTCATCTCCATCACGGACATCCCCGTGCCGCGATAGTCGAGCATTTCCTCCGCAGCCTCTCTCAGAACCTCCTCCGGCAGCACTGCCGGTCCTGCGCTGAAATTATACACTCTTGCCATAATGATAGCCCCCTCATATAGTATAAGCTTCTGTGATGTGATCCGAACTGCACGTCTCTACTTTACGCCTTTGCCCTACAGCCTGAGATCGGACGCGTCAAAGCTCTCCTCTAGCGCACGTCCCGGCGGGCACATCGGAAACACTCTGTCCTCTGGATCGATCCATGCCTCAATCAGCAGTGGCTTACGCCTGGAAAAGGCCTCCCGCAGCGCGGTCTCCAGTTCCTCCGCTGTTGTGACGCGACAGGCCGCTATCCCCATAGCCTCAGCAATCCGGCAGTAATCCGGCTGATCATTCAGCTCTGTCTCCGAGCAGCGCTTCCCATAAAAGAAGTTCTGCCACTGACGGAGCATCCCCAGTCCCCGGTTATTGATGATGAGCTCGACCAGCGGCAGCCCCTCGCGGCTCACCGTAGCGAGCTCCCCCATATTCATGCGGAAACAGGCATCACCCGCAACATTGACAACGACGTGATCCGGCTTTGCAATCTGCGCACCAATAGCAGCTCCCAGCCCGAAGCCCATGGTCCCGAGACCACCCGGCGACAGAAAGCTTCTCGCCTCTGTAAAACGGTAATATTGTGCCGCCCACATCTGATGCTGTCCAGATTCTGTGACGATGATCGTATCCTCCGGACTCTCCCGATCCAGAATTTCTATAATTTCCGGACCGCTCAGCCGGCCTTTGTCATAGCTCATGGGATACATGTCCGTGAGGCGCTCTGCATGCGCGAACCACTCCTCATGATTCTGCGGATTCAGCCGCACATTCAGCCTGCGCAGCACCACCCGCGCATCTCCGGCGATACCGGCATCCGCGCGGACATTTTTATTGATCTCCGCCTCATCCACATCAATGTGCAGTATCTTTGCCTCAGGCGCAAATTTTTCTGTCTTTCCCGTGACTCTCTCGGAAAACCGCACTCCGACCGCAATCAGAAGATCGCACTCTGAGACACAGAGATTCGCCGCCTTGGTTCCATGCATTCCCACCATTCCGACGTAGAGCTTATCCTTCTGGCTGATCGCCCCCTGTCCCATCAGGGTACAGCAGACCGGAGCCTGCAGCTTGTGCGCAAAGATGCCAAGATCCTCGGCTGCTCCCGCCTGAATCACACCGCCTCCCGCAATGATGCAGGGCTTCTCGGAGCTGTGTATCATGGAGATGGCTGCGTCCAGATCCTCGTCACTGATTCTCTCAGTAAATGCTTTGACCGGAGCAGGCATCTCTGTGACATATTCTGTCAGAGCTTTCGTGACATCCTTCGTCATGTCAATCAGCACCGGGCCCGGACGTCCGCTTTTTGCAATCTGAAAGGCCCGGCGCATCACCGGCGCAAGCATTTCCACCTCTCTGACGATAAAATTATATTTTGTGACCGGCATACTGATGCCGGCGATATCGAGTTCCTGAAAGGAATCCTTTCCCAGTATGGGCTGGCTCACATTACAGCTGATCGCCACAACCGGAGAGGAATCCATGTATGCTGTCGCAATGCCGGACACCATATCCGCTGCCCCCGGTCCACTCGCCGCAAGACAAACCCCGACCCTTCCCGTGGCGCGCGCATAGCCGTCTGCCGCGTGCGCCGCGCTCTTCACCTGACTGGTCAGAACATGGCGTATCTCGCCCTGATGCCTGTACAGCGCATCGTAAATATTCAGAATCGCATCCCCCGGATAACCGAACACGGTATCAACGCCCTGCTCCTTCAGACATTCCACTACAATCTCGGCGCCATTCAGTTTTGCCATCGCTTCGTCTCCTCGCCTGCATCTCTCCGTCCCTTCCTCCGGAAGCAACGTTTGACAAACATCATAAATCAATGCCCCTCTTTTTTCAACCTTCCGGCGGCAAAAGAGTCCGCCTTCCCCGCACAGATGTATCTCTGCAAAAAAAGACCTCCACATTCACTACCGCCCCTCCGTCACTTCCCTGCGAAAGCGCTCTGCTGATAAAAGCCGAAAAAATTCCCGGAAAACAACAAGGGGAGCTGAAACTCTCAGCTCCCCGCTCTCCTCAATTCTGCTGCAGCACACCATCTATGCCCAGATGATAGCCGTCCTCTGTCGTCGCGTTTTTCCACATCACGCCGCTCTCCGGATCCAGATAGTACCACTTGTCGCCGTCCAGATACCAGCCCGTGCGCATCCAGCCGTTCTCATCAAAGAGATACCACTCGCCGTTGATCAGCCTCCATGCGCTCCTCACACAGCTCTGATCCGGCAGCCGGAACCACCAGCGACCGTCCTCCTCTATCCACTCTCCCGCACTCTGCAGCTCCGCGTTCCGCTCCTTCTGCTCCCTTGCCTGCGCCTCTGTGATACTGACCTGATTCGAATCGGTCCAGTGGCCCTTGATGGAAGGATCCTTCGCATTGATTGCGCGCACCTTGAAGTGATAGCTCGCCCCGCGCGTCATAAACTCGCTGCCGTCATAGCTGGTCCCGTTGATGATCTGGTTGCCTCCGAGCGTCGTACCGTTCCGCATAAACTTCAGCTCATAGCTCCCCGCACCGATCGCCTCAGACCAGCGGCAGCGTCCGCCTTCCATGACAGCCTCCTCCACTGTACCGACCTGCGTCTCCAGTGAAGGCAGCGTCACCCGAACCACCAGCGTATACGCGCCGTCCTCCCGGCGTGCGCTCTTGTAGCTGGCGCCATTCAGGCGGATCTGGCTCGCCTTGGTGATGCGGAAGTAATAGCCGTCCGAAGCCGTGAGGTATATATCCAGCTCCGGAGTGTCCTCTATGGACCAGCGAAAGCCTGCATTCTGCACCTCATAGTGATCAAAGGAGTATTTATTGCCCGCGGTGTGTACCTCGAGCTCCTCCTCTCCAAACTTCTCCTCTACCTTGATCAGTCCCGAGACTGTCAGAGAAATCGAGCGTATCGGCTTATCATTCGTCTCATAGCCGTAGGCCACAAGGGCCGAAAACGCAGTAAACAGAAGCGCCGTGACACAGGCCTTCATAAACCATGATCTTCTATTGCTTATATGACGCATAGCATCCCCTTTCTGCAAAACCAGAACTTCACAAGACATTTTATATTGATGCGGATAATGTCAGCAGAAATCCAATGATATGTTTATTAACGCACATTCTTTTTAACTACACTGTTTCATTCTACTATACTGTATAAGGCAGCTGATTTTTCGTCAAGAAAAAAAGCCTTACAATTTTCCAAAATAAAAATTGTAAGGCTTTTACTGTATTCCGTTCTTACTTTGCTACATCCTGAACGCGGGACTCCCGGATGACATTGACCTTGATCTGACCCGGATACTGCATCTCCTGCTCAATGCGCTTCGCAACATTGTGTGCAAGTATGACCATATCATCGTCATTTACCTTCTCCGGAACAACCATGATTCTCACCTCACGGCCTGCCTGCACAGCAAAGGACTTCTCTACACCATTGAAGGAATTTGTGATCTCCTCAAGCTGGGACAGACGATTTGTGTAGGTCTCGATGGTCTCCCTTCTCGCACCCGGACGTGCCGCAGATATGGTATCCGCTGCCTGAACAATACAGGCGATGAGACTCTCCGGCTCCACATCTCCGTGATGGGACTCCACAGTATTGATGACAAGCGCGGATTCCCTGTACTTCCGGCAGAGCTCTACACCGAGCTGCACATGAGAACCCTCGATCTCATGATCCACGGCCTTTCCGATATCGTGCAGGAGCCCCGCACGCTTCGCCATGCGGACATCGACCCCGACCTCTGCCGCGAGATGTCCGGACAGCTCCGCAACCTCGATGGAATGCTTCAGGGCATTCTGGCCATAGCTTGTACGGAACTTCATGCGTCCAAGGAGCTTCACAAGCTCCGGATGAATGCCGTTGACTCCCACCTCAAGAACCGCCGCCTCTCCGGCCTCACGCATGGTGTTTTCCACCTCGCGCTGCGCCTTCTCCACCATCTCCTCGATTCTTGCGGGATGAATGCGGCCGTCCGTGATGAGCTTCTCCAGCGCAACCTTTGCAACCTCTCTGCGCACCGGATCAAAGCCTGAGAGCACCACTGCCTCCGGCGTATCATCAACAATCAGCTCCACTCCGGTCAGCTGCTCCAGCGCCCGGATATTTCTGCCCTCACGGCCAATGATACGGCCCTTCATCTCATCATTCGGAAGCTGTACGACTGAGACCGTAGACTCGGCAACGCTGTCGGCAGCACAGCGCTGTATCGCACCGACGACAAATTCCTTCGCCTTTTTATCTGCCTCTTCCTTTGCTGCTGTCTCAAGATCCTTGATCAGCTTCGCGGTATCATGCTTTACATCCTCTTCCACGGACTGGAGAAGGAACTCCTTCGCCTGCTCCGTGCTGAGTCCGGAGATGCGCTCCAGCTCGGCAATCCCCTTGTCATAGAGAGAATCCACCTCCTGGCTGCGCTCATTGATCTTCTCTTCGCGCACCGCCAGTGCACTCTCCTTCTTCTCAATGGATGCCTGCTTCCGGTCAAGATTTTCTTCCTTGTTTAAAACGCGATTTTCGTAGCGCTGTAACTCCGCTCTTCTTTCCTTGGTCTCTCTCTCAAGCTCATTCTTTGTCCGCAAGGACTCTTCCTTCGCCTCGAGGAGCGCTTCGCGTTTTTTTGTTTCTGCGGTTTTCAGGGCTTCTTCTATGATTTCGCGGGATTTTACCTCCGCACTGCCAATCTTGCTCTCATACGTCTTCTTTCGATGTGCGATCGCAAGGTTCCAGCTCACAAAAGCCACAATCACCGCCGTAACTACAACTGCAATGATGATTTGTGACACAGAGCACCTCCTTATTCAATTTTCATGGTACATTATTCTGTTCTCATACTATGCCGCACTGCGTGCCTGCGGACAGTGCAGATACCTGTCAATCTAAGCGCAGGAAAGAGATAACACTTGCCTTTTTTATATCTTATCGCATCAGTCTGAGGTTTCTGCCCCCCTGTGACGCCGCAAAACTCGCAAAACGCTGCAATAGTGCTATTTTAGCAAATCATGCTGCGCAGTGCAAGCTCAATCTCCCCCCAGCTATAGCCCCTTCTCATCAGCCGGGCTATGAGCCGTCTCTTCTGCTCCAAATTCTCTGATTTCGGATCAAAATGACATCTTCTGAGCTCCGCAATAATCTGTTCCTTCTCATCAGCCGGACTTTGCTCCAGCAGCTCGTCTGCGAGCGCGCTGTCCACCCCCCGCATGAGGAGCTCCGCGCGTATTCTTCGCTTCCCCTTCTGTCCCGACTGGCAGCTGATATAGTGCTCCGCATAGCGTCTGTCATCTACATAATGCCGTTCCTTTGCCCAGAGGATGGCCTCCTCTGCACAGCACTCCGGTATCCCGCTCTCCCGCAGTTTTCTGCGCAGCGCATACTCTGTGTAATCTCTTCCCTTCAGGAGAAACAAGAGCCGCTCCATGGCGCGCTTCCTGAGAAGCGGCAGCAGCTCTTCCTTAAGCAGCGCCTCACTTAGCTCCGTACCCTCCGCGATATGCAGTCTGTTCAGCTCTGTATTGTACAGAGCAAAAACAAAGTCCTCATCTGTGAGGACTTTGCTTCTGCGCTTTCCGAGGGGAAGCAGCTCTGTTACCGTCACTGCTCTGCGGGAGCCGCACTCCCTGTCCCCGCAGTGACATCTGACGCTGAGGTGAGACCGTGAGCCTCCCGTACCTTTGTCTCGATTTCCGCGCACATCTCCGGATTCTGACCGAGCCAGATCTTCGCATTCTCTCTTCCCTGTCCGATCTTCGTCCCCTGATAGGCATACCAGGCGCCGCTCTTCTCGACAATATCGTCCTTCACGGCCAGATCCAGAATATCTCCCTCACGGGAGATTCCCTTTCCGAACATGATGTCGAATTCAGCCTCCTTAAACGGCGGCGCGATCTTATTCTTCACGACCTTGACCCGGACACGGTTCCCGACCACCTCTCCGTTCTGCTTCAGCGCATCAATTCTGCGAACATCCAGACGAACAGAGGCATAAAATTTCAGCGCGCGGCCTCCGGTCGTTGTCTCCGGATTGCCAAACATCACACCAATCTTCTCTCTCAGCTGATTGATAAAGATCACAGTGCAGTTCGATCTGCTGATAATGCCGGTGAGCTTTCGCAGTGCCTGGCTCATGAGTCTCGCCTGCAGGCCGACGTGGGAATCTCCCATATCTCCCTCAATCTCCGCCTTCGGCACCAGCGCCGCGACCGAATCGACGATGACAATATCGACTGCTCCGCTCCGCACCATGGTCTCTGCGATCTCCATGGCCTGCTCTCCGTTGTCCGGCTGAGAGATGTAGAGATTGTCAATATCAACCCCTATATTTCTCGCATAGACCGGATCCAGCGCGTGCTCTGCATCAATAAAGCCGGCGATCCCGCCGCGCTTCTGCACCTCCGCGACCATGTGCAGGGCTACTGTCGTCTTACCGGAGGACTCCGGCCCGTAAATTTCCACTACTCTGCCCTTCGGCACACCGCCGAGTCCCAATGCGAGGTCAAGACTCAAAGAACCGGTCGGAACCGTCTCCACATTCATGGTATTGGCCGGATCACCGAGCTTCATGACTGCTCCCTTTCCATAGGCCTTCTCTATCTGTATCAGGGCTGCATCCAGCGCCTTCATCTTTGCTTCTCTGTCCATGCTTCCTCCATGTGAACATATGTTCGTTTTCATAAGCTATCATACTAGCAGCAGCCGCAGCTGTCAAGCGGGATACTGCAAGCTCCGGAGATAACGCACCGCCTCCGGAATCGTCACAGATATGCGCCGCAGCAGCGGTCGTTCCGATGACTGGAAAAAGGAGCTCTGGGCCGCACAGGTCACGGCTGTGCGCTCACAGGAATATCTGTACCGTAGCACAGCAGGACTGAACTTGCAAGTCCCCCGGCGCTGCGTGTCATATGCTCTCGCAGCGCCGGAGGACTTTCGTAAATCACAGTGTTGTTTTCTTTATTCTCATCGCTTTTATCAGTGGACCGCCGGCAGACTACTCCGCAGTCTTATCCGTCTGCACGCTTTCTTCGGAGAGGCTCTGTACGGCAGCTCCGGGCTCCGGCGCTTCGTCGTCTTCCCCTTCGGCTTCGTCCCGCGCTTCTGTTCCGGACACGGCTTCCGCTTCGCGCAGAGCCTCCGGATCAGTCTTAGCCTTTGTCTCAGGCTTCTCCTTCGTCTCTGCTTCTGTACTCTCTTCTGAGCTTATCTTCTCCTCAGGATCAGCCTTTGACTCCTTGTTTCCCGCGTGCTCCTCCTTTTTGTCCTCCTCGTCTGCATCATCGGGAATCAGCGGTGCATCGAGACCATCTTCCTGTGCGTGCAGCCCGGGCACAGACCTGCCATCCGGCTCAACGACAACAGGCGGAATGACGATGGGTCCGGAGCCGCCGCCCTCATCCTCCGGCTCAAGCTCGTAGCTCACATGCAGCTGGGTCTTGTCCGCGGGGATCAGGATGAGCTTATAGCCGTAGCCCAGACTCTCCCCCTCAGATTTCTTCGGCTTATTGGGTACCCCGGAGATCACCACGGTGCTGCCTGAATAAATTCCGCTCTTCTCCTCGTCGATGACTCCGTCAAAGTCTGTTCTGTTCTTCCACGCCGCCATAATCTCACTGAGCTTCGTATTCGTGTTCAGCTTCAGCTCTCCGCTCCTGATTCTTCCGTTCTCCACACTGAGCGCGTCGCCAAAATCAGGCGTCAGCTCTGCAAGCTTATTCTCCGGCTTCGGCGGCTCCTCCGCCTCAAGCTCTATTGTGTATATCTTATTTTTGCCGAAGAAGTCTCTCACGATAAATCTGTCGCCCTCCTCCAGCAGCTCTCTCTCCGCCTTGGCCCTGCCGAAGGGAGGATTGGTGCCCTTTCTGTACACGCCGCTCATCGGATCCGAGAGATCGATATGGTTCTGTGCGAGCCAGTCCTTCAGCTCCTTCACCGTCGTCTCAGTGCTCAGTTTTCTGCTGCCGCTTGAAAGCACGCCGTCTCTCAGCGTGTACTCGGACTCTATCGTCTCCCCTCCGCCTGAGAGCACGGTGATGGTATAGCGCTGCTCCCTGCTGCCGTTCTTCGAGGTGACGAGCAGCCAGTCCAGATGCTCCACCATGACATCCGCGGCATATTGTTTCGCGACGCCGCTGCTATCCAGAAGCTTGAAGCTCTGTCCGCCCTTCCTGTTGATCTTTCGCACAGTCTTCATAAATACATTCATCTTCATGGGCTGATCCAGAGTGATCGCATAGATGCCCTTCTCCTCGTCCGCGGTGACCCGGATCTTACTGTTGCCCTCGATCACTACGCTGCTGTCCGCGCTGTTCTCGATGTGCTGCTCCACCACGACAGGATAGCGGGAGCGCTTTCCGTTCTCCGCGACCACCCTCAGGTAGGTATCGAGCTTTCGCAGCGGCTCCTCGTTCGCATAGGCCGTTCCATTTGCGCCCTCCAGCGTGAGCGCCTGCCCGGTATGGGATTTCTCAATATGCTCCATGAACTGAGCGGCTGTCATCTTCATGTCGATCTTTACGAGACCGCTCCTGATCGTGCCCAGCTGCTCTCCCTCCGGCGTTATGCGCCCCTCAAAGATGTAGGCGCTGTTTCTGATCTTGATCAGCGTGGAGGAATTCAGCTCCTTCTCATCCACCTCGGCAAGGAGCGTAAAATCGTCGTTCTGCGGGAATACCTGAATGTGAGAGGTACTCTCCACATTGTCCATGAGATAGCTGTACATCTCGCCAAGGCTTATCTTTCCGTCATGATCCTCATCCGCAGGTCGCTGCCCGTTTTCGTAACCCGCGCCTCTCACAAACTCCAGCGTGAACTTTCCGGCAGCTGTCTTCTTGCTTTCGTAGCTATACTCATTGGCCGAGCTCGCCACCAGCACCTTGTAGTCATTGTCAGTGAGGTAGTTCCGTGTTCCGTTGCCGCTCTCGATCCCCGCAGCACCGCGCGTGCCGCTCTCGAATACCTCGGACACCGAATTGATGAATTCCTCAGAGCTGCTCTGTACGCTCCTGCCCGGCGTCGCACCCGACATGGAATCTACAAACTCCTTTCCGATAAACCCTCCGGCGTTGCAGCAGTCCAGTATGATCACCTTGGTGCCCGCCACCTTGTCCAGAGCTTCCTTCAGCTCGTCGACGCTGATCCAGCTTGCGGCGGCCTCCTCCTCGCTCCCGCTCCCCAGTGTCTTGTCCACTGTGCAGATATAGGAGCTGTGATTGCTCTTCACATTGTAGCCGTGACCGCTGTAGTACAGATAAGACACGTCCTCGTCCGTGCTGTTTGCGAAGGTCCTGGCGATGCTGTCCAGAAATTCCCGCTTCTTGAGATTCTTCTCCGTCCTCACTGCGGCGAATCTCTCCCCGCCAAAGCTGGCCTGCCTGAAAAGAGCGCTCATCATGCGGATATCATTCTCCGGCCCCTTGAGATTCATCTTGGGCTCTCCGTAGTTCTGATTGCCGATCAGCAGAGCCCGGTACTGCACGCCGTCCTGCAGGCGGATGCCGTATCTCTGCTCCCTCGCATCCTTTGAGAGTATCAGCGTCATGTCGCTTCTCAGCGTGCTGTCCTTCACCGGCTCGTACTCATCGCTGCCGCTGCCCGCGACCACCTTCACAGTCACGCCGTCCTCCGGGACGATCGCCGCCAGCAGCCGCTCTATCGTGGGATGAGAGGCTGACCTCACGATGATGAAGCCGCTTCCGAGCTCTGCAATCAGAGTCTCGTCAAAGCTCCTGTACAGCTTATCGCTCTGCGCCGCCTTAAAATCAAGGGTGTACTCCGCAGACTTCACGCCATTTTCCGCAATGACCTTCAGCCTGTCGCCCGCCTTTACGCTGTCAAAGCTCCGGAGCGGCTTTCCATCTCTCAGGAGCAGCAGCCGCTGCCTCGGATTGTGCTTTATGATGTTTTTCAGCACACCCGCGACGATCAGTCCCTTCGTGTCAAAGCTCTCATGGAATTTTAATTTCTCCCCCTCGAGCAGCAGAGTGTTCTCCCTGAAGGAGAGCTCGACACTGTCGCTGAGCGCCTTCTCCTTCAGCTTCACATGCAAGGCGATCTTCTGGCTTCTGACATCCACGCCCGCATTCGCATCAAAGTACGTAAAGGTAAAGGTCTTGATACCTCTCTCGGTGGAGCTGTCCCTGTGGGGCTCTATCCTGTCCAGATATTCCTTTGTAAAGGTAATGGTATCTCTCTCATCGTCGATGATGAGGTACTTCGGATTGAACACCTCTCTCAGGTACTCGCCGTTCTGATCCCGCAGCACGATGAGCTCGGAGTCCTCGCTGTCGTCGCGCTGCACGGGGAAGGGCTCGACCGTCATGTTGAGCTGGCCCTCGCTGTCCTTAAGCTGCGTGCGCGAGGCCGGTACTCCGTTTCCTCTAGAATCCGTCACATTCTTTACACTCAGGGTGATCCCGCCCGCAGGGGCGTTCCCCTGCGTGAAGGTCATCCCCTTCTCAAACACAAAATCAACGCCGCTCCGGTCGATCACCTCGAATTCCACACTGTCCTTCGCTTCATAGATGTGGTTTTCAGTGTCATTTATCACGAGCTCATAGCTGTGATGCATGCCGAAATTCGCATTCCGATCGGGTGTGCTCTCATACCTTGTCGCATAGAGATAGTTCAGCAGCTCTGTGGAAAGAGTCACTGTATCCGTTGCATCGTCCACGCTGAGCAGGCGCTTGTCCTGCGGCAGCCCGGAGATCAGAAAATCCACATTGCCTGCGAGCTTTGTACGGGATGCATCCACAAGCTCTCCCTTATTGTTCTTAAGGCCGCTGACTCTGACCTGTATCGGCGTCTCCGCGTTCATATGTGTAAAGCGCTTGCCGGAATATTCAAACTGCGCTCCCGACATATTGGAAATCTCTATCAGTATCAGCTGACTCGACAGCTCGCTCAGATGATTCGCCGCAGAGCTGATGCGGATGCTGAGCTTCTGATTGGAGCTGAGCCGGTTGATGACTTCCTTATGAACATAGAGCACACCGCCGGCATAGTGGTAGTCCGTCTGACCCAAAGGCTGCTTCCCAAGCGTCACCCTGATATCCAGCGCCGGATTGTTCAGCACTTCGCCGTCATCATTTCTGATATCCGAGATCCGCACCGCGTAGTCGCCCGTGGCTGCCCCTCTCGGAATGGGCGAGGTGTCCAGCGGCGTGAACAGAGCGGAATTCTTCACTCTGGAGGCATTGATCTCCGTGCTGCCCCCGACCTTTGCCTCCAGCTTCACAAAGCCGTTCGGCAGATCGACCTTGAGATTTCCCTTAATCACAAGTGTGCTCGGGAGGGTCACGATGCCGGAGGCCTGCCCCGTGATGTAGAGATCCTTCACTGTGATCTCCTCCGTGGGCGCGCTCGCATCATGTCCGTAGACGACGTCTCCATTCTCGTCCTTTACGATGACAACCGAGTGATTTTTGATCGCCGGGCTTCCCGCCTGATTGATTTTCTGTGCGGTATCAATGTAACGATCCCTCTGCCCGATAATCACCGGCTGGGAGTCCACCACGCCCTGATTTCTGTCGTTCTCCTCCTTCGTGGCGATGTGATTGTCCGCCTTCAGTCTGTTCACCAGCTGCGCGGTGCTGGAGTGCCAGCTGCCATTGACCTTTGAGCCCTTCTGCGTGCCGTCGTAATAGTTGATGGTGATGCCGGACTCTCCTGAGTTTACGGGGCCCAGAGGACCGAAGCCTCCGTCTGTATAGCCGGTGTTTTCATTCAGTCCATAGTTTCTGATCTCATTTCCGGACAGATTCAGACTGTGCTCCAGCGGATACTCAAGTGAAACGGCATCCACCTTCACCGCGTCCTCACCGATATTCCGGAAGCTGTTTCCCGTAATGCTGAGAGCCTCCCTCTCGGAGGTGTATAGCATAACGCCGGTGGAGTACACATCCTGAAACAGATTTTCCTCCACAGTGATTCTGGAATACTTATCCTTATTTGCGGAGCCGCTCAGGCGCGCCTGGCAGTCTATCATGCCGTGCGCATTCTGTGAGCCTGCGCTGTTCTTGATGTTTCGCCCCGAGAAGCGGTTTTTGCTGATGCGGAGCTCTCCCGCCAGGGAGTATATGCCTATGGCCCTGTAGAGCTGTGTCTCCGCATCGTTGCTCTGAAAGCGGAAGCTGTTGTGGTCGACCAGCAGGGAGAAATCGTTCGAGCCGGACTTTATGCTCAGCATAGAACCGTTGCTTCCCTGCGCCGCGACGGAGTGGTCCGAGACAAAGTTGATGCCGGCGACCTCCTTCGTGGATTCCAGCGCCACAAGATTTCCATTAAACGAATTCCCGCTGAGCCCGAGCAGATACCTGGAGCTGAGCTTCTCAGGAATACGGAGCTCTCCGGCGATGAGGACCAGCTCCGTGTCCGCACCGGAGTTCGGCAGTCTGTTGTCCGGTGCGGCGCACAGCAGATTTCCGCTGCTCTGATCCGCGTAGTAAACCTGACTGCCCGCAGCGGCGATGAGCTCTCCCAGTGCAGCGCTGTCCCCGTCAATGACGGCTCCCCCGTCGCCGAGCAGTGCGTCGTTCAGATCCACCACGAGCACCTGTGCATCCAGCTCAAGGAAATATACCTTTGCCCTCTGCGCATCATCCGTGAGCCTCTGGTATACCTTCTCCTGTATGGCCGCGAGGTTTTCTCCTCCGGTCTTTCTGATCGCGAGAATATTGGAGCCCTCGTAGTCGCTTACTGTGACAAAGCCCGCCAGCTTCTCCTTATCCTGCTCACTGCCCGGCTGTTCCGGCTCCGGAACAGGCTTCTTATCATCCTGCCCCTGCGACCCATCCGGTTTCTTATCGTCCGGAGTCTGCGGCCCATCCGGTTTTCTGTCTTTCTGTCTGTCCGACCGGGAGCTCCCCGAATCGCCGGCCTCCCCTGAGCTCCGCGAGGAGCCGGAATGCCCCGCACTCACGGGCCGGGAGCAAAAGCCCTTCCCCTGCACAAACTGCGGTCTTCCGCTCTCATCTGTCCAGCGCCCGTCTGCATCCACAGAGTACCCGTCAGGAGTCTTCGTTGCGGCAGCCATCGCACCGAGCTCAGCACCTTCCTTTTCGCTGAAATAGTAGCAGTAGCCATCGATCCACTGCCAGCCTGTAAGCATCGCGCCGTTCTGCGTCCCCTCCGAGGGGTTCAGAAAGAACCACTTCTCCCCCGGCTTGATCCAGCCTGTCTGCATCCGTCCGCTGGCGGGATCCAGATAATACCACCTGCTCCCATCCCTCAGCCATCCCCTGGCGGAATTTCCGTCCGGCATAGAAAAGCTCCATGCGCCGTTCTGTCTGCGCCAGCCCGTCTGCGCATAAGCAGGAACAGGGGTACTGACCGCACAGCACATCAGCGCCAGTGCAAATGCTCCTATTCTCTTTCTCAGTCTCCTTTTCATCCTTTCCCCTGCGGCATGTTCCCGTAGAAACGCACCACATACTCCTTCCCCTTTCAGCTTTTTATTTTAGTTAGCCAAGGCTAACATTAACAGGCGTATTATACCCTGACAGCTGAAAAGAAGCAATATCTTTTATTCTCACAGAGCTGTCGCCCGGGATGAAGCAGAAGACGCGCCTCACCGCTTCTGTCGCTTTCCTAAGATTTTCCTAAGACTTCATTCAAATAATATTCACCCATTTCTTACAGACAGCTGTTATACTTAGGTCACAAACATAAAGCGATTTACGATCTCCTTAAAACTTTTTGAAACCCATCCCTGAACAAAAGACCTCCGGTTCTCCCCCGGAGGTCTTTCCCTGTCCTATTCTATTGTCCCATCTCGCCGTCACCCGGCGGAGCGCCGCTCTCCGAATGCCCTGCCGCTGCCGACCGTGCCGCACGGTACCCTCTCCTCACAAAGACAGAAGCCCGCCGCTCCGGCTGCCCTCCGTCTGTCAGGCAGGACGAAGACTCCGTCTCCCAGCGCGCGCTCATTTTATTGGAAGGCCCGGAAAATCCAGGGTGGCAAAGTAGTCCGACGGCGTCTCCGCCCGGCGAATCTGCTGCACAGAGCCGTCTGTCTTCAGAAGCAGCTCCGCGCTCCGCAGCTTCCCATTGTAGTTATAACCCATAGAAAAGCCATGTGCTCCGGTATCATGAATATAGAGATAGTCCCCCGGCTCAATCTCCGGCAGCATGCGATCTACTGCGAACTTGTCATTGTTCTCGCAGAGTGAACCGACAATATCGTAGCGGTGATCGCAGGCCATATGCTCCTTTCCCAGCACTGTGATGTGGTGATAGGCTCCATACATCGCCGGGCGCATCAGGTTGCAGGCGCAGGCATCTGTCCCGATATATTCCTTATAGATATGCTTTTCATGGACGGCCCGCGTGACCAGCGCGCCATAGGGTCCCATCATAAAACGGCCCATCTCTGTGTACAGGGCGACATCTCCCATACCGGCTGGAACCAGCAGCTCCTCATAGACCCTGCGAACCCCCGCGGCAATCGCAAAGATATCATTCGGCTCCTGCTCCGGCCGATAGGGTATCCCGACTCCGCCGGAGAGATTGATAAAGCGTATATCCGCACCCGTCTCCCGCTTAAGCCGCACTGCCTCGCGGAATAAAATACCGGCAAGCTTCGGGTAGTACTCCGTTGTGACTGTATTGCTTGCAAGAAAAGCATGCAGACCGAAATGCTTCACGCCCTTCTGCTGCATGAGCCGGAATGCCTCCGTGATCTGCTCCGGCGTCATGCCATACTTGGAATCGCCCGGATTGTCCATAATGCCATTCGAGAGCTCAAACATCCCGCCCGGATTGTAGCGGCAGCTCATGGTCTCCGGCAGTCTCCCGAGCACCTGCTCCACGCAGCGAATATGCGTAAAGTCGTCGAGGTTAATGATGGCTCCGAGCCTGTCTGCACAGGCAAATTCCTCCGGCGGCGTGTCGTTTGAAGAGAACATGATATCCCGCCCCCGGAAGCCGCAGGCCTCGCTCAGCATGAGCTCCGTCTCTGAGGAGCAGTCCACGCCGCAGCCGTGCTCCTTCAGTATATTCATGAGATAAGGATTTGGCGTCGCCTTCACTGCAAAATACTCGCGAAAGCCTGGATTCCAAGCGAAGGCTTCCTGCACCCGCATGGCATTTTCTCTGATGCCTCTCTCGTCGTAGATGTGCCAGGGCGTCGGATACTGTGCCGCGATGCGCTCCGCCTGTTCCCGCGTAAGAAATGCTCTCTTCTCCATCTGTATTCCTTCCTGTCATGGGACGCAGCAATGTCCGGATCACACCCTTCTGCCTGTCCTGATTCTGAGTGATGCCTGTGTTCCTTTCGGTTCGCATAGTGCTCCGGCAATCTCCCGTCTCACAAAGTTCTCACTCCACGTGCTTGTGCGTGTAGAGGTGCTCTGAGCAGTACTCGTAATCTCCGTTGCACTTTGAGCAGTAGCGGAACTCCAGCTCCGGCGCATCGAGCTCCGTCCGCCCACAGACTGCACAGCGGTGCCGCGTCTCCTTCCCGGCTCCCGCCGCGCGATCCACGGGTACGATCTTCCTGCCGCTCTCACCCGACATTTTCCGCCGAAACTCCGCCTTTCTCCGTATCTCTGCGGGGGAGAAGCGCCGCAGCGTCCCCGACCATGCAAAGAAGAGCAGCAGGTTCATGAGGCAGAGCACGATCTCCAGCTTCTCCGCCGTGCCTCCCATCAGAAAAGCCCCCGCTGCCATAACAATATAGAAGACGGCCAGATATTTTGCCTTTACCGGAAGCACGAAATAGATGTAGAACTGCATCTCCGGAAAGGTCAGCGCAAAGGCAAGAAAAATCGAGAGATTCAGGTTCGCCGGCGTGAGATATACCGTGTGTCCTGTGATAAAATAGTCTGCGAAGGCCGCTATGATATGGAAGAAAACACCTCCGAACATGAAGATATTGAAGCGGAAGGAGCCCCAGATATTCTCCAGTGTGCTTCCGAGCGAGTAGTACATGAGCAGCAGAAGCAGACCCCATACGAGACTGCTGCTTGGCGGATAGAGGAGAAAGCTCACGAGCCTCCACACCTCCCCGTGCAGGATGCGCTCCGGATCCAGCGCAAGATACTGGTAGTAGAGCGCCGGTCTGGTGACGCTCAGCACAAAGCCTGCGGCGTAGAGCATGGTGAAGTAGCGCATGAGCCCATGCACCGCATAGCGCCCGTATTTCTTCTGAAGCTTCTCAAAAAAATTCATCGCATTCCTCCTAGATAATAAGCATATTATAGGAATGATGCTCCCGCTTTGTCAAACGGATTGACGAAACAGTTCCCGCTTCTGTGTCGATTGATATTTGAGATTCTTTGTGCTAGAATCCTACGTTACAGCTATGCTGCTTCTATGTTACTATAGAATCAGAGCTTATGAACATGATCATTTCCATCTGTGCATTTTGAGGTTATGAATATGATAAATCAACAGTACCGGCTCGGCATCGACATCGGCTCCACAACCGTGAAGATTGCGATCATCGACGAGGCGGGAACGCTTCTATTTTCTGACTATCAGCGTCACTACGCCAATATCCAGGAGACGCTCTCACGCCTCCTCGCAGACGCAGAAACAAAGCTCGGCCCTGTCTCTCTGGTACCGATGATCACAGGCTCCGGCGGCCTGACACTCGCGAAGCACCTGAGGGTGAGCTTTGTGCAGGAGGTCGTCGCGGTCGCCACCGCACTGAAGCACTACGCGCCGCAGACCGATGTCGCGATAGAGCTCGGCGGCGAGGACGCGAAGATCATCTACTTCACCGGCGGTATTGACCAGCGCATGAACGGCATCTGCGCCGGCGGAACAGGCTCCTTTATTGACCAGATGGCCTCCCTTCTTCAGACAGACGCCGCGGGACTGAATGCGTACGCGCGCGGCTATAAGGCGATCTACCCCATTGCGGCCCGCTGCGGCGTGTTTGCAAAGACAGATATTCAACCACTCATCAATGAGGGGGCCACACGGGAGGATCTCGCCGCATCCATCTTCCAGGCAGTCGTGAACCAGACCATCTCGGGTCTCGCCTGCGGGAAGCCGATCCGCGGCCACGTCGCCTTTCTCGGTGGCCCGCTCCACTTTCTGCCCGAGCTGAAGAACGCCTTTATCCGCACCCTGCGTCTCACGGACGAGTATATCATTGCGCCTGAGAATTCCCATCTCTTTGCGGCGCTCGGCTCTGCCATGAACGCGGAGGCAGAGGCCGCCGTCCCCATCTCCTCGCTGATCTCTGTCCTGACGAAGGGCGTCTCCATGGATCACGAGGTGCAGCGCCTCTCTCCCCTCTTTGCGGATGAAGAGGACTATCGGCGCTTCCACAGACGCCATGCGGGACACTCCGTGAAGTCCGCAGACTTCGCATCCTACACCGGCAACATCTTCCTCGGTATCGACGCGGGCTCCACCACGACAAAGATCGCGCTGATCGGCAGCGAGGGCGAGCTTCTGTATAAATTTTACGCGGGTAATGAGGGCTCCCCGCTGGCGACCGCCATCCGCGCAGTGAAGGAAATCAAGGCGCAGATGAATCCTGCCGCCAAAATTGTCTATTCCTGCTCCACCGGCTACGGCGAAGCACTCTTAAAGTCCGCCTTCATGCTGGATGAGGGAGAGGTTGAGACCATCTCCCACTACTACGCCGCCGCCTTCTTCGAGCCGGAGGTGGACTGCATCCTGGATATCGGCGGTCAGGACATGAAGTGCATACGCATCAAGGATCACACTGTGGACTCCGTGCAGCTGAACGAGGCCTGCTCCTCCGGCTGCGGCTCCTTCATCGAGACCTTCGCCAAATCGCTCGGCTACTCCGTGCAGGACTTCGCAAAGGAGGCACTGTTTGCAAAAAATCCGGTAGATCTCGGAACGCGCTGCACTGTCTTCATGAATTCAAATGTAAAGCAGGCACAGAAGGAGGGCGCGACTGTCGCAGATATTTCCTCCGGTCTCGCCTACTCCGTGATTAAAAACGCACTCTTCAAGGTGATCAAGATCGCAGACGCAGCAAGTCTCGGAAAGCACATTGTCGTGCAGGGAGGCACCTTCTACAACGACGCCGTGCTGCGCGCCTTTGAGCGCACCGCGGGCTGTGAGTGCATACGCCCGGACATCGCAGGCATCATGGGTGCCTTCGGCGCAGCGCTTATCGCGAGAGAGCGCTGGGAGGGCGCAGAGACCAGCATGCTTCCGCTGGACAGGATCATCTCCCTCGAGTACCGCACCTCCATGACCCGCTGTCAGGGCTGCAACAACCGCTGCGTACTCACCGTAAATCAGTTTGGCGGCGGCCGGCGCTTTGTCTCCGGCAACCGCTGCGAGCGCGGCCTGGGACTTGACCGGAAGAAGAAGGAGGTTCCGAACCTCTTCGACTATAAATTTCACCGTCTCTTCGACATCGAGGCACTCCCGGAAGACGAGGCTCCCCGCGGGACGGTCGGCATTCCCCGCGTCCTGAATATGTACGAGGACTATCCGTTCTGGGCAGTCTTCTTCCGTGAGCTCGGCTTCCACCTGGTGCTCTCTCCTGTTTCATCCCGGCAGATCTACGAGCTCGGCATCGAGAGCATCCCGAGTGAGTCGGAGTGCTATCCCGCAAAGATCGCGCACGGACACGTGACCTGGCTCATCCGGCAGGGCATCCACACCATCTTCTACCCCTGCATTCCCTATGAGCGGAACGAACAGGCGGGCGCGGGCAATCACTACAATTGCCCCATCGTCACCTCCTACGCGGAGAATATCAAGAACAATGTGGAGGAGCTGGAGGAGCAGAATGTGCGCTTCCTGAACCCCTTCATGTCCTTCACAAATGAGAAGATTCTCACGGCGCAGCTTGAAAAGATCATGTGGAAGGAATTTCACGTGGGACCGGCAGAGGTGCGCGCGGCTGCACACGCAGGCTGGCAGGAGCTGCTTCAGGCAAAGGCCGATATCGAAGCCGAGGGAGAGCGCGCCATCGAATGGTGCAGAGAAAACAGGCGACACGGCATCGTGCTGGCGGGCCGCCCCTATCACACGGATCCGGAGATTCACCACGGCATTCCGGACATGATTACGAGCTACGGCCTCGCGGTACTGACGGAGGATTCCGTCTCCCACCTCGGAAAGATTGAGCGCCCGGTCGTGGTCTCCGACCAGTGGATGTACCACTCCCGCCTCTACGCGGCGGCGAGCTACGTGAAGAACTCCGAGTATCTGGATCTCGTGCAGCTGAACTCCTTCGGCTGTGGACTGGATGCCGTCACCACGGATCAGGTATCCGATATCCTGACCGGATCGGACAAGATCTACACCGCCTTAAAGATAGACGAGGTAAATAATCTCGGCGCCGCAAGGATACGCATCCGCTCCCTGATCGCCGCGCTCCGCGTGCGCGACCGGAAGCATTACCAGAGGCACATCCGCTCTGCTGAGTATCACCGCGTGCTCTTCACAAAGGAGATGAAAAAGGAGAATTACACCATACTCTGCCCGCAGATGTCACCGATCCACTTTGAGCTTTTGGCTCCTGCGATCAGTGCCTTCGGCTACAATGTCGTGCTGCTGGACAACGACGACCACAGTGCCGTGGACACCGGACTGAAGTATGTGAACAACGACGCCTGCTTCCCCTCCCTCTGTACCATCGGTCAGGTGATGGAGGCGCTGCTCTCCGGAAAATACGACTTGAACCACACCGCTGTCTTCATGAGTCAGACCGGCGGCGGCTGCCGTGCCTCGAACTACATCGGCTTCATACGGCGCGCGCTGGAGAAAGCAGGCATGGGACAGATTCCCGTGATCTCAGTCAATGTCGGCAATATGGAGAAAAATCCCGGCTTTCGCATCACCATCCCCATGGCAGTAAAGACCATACAGGCGACCATCTACGGCGATGTGATGATGCGCTGTCTGTACGCGACACGCCCCTACGAGCGCGAGCCCGGAAGTGCCGATGCCCTGCACAGAAAATGGAACGCCATCTGCATGAAGGCCGTTGCAAAGCGGGCGCCCGACATGGCGGAGTACCGCCGCATTGTCCGCGCAATCGTAAAGGACTTCGACGAGCTGCCGCGCCGCCCGGTGAGCAAGCCGAAGGTCGGCGTCGTCGGTGAGATACTCGTCAAGTTCTCACCTCTCGCGAACAACCACATCGTAGAGCTCCTGGAGCGGGAGGGTGCAGAGGCGGTGATGCCGGATCTTCTCGACTTCATGTACTACTCCTTCTACAATCTGAACTTCAAGGCGGAGAATCTCGGCTTCTCGAAGCGCGCCGCCTTCCTCTGCAACCTGGGGATCCGGCTCATGGACTGGTTCCGCTCAGATGTCCGCGAGGCACTGCGTGAGTCGAAGCACTTCACCGCCCCCGGCGACATCCGCCACATGGCAGAAATGTCCAGCGAATTTGTATCTCTCGGAAATATGACCGGCGAGGGCTGGTTCCTCACTGGGGAGATGCTGGAGCTCATCGAGAGCGGCACCAAAAATATCGTCTGCACGCAGCCCTTTGGCTGCCTGCCAAACCACATCGTCGGCAAGGGCGTGATTAAGCAGCTGCGCGCCGCCTATCCGAGCGCCAATATCATCGCTGTCGATTATGACCCCGGTGCGTCGGAGGTAAATCAGCTGAACCGCATCAAGCTGATGCTCGCCATGGCACAGAAAAATCTCAGGGAGAGCAGCTGCTGCGCAGGCGGCTGCTGTGAGCCGGAATAAGAAGCAAAACAGGAGTACAGCATGGCAAAGAATAAAAAACAACAGATGTCAGACCGCTTTCTCCTGACTCTGTTTCTGACCCTCAGCGGAGGCTTCCAGGATGCCTACAGCTATATGGTCCGGGACGGGGTCTTCGCCAACGCGCAGACTGGAAATATTGTTCTGCTCGGAACGCACCTCATCTCAGGCAACTTAAGCTGCGCGCCGCGCTACATCCTACCCATTCTCGCCTTCGCTGCAGGCATCATGGCGGCAGAGCAGACAGAGGCCCGATTCAAGCACGCAAAAAGGATCCACTGGCGTCAGGGGATCCTTCTCGCTGAAATATTCATTTTGATCCTGGTCGGGCTCATGCCGCTCCCGCTCAACACACCGGCAAATATCCTGGTCTCCTTCGCCTGCGCCATGCAGGTGCAGAGCTTCCGCAAGGTGAATGGAAAGTCCTATGCCAGCACCATGTGCATCGGAAACCTCCGGAGCGGAACCGCAGCTCTGTCCGCATGGCTCCGTGAGCCCAGTGTGCAGATTCTTGAAAACGTCCTTTATTATTTTGGCGTGATTCTTGTCTTTGCAATCGGAGCAGGCATAGGAGGAAATCTCTCTCCCCTCTTTGGCATCCGGGCCATATGGGTGAGCCCGGCTCTGCTTACCATTGGTGTCGTGCTGATGCACCGACGCGCGCGCTGAGCCAGGCACTCTTGCCTCACTCCAGCATCGCATCCTCCGCACCGTAGCACGCAGGCGGGAGCAGGGAGCCCACGGCCTCGCGTATCGCGCCGCGGCGTTTCACACAGCGCAGGTAGAAGACAAGCCCCATGGCCGTCCACGCACCAAATATCATCCACTCCTCCGCAGACAGCGTGCAGCCGGTATTCGGCAGCAGATAGAGAGCGACCATAAATCCTGAGAGCAGCACTGCCATGCTGCCCACCAGCCCGGCATGTTTCACCCGATAGGGGCGAGGCATTCCGGGCTCCTTTTTTCTGAGCACCAGAAAGGAGAGAGACACCAGACAATAACAAATGCAGCAACCCAGATTTCCTGCATCCATGACCCAGACCAGCATCTGCCTCCCGACAAGCGGTGCCAGTGAGGAGAGCGTACCGATCAGTAAAATTGCATTCACCGGCGTGCCATGCTTCGGGTGCAGTCTTGCAAACACTTTTGGCAGCATATGGGTCTCTGCGAGTGCATAGATGGCCCGGGAGCCGCCGACCAGGAAGCTGTTCCAGCTGGTCAGTATCCCGCAGAGTCCTCCGACAATCAGAACCTTCGCCATAAAACGGCTCTGGAAGGCCTTTTCCATCGCATCGGCAGTTACCAGTCCGCTGCCTGAAACAGAGGAGGTAATCTCTGCTCCTCCCATGAGATAGCCCACTGCAAAGATAATCAGCACATAGAACAGCACGCCCATGACGATGGAGAGCAGCATAATAAAACCGATCTTTTTTGCCGGGACATCAATCTCTGCTGCTGCCTGCGGTATCACATCAAAACCCATTAAGAAGAAGGGGGTGATAACTGCAACCCGCAGAATATGGTTCAGAGAGGAGCCAAAGCTCTCTCCGGCGAGAAGCTGCCCGGAGAGATTTCCGGCATCTCCGCGGAGCGCTGACGCCGCAATCAGGGCGATGCCCACTCCGCCGATCATAAGAGTCAGCACCGTCTGCAGAGCGGCAGCTGTCTTGGCTCCTCGAATATTTACTGCCGTAATCAGTACAGAGGAGAGCAGTGCAACAGCAAGCCAGCTCGCATAGATGTCAAATCCTGCAACGCTGTAGAGATAGCCTCTCAGAAAGCCCGGAAAGAGGTAGGCGAGTATGGATGGCAGCGCACAGGCCTCAAAGCAGACTACACCGATATAGCCCAGAACAATTGCCCAGGTGCAGACAAAAGAACCGCTCGCCCCGAGCGCCCGGAGACTGAAGACATGCTCTCCGCCGCTCTGCGGCATTGCGGCTGTGAGCTCCGCGTAGCTGAGCCCGACAAAGAAAATCATCACACCGCCCAGCACAAAACCAATCGCCGCGCCGAGCACTCCGCCTCTCTGTATCCACTCACCCGATGAGACCACCCAGCCCCATCCAATCATGGCTCCAAATGCCATAACCAGAATATCCCAGGTATTCAATTCCTTCTTTAACTTCATTTTTTCATGACTCAAGGGTCACTTCCTTTCAGTCTTCCTTCAAGTGACTATTTTATTATATATTAATATGGTCACTTTGTCAAAGGTACGCCTTCTCCCGCCTGCATGGACTCTGCACCTGCTTTTTGATATCATAGACAAAAAAGGGCGGATATCCGTATCTGCATCAAAGGCATACCGCCACAGACACAACTCATAAAAGCGAGGAAATCCCCATGAAAACAAAGGATACATCTGTCCGCTATGAATCAAAATATCAGCAGATCGCAGTGGAAATCGCGCAGAGAATCGTCGATGGCCGCTATCAGCCCGGCGAACGCCTGAACGCGCGCTCTACTCTTGCGGGCAATTTCAACGTCTCCCCGGAGACGGCAAGAAAGGCAGTCAACATACTCGAGGATCTGAATATCATGGAGGCGCGCCACGGAAGCGGCAGCTATGTCTCCTCCGTTGAAAAGGCGGCGGCCTTTCTGAATCGCTACAACAGCGTACACACAATTCAGGAGACACGGGAGGAGCTTCTTGGCAGCATCGCCAGGCAGCGGGAGGAGCTGGAGCACTTCTCCTCTCTTCTCGATAAGCTTGTGGTTCAGACCAACCGCGCGCACAATGTCGCCGCGCTGGTGCCCTACGAGCTCCCCATCCCTGAAACCTGCGATAAGATCGGGAAGACCATAGGAGAAATGAATCTCTGGCATATGACCGGCGCCACTGTCGTCGCCATACAAAGAAAGGGAGAGACGATCGTCTCTCCCGGGCCCTACGTCACCTTCCGTAAGGATGATATTTTATATTTTGTCGGCGGCGAGGCTGCGAAGCAGCGCATGATCAGCTATCTCTTTGAGTCCTCCGGGGATGCCCCCGAACCCTGAGAAAGAACAGACTCAAAATATCACAGGAGAACGCCATCTGCGCGAAGCTCCTCCGAAGCTTCCCGCACTGCCTGCTCCGCCTCTCCCAGAACGGAGAGTGAGCCAAAGATCACAATAACCGCATCCGGATCGACTGTCGCAAGAAGTCTCTGTACTGCCTTCCGGATGGAGACAGCGCTCTCCACGGAAGGCTGAACCTCCGCAATCGCCTCGCGCAGCTCCTCTGCCGGGAGCGCACGCGGATTTCCGGGCGTCTCCACTGCAATAATATGCCTCGCAAGCGGCGCGGTCAGCGCGATGATATCCCGGTACTCCTTGTCCTTAAAGACAGCCATGATGTAATAGAGCTCCCGCCCTGAAAAATACAGCTCCAGAGAGCGCCTCAGCTCGACTGCCGCAGCTTCATTGTGCGCTCCGTCCAGAATGACTGTCGGCCGTGCGAGGATCTGCGTGAAGCGGCCGCGCCACACAGCTTCATACATTCCCTTCAACGCCTGTGCGTCCGTTATTTCATAGCCGAGTGCGCGCAGCGCCTCGATCCCTTCCAGCGCAAGCGCCGCATTCTTAAACTGATACGCCCCCGCGAGCTGTATGCGCACATTCTTCCACTGCTTATAATCAAAGCTCTGCGCACCGAGTGTGCTGTCCCGCACCCGGAGACTCGCAGACTCTACCACCTGAAGTGCGCTGTGCTGCGCCGCTGCGATCTCCCGGATTACCACTTCCGCCTCCGGCTCCTGTGCCGCAGAAACAACCCTCGTTCCCGGTTTTATAATACCCGCCTTCTGCCGCGCGATCTCCCCAAGTGTGCTGCCCAGAAAGTCCATATGATCGAGACTTATGGAAACCAACACCTCCAGAACAGTGGTCTTTATGATATTGGTCGCATCAAGAAGGCCGCCCATGCCGGCCTCCAGCACGACGAGCTCACAGCCCTGCTCCAGAAAGTACAGAAATGCCGCTGCAGTCTCCAGCTCAAAACAGGTGGGTCCGGTCTGTCCGTCCCGTCGCATAGACTCTCCTGCCTCTGCCGCCGCACTGAGTTGCCTTGCAAAGACCTCCTCAGAGATATACTCTCCATTCACCTGATAGCGCTCCCGGTAGCTGAAAACTGCCGGGGAGGTATAGCTGCCTGTCCGGTATCCCGCCTCTTTCAGGACCGCAGCGAGGTAAGCAATCAGCGAGCCCTTGCCGTTTGTCCCCGCGACGTGGATAAAGCGCAGCCTGTCCTGCGGATTTCCTAGACGCCGAAGCAGCTCTCCTATGGTCTCCAGCCCCGGCCTGCTGCCGGCCTTTCCTGCCTCTAAAAGATATGCTCTCGCCTCTCTGTAATTCATAAGTCAATCTGCCCATCCCTTCGTTTTCTTACATTTTCCTCATGCCGAACTTAAGCAAAGATATCCGGAGCATTCCGCACTCCCGTGACGCTTCGCGTCCCTTCGTGCTTCATGCGGGGCGGGTCATAAAGCCTCTGGCTCTCTGGCGGGCAAGCCCGCCGCGCGCCCAGGCTTTTGACCCTGATATCATTTTCATATATAATAAGCGGCGTGTCAAACTTTTTTCTGTACAGGAGTTCCTATGGAGATCATCACACTCACTCTGTTCTGCCTGCTTCTGCTGCTCAGCGTTATATTGAAATTTTCCGTCATTCTGGCACTGCTCGGCGGGCTCTGTATCTTCTCCGCTTACGCGCTCCGTTCCGGACACCGTCCCCGCGCCGTGCTGAGTATGTGGCTCTCCGGCATACTGACAATCCGGAACATTATCCTTGCCATGCTCCTCATCGGCGCCATGACAGCACTCTGGCGCGCCTCGGGAACCATCGCAGAGATCATCTGTCTCGCCTCCCCCTTTCTGAAGCCCGGCGTATTTCTCCTGATGTGCTTTGTCCTGAACTGCGTCGTCTCTTTCCTCACCGGAACCTCCTTTGGGACTGCGGCCACCATGGGGGTGATCTGCGCCGCCATGGGCAATACGCTCCAGCTCCCCATCCTGCTCACCGGCGGCGCGGTACTCTCCGGCGTCTTCTTCGGCGATCGCTGTTCTCCGGTCTCAACAAGTCTGCTGCTAGTCTCGGAGCTCACAGACTGCTCCCCCTACGACATCATTCCAAAAATTGTGCGTCCTTCTCTTCTGCCCTTCTTTCTGAGCTGCTGCTTTTATCTGTTGCTCGGAAGAAATGTTTCCGCTTCAGGCACATTGACCGACCTCACTGCGCTCTTTGAACGGGAATTTCAGCTGCATCTCCTGCTCCTTCTGCCCGCAGCCATCATCCTTGCACTCTCTCTGCTCCGCCTCAATGTGTGTCTCGCCATGACTGCCAGTATTCTATCCGCCGCGCCGCTCTGCCTGCTTTTTCAGGGATTTACGCCCGCCCGCCTGCTGCACACTGCCGTCTTCGGCTTTCACGCGGGTGATGCACAGATCGCCGCACTGATGAACGGCGGCGGTGTGCTCTCCATGCTGCGCGTTGTTGTCATTATCTGCATCTCCTCGGCCTTTGCGGGGATCTTTGAGCGCACGGAGCTCCTCACCGGCATCCGCAGCTCCATACTGGCGCTCAGCAAAAAAACGACGCCCTTCTGCGCCGTTTTCCTGAGCTCTGTATTCACCTCAATGATCGCCTGCAATCAGACGCTCGCCACCATGCTCACGGACCAGCTCTGCGGAACACTGGAATCCCGTGAGCGCTTCGCAGTCGATATGGAGAACAGCGTCATCCTGATCGCGGGACTGGTTCCCTGGTCCATCGCAGGAGGCGTTCCTCTCTCCACCATCGGCGCTCCTTCCGAAAGCATACTGTTTGCGGCCTATCTCTATCTGGTGCCGCTCTGCTCGCTGCTTTTTTCCTTTATCCGACAACAAGAACCTAGACTGCAGCAGCCCTGAAAGGCTCCGACAATATCCACGGTATTCCCCTCTTTTTTCAGAATAGTATTTCCACAGGCAGCTTATTTGACTTATAAGCTATAAACTCTGGCTTCCCTCCCGCTATGCCACACACCCTGAAATACTCTTCTGAAATATACTGCCTCTGCCACTCCTGTGATTGCCCAGGAGAAGATATAGAGCAAATAGAGCGAGGTCACAGTCTTAAAATGGGCAAAGACCGTAAAGATCCACGCCACGCGGAACACACAGGAGCCAAAGATCACAATGACTGTCGGCACCGCGCCGCGCCCCAGACCGCGCGATGCAGAGATACTCGTGTCCATCAGAGAAGAAAAACCATAGCAGCAGCCCATAATCGTGAGGCGATAGAGGCCCTCCTCCAGAACAGCCGGATCCTTCGTAAAAAGTGCAAGGAAACTGCGTCCGCTGAGCACCAGCGCCCCACCAATGCCTATGCCCACAAGAAAGGCATAGCTCATACTGATGAGATAGGTTTTCCACACACGGTCCATACGTCCTGCGCCATAGTTCTGCCCGATATAGCTTCCACAGGCTGTATAAAATGCGGCCATCACATCGTATACCAGTGCGTCCGCATTCTGCGCAGCGGCATTGCCCGCAACTACAGTGGCGCTGAAGCTGTTTATACCAAACTGCACAAAGAGATTGGCAAACTGAAAGATAGCATTCTGAAGCCCCGCCGGCACACTGATTGCCAGTATCATCACAGCCTTCCGCCGGTTCAGCCGGAGCTTATCCCGTCGAAGTGCATGAGGTCCCTCCGTCCTCACCAGAGCCCGCAGAATGCAGATTGCGGATAGATACTGGGAACTCACACTCGCAATCGCTACTCCGGCTACATCCATCCCCAGGACAAGCACAAAAAAGAGATTCAGGAGCACATTCAGTACCCCGGCTGCCGTGAGATACAGAAGCGGCTTTCTCGTGTCACCTCCCGCACTGAAGACTGCATTTCCGAAATTATACAGGGCAAGCGCCGGCATCCCCAGAAAATAAATGTGCAAATAGAGCGCTGCTCCCGGAAGCAGCTCCTCCTTCGTATTCAGAAGCTTTAAGATCGCGACTGTACCAAGTTCCCCTGCCGCTGCCGCAAATAAGCCGATGCCGAGACAGAGCAGCAGCGCCGTGTGTACGCTCTCTCCCAGCTCCTCCGGATGCTTCTGACCAAAGTAGCGCGCCGTCACCACATTCACGCCGCTCCCGATTCCGATGAGAAAAGTCGTAAACAGTGTGACCAGCGTTGTCGTGGACCCCACGGCCCCCAGTGCAGCGGAGCCCGCAAAGCGTCCGATGACGGCAATATCCGACATATTAAAGAGTATCTGAAGCAGATTTGAAAAAATCAGGGGCAGACTGAAAAAAAAGATTCCACGTCCCAGCGAATCTCGTGTCAGATCTCTGACCTCAGCTTTCATCGCAATGCCTCTCCCCGGTTCAGTTCTTTTCCATGCGCTCTGCGATGCAGCGCGCCACAAAAACACCGCTTGCGGAGGCGTGCGAGAGCGAGTGTGTCACACCGCTGCCGTCTCCGATGACAAAGAGTCCCGGATGTCGGGTCTCAAGCTTCTCATCCAGAGCGACCTCCATATTATAGAACTTCACTTCCACGCCGTAGAGGAGAGTATCGTCATTTGCCGTGCCAGGCGCAATTTTATCCAGCGCGTAGAGCATCTCAATGATGCCGTCCAAAATGCGCTTCGGCAGTACCAGTGAGAGATCTCCCGGCGTCGCTGCGAGCGTCGGATGCACCGTGCTCTCCTCGATGCGCTTCTTTGTGCTTCTCCTGCCGCGCTCCAGATCCCCAAAGCGCTGCACAATTACACCGCCGCCCAGCATATTGGAGAGACGGGCTATGCTCTCACCGTAGCCATTGGAATCCTTAAAGGGCTCAGAGAAATGTTTTGCGACAAGCAGCGCAAAGTTTGTGTTGTCCGTCTTCTTTGCCTCGTCCTCAAAACTGTGCCCATTCACCGTGATAATGCCATTGGTATTCTCATTTACCACAATCCCGCGCGGATTCATGCAGAAGGTGCGCACATTATCCTCGAACTTCTTCGTTCTGTATACAATCTTGCTTTCATAGAGCTCATCCGTGATATGAGCAAAGATAGCCGCAGGAAGCTCCACACGGACGCCGAGATCCACACGATTCGACTTTGTGGCAATATCAAGAGCCTCGCAGACACTCTCCATCCACTTGCTTCCGCTCCGGCCGACAGAGATAATGCACTCTCTTCCCTCTGCAGCGCCGTCTGCGTATTCCGCGCGATAGCCGTGCGCAAGCTTCTCAAGCCGCTCCACCTTTGTATCAAAGAAGAAGTCCACCTTCTCCTTCAGCGCATCGTAAAGGTTCTGCAGCACGATATAGTTGATGTCTGTCCCGAGATGGCGCACCGACGCCTCGAGCAGCTGAAGGCTGTTCTGCATGCAGAGTGTCTTCAGCGCTGTGCCCGCAGTAGAATACATCTTTGTTCCCTCGCCGCCATAGCGCACATTGATTTCATCGACATAGCGCATAAGCTCCAGAGCCTTCTCCCTGCCGATATACTCGTAGAGCGTACCACCAAAATCGTTTGTAATATTATATTTTCCGTCGGAAAAAGCACCTGCACCGCCAAATCCGTTCATAATAGAGCAGGGCTTGCATCCGATACAGGATTTCACGCGCACACCGTCAATGGGACAGTGCCGCTTCTCCAGCGAATGTCCGGCATCAAATACCGCAATTTTCAAATCAGGACGCTGCTCTGAGAGCTCATAGGCAGAGAATATTCCTCCCGGCCCCGCGCCGATAATAATCACATCATACATTTCTTTTTACCTCCGTAGCAGTCTCGTTACTTTATATCATATTCTGTTTAAGGGCTCAAGACCAGCCTGCATACCGCCGTCAGGCCCCGCAAAGCAAGCCTAAAACGCCGAAAGTCTCGCTTTGCTGCAAAAGCGGTTTGAGAAATGCCAGCGGCGTAGTATAATAAGAAAGATTATAAGCTGGAAGGAGAAAGCCCTATGTGGAATATTGTTACGGATTCAAGCTGTGACGATATCAACTTTTCGCACAGCAGTCCGGACATTCGCTACGACAGCGTACCCTTCTTTCTTCATACGGACGCACGCGAGTTTGTTGATGACAGAAGCATCAATATCGAGGAGATGATCTCCGTCATGGAACACAGCCGGGTGTGTAAGACCGCCTGTCCCTCCCCCGCGGCGTGGCATGAGTTCTTCAGCCTCCCCGGCGACACCCTTGCCTTTACCATTTCCTCCGGACTCTCCGGCAGTTATGCCAGCGCCTGCACTGCGCGCAGCATGGTACTTGAGGAAGAGCCTGGAAAGCACATCGCCATCATTGATTCAAAACAGGCGGGACCATCCATGATGCTGCTGATCCGCGCTGCGACGCAGATGATAGAGGCAGGAATGGAATTCTCAGGTATCGTAGAGGCTTTGAATCAGCTGGTACAGAAAATTCACATCATCTTCACCCTGTCCTCCTTTGACAATCTTGTAAAGAACGGACGCATGAGCCGCCTGACCGGTTTTGTAGCGAATACCCTCGGCTTCTGGGGTGTCGGAATTGCAGTCGACGGAAAAATCCATATCAAATCCAAGCTTCGTGGAAGCCGCCGCGTACTGAATGCAATTCTCCAGGATATTGAAGAACAGAGCGGACAGGTGAAGGAGGTTATCATCTCCCACTGTCTGAACCCCAATATGGCCAGTGCGCTGAAGCAGCAGATTCTCAATCGCTTCGGCAGCATTCCGGTGGATGTCTTCCCGACAGGTGGTCTGGACAGCTTCTACGCGGAGAAAAACGGACTGATCGTGAGCTACCGCTGCGAGGAGTAAGCACACGCCGGAGGATCGTCGCGAAAACAAATATCGCCCGCCTCTTTTGTCGCAGCTGCAGCGCAGGAATATTCTTCCGTCTTGATTCATAAACCTCATATCAAAAAACGAAAAGGCATCATCTGTCGCAAGCGCTTCTGCTCAGGAGTTCACGCTTCAGATGATGCCTCTTTTTCAATTTTGGTTGAGGTGTCAAAACTTGCTCGCGGCTCGGCCCCTCGCCTGGAGCAGTCCCTCCTCACCGAGCAGTGCGATATCCCGCTTCGTGAGCTCCACACCTGCGGCAATCCGCGGAAGCAGCAGGTCAAACACAGTCTCCATCGCAAACATCACGCAGCCCGGAAGCCCGAGCACCGGACGCCCGTCCGGATAGTAACCCATCAGGAACATCGCCCCCGGAAGCACCGGCGTGCCATAGGAGACCACGCGCGCACCGCTTTTCCGGATTGCGCCCGGCGTATTGTCGTCCGGATCCACACTCATGCCGCCTGTGCAGAGAATAATATCCGCCCCGCTGTCCTTCATTCTCTGAATGGACGCAGTGACCTCCTCCGTATCGTCTCCCGGCAGCTCTCCGGCTATGGTCTCTATCCCAAAAGATGCGAGCTTCTCCTTCACCACCGGTGTAAATCGATCCTGAATAAGACCTTTTTTCACCTCGCTCCCTGTTGTCACGATCGCTGCTGTCTTTAATTTATAGGGCAGCACACGCATCAGCGGCGCCTTTCCTGCCGCCTCCTCCGCTTCCTGAAGACGCCGCTCGTCTATAATCAGCGGAATCACCCGGGTTCCGGCAAGCTTATCGCCCGCCTTCACCGCCGTGCCGCCTCTCCGCGTCGCAATCATGACCTCATCCACCATATTCACACGGAGCAGGCGCTCACTGTCCAGCAGAAAACAGCCGTCAATCGCAGCGCTGAGCTCAATCTTGCCCTCCTTCGCCTCGCTGAGCTTCATCCCCTCACTGCCGCAGAGCTCCGCGAGGCGCACTGCCGCTTCATTTTCGTGAAGCTTTCCCTCCGTGAGCTCCCAGACATAGAGATGCTCCTTTCCCATAGAGAGCAGCACCGGGATATCCTCCGCTGTGACAATATGCCCCTTCCGAAAACGGGCTCCCTTGTACTCTCCCGGAATAATTTGTGTCATATCATGGCAGAGAACATGCCCCACCGCCTCTTCTGTCCTGATCAATTTCATATGCTTTCCCTCCATCCGTTCATTTTTACTGTCAACGCCAATGCTCAAAAGGCTGCATCTGCCGTCCACTTCCGGCAGCTGTCAGAAACTCTGCGCGACATCCTTCAACTCCAGCTCTGCGCGCCGTTTGGCATCAAGAACAATCCATTCATCCAGTGTGAGCGGCACATAGTTCGAGAACATACAGAAGCAGTTGATCATATTACAGGGAATGCTTCTCTCCTCTATCTCGCCGCTCTCCCGGTTTCTGACGCTCCGCCGTGTCTCCCGTGTCATGCGGATGAAGCGGTTCACCAGCAGTTCATCCAAAGTATTGTGCACATGGCCATAGAGCATATAGCTTCTCGCATTTCCCGACGCAGTCAGACGATTCTGCCCGTTGTAGCAAAAGACCGGATAGTGTGAGAGTATAACCTTCCGCTGGTTATCGTGGATCTCCGCATAGCTCTTCACCCACTGAAAGCGTGAAAGATCCGTCTTCTTATCCCTGAGAAAATAGTCGTGATTGCCCTCTATCATATAGAGCCTTCCATTCAGAGCTCTTAAGAGCTCGTTTACCGGCTCCCCCTTCCCGAGTGCCAGATCGCCGAGTATATAGACCTCGTCCCGCTTCTGTACCCGGCTGTTCCAGCGCTCCAGCATGTGGCGGGTCATCTCCTCCACACCTGCAAAGCCGCGGCAATCCATATTTTGATTCAGTGCCTCATGAAAAAAGTGCAGATCCGATATATAGCGCTTCACTGTGCTCTCCTTCCGTCCTCACTGCTCCGGTTTACCACAAATCTGTGATTTTTGGAAGCACAAAGAGTAGCCTGAAGGAGAGCCTGACAGAATTATATGACAAAAAGCAATCGGGTGGGAGCGCCTCCTCACCCGATTGCACAGATATCATCTTCTCACGGTTCTACACCGTCTCCTCTTTCTCCGCCACAGGCTCCGGATAGCGGTTAATACGCAGGAAGTAGCGGCAGAGCTCTTTGATCTCCGCCTCCTTTCTGCTCCCGGCGAGCCGCTCACAGAGCTCCAGCAGAAGCTCCCTCACCGCATCGGGGGAACAGGTCTTAAAAGGAATGCGCCCCCAGCGCCCACAGAACTCTGAGAACTCCTCAAAGTCCCGAAGCAGGGGTGCCGTGCTCTCCGGCAGCAGTACTGCATGGCTCTCGTGCAGGGGAATACGCCCATCCTCACAGTCTCCGCCCCAGAAATACGCATCCGCCATGGCGACGCCATGCACCCTTCTCTCACCGCTCTTCGCATCCTTTTCCGTAAAAATCAGGACCGAATTTGGCTGGAGCGTCGAGGGAATTCTGGGTTTTCCCTTCAGCTTGCCATTCAGATAAATTCCCGTCTCTGCAGCACCGGAGCGAAATATTTCCTCTGCCTCTTCCCGGGTACAGTTAAAAATGGCCTGTGACTTTTTGCCGATCTTCATGGCGAGCAGCCGCACATGGTGCTGCTCCTTCTCCCGCTGCTTCTCCCGTCTCTTCTCCTCCTCACGCAGATGCGCGCGGTTTACAACATCAATCTCACTCTGCATGCTGTGGTTTTCAAAGAGAAGATATCTGTAGAAGGCGTCCGGATAGACGAACTTCTTCCGCTCCTCCTCAAATGCAACGACAATTCTGTCCCGGGATAAGTCCGTCACTGTACCTCTGCCAAATCTCTTGTGCCTGACCTTCTGCCCGATCACATCTCTCATTCCTCAGCTTCCTCCTGCTGAGCCTTCTGCTGTTTTCTCTCGCTGATACGCAGCACAATGCTCTCCGGATCCACCTTCAGCTCGATCTTGTCACTCATCAGCTCCGGGATATCCTGCACGGTAATAATGGTCCCGGCCTTTATGCCGTCCAGATCCACGGTGATGGTGTCAATCATATCCCGCGGAAGAGAGGCGTAGGGGATCTCAAGCAGCATGCGCTCCAGCGTGCCGGAGATCTTGTCATCGTTTGCGAGGATGATGTGAATCACACTGTTCACCTTCTCCCCTCTGGTGAGTGTCTGAAAGCTCATATGCTCTATCTCATGATTCAGGAGGTTCAGTCTCTTCTCCTTGATCTGCACCGGGATACGCTCTCCCTCGATGTCCAGCTCAAGCTTGCTGCCCTCCCGCTTGGTACGAATCAGCCGGCGCGCGGTCTTCTCGTCCAGTTGGATAGAAATGGATTCCGGAACTGCCTTTCCGAACACGACAGCGGGTATCACTCCGGCCCGTCTCAGCTTCTTCGGCTTCACAGCTACATCTCTTCTCTGAACACTAATGCACTCCATCTTTTTTCCTCCTTCATTGCGGTTTGCCGCAAAATTAAAAAGGACCTTTCATATCATGCACAGCGTGCTAATATAAAAAGCCCTTCTTTTTTAGACGGTTCTTTTTATTATCTGTCAAAACTTAAATCAAGTATATCATAATATCATGAAAAGTCAATTTTGCGCGATAATTTTTATTTATTTTTTGCTTAGAATCCAATTATTTTTTTCTATTTTTTCTTCACTCAAATAATATCTGTTTTTTTATTTTTCTCTCCGCTTATCTCAGATAGTTATGCGGTAAATGTTGACCTCCCGCCGGTCCTCTCCCGCCACCTCAACTGCTCTGCATCGCCTCCAGCTTCTCCTGCAGGAAGATATAGCGCTCTATCTTCTCCTCCAGCGACTGTTCCACAGCCTCCCGCTCCTCCGTGAGCGCCTGCAGCTTCAGAAAATCCGTCGCGGCCTCTGTGATCGCAGCGGAGAGCAGCTCCGAGCGCTCCGTGAGACTGTCGATCTCCGCCTCCAGTCCCTCATATTCCCGCTGTTCCTTATAGGAAAGCCTCCGCTTCGGCCTGTGCTCCCTGCCGCTCTGTGTCACAGCTGTCTCCTGCTTCTCCCCTGTGCGCTGCGGCACCGCGCAGGAAGCAGCCTGCCCTGCACCGGCATGAACCGCGTTCTCCTGCTCCGCTGCAGCGAGAAGCTTCCGCTCCCGGTACTCCTCATAGGCCCCCTCACTCTGCACGAGGCTTCCATCCTCCTCAAACGAGAATATCCGCGTCACGACGCGATCCAGAAAATAGCGATCGTGGGACACAACAATTACGATCCCCGCGAAGTGATCCAGATAGTCCTCAAGTATCTGAAGGGTCTGAATATCCAGATCATTCGTCGGTTCATCAAGAATCAGGACATTCGGAGCCTCCATCAGCACCCGCAGCAGATAGAGACGGCGCTTCTCCCCTCCGGAGAGCTTTGCAATCGGTGTGTACTGCATCGTTCCATCAAAAAGAAAGCGCTCACACATCGAGGAGGCGGAAACCAGTCCCTCCTCTGTGCGTATAAACTCCGCCGCCTCCTTCACATAATCCAGCACGCGCGCCTGCTCATCAAGCCGCTCGTTCTCCTGACTGAAGTAGCCGAAGCGCACAGTCTGCCCCAGCTCTACCCTGCCGCCGTCCGGAGGCGTGATGCCGAGAAGAACCTTTAAGAGCGTCGACTTGCCGCAGCCATTCCGCCCTATGATACCAATACGGTCTGTCTTCAAAAAAATATAGGAAAAATCCCGGAACAGACAGTGCTCCCCATAGCTCTTTGAGATACGTTCGAGCTCCACAGTCTTTCCGCCAAGCCTCGAAGAAAGAGAGGACATCAGGACCTGCCGCTCCTCTGCGATCTTCTCCCTGTCCCGCAGTGCCTCGAAGCGCTGAATATGCGCCTTCTGCTTTGTGGAGCGTGCCCTGGCCCCTCGCTGCATCCACGCAAGATCCTTCTTATAGAGCGCCGCCATCTTCCGCTCCGCAGCAAGTGCAAAATTCATTCGCTCCTGCTTCTTCTCAAGGTAGCCGCTGTAATTTGCGCGGTAGCTGTAGAGCGAGCTTCGGTCGAGCTCCCAGATCTGCTCCGTCACTTCGTCGAGGAAATAGCGGTCGTGGGTCACCATGAGCAATGCCCCGGAGAAGCTCCGGAGCCAGTCCTCCAGCCACTCCACCATCTCGTAATCCAGATGGTTTGTCGGTTCGTCCAGAATGAGGAGCTCACAGGGCGTGAGCAGTGCTGCCGCAAGCGCCGCCCGCTTCTTCTGTCCGCCGGAGAGCATCGCCGGCGAGATATCCGGATCCGGAATGCCGAGGCCAAACAGCGTGGCCCGTGCCTCTCCCTCCGTATCCCAGTGTGCCTCCTGTCCCTGAATTCCGGCGATCACATTCTGAAGCACGCTGCGCCTCTCATCAAAACGGGGATTCTGCGGGAGGAAGGAGATTCTCAGCCGGCGCCGTGTCACAACCTGCCCCTCATCCGGCTCTGTCTCCCCTGCGACGATCGAGAGCAGGGTAGATTTCCCTGCACCATTGATCCCGATCACGCCGATCCTGTCTCCCTCGTTGATTCCGACTGTCACATCTTTCAGAATCGTGCGCGCGCCGATGGCTCTGCCCACCTGCTCCAGATTCAGTATATTCAAGCCTGTGTTCTCCTTCTCTCTTGATTTTTCTATCATAGCACAGCCGGTCTTTCCCGTGCAGATGTTATTCTTGACTAATCCACGAGGCTGATGCTACCTTAGGAAAACATGAACTGCACAAAGAGATGAGGGAGTAGCAAGCGCCCCTTGGGGCGTTCCAAGTCAACATACTGGTCCAAAAGGATCTGGCTTGTATTAAATTGCGAGACTCATGTAGGCGCTGCCATACATGAAGTCTGTCCAAAAAAAGACCCGGTAGGCATACGCCATCGGGTCTTTTTTTATAAAAAATTTTAATATCGGGAGGATTCATATGAATCTCAGTCTGAGCTTTCTTTTAAACAGCGTGCTGCTTGGCGCAGGACTCGCGATGGACGCGCTGTCCGTCTCCATCGCCAACGGTCTGAATGAACCGAATATGCGGAGGCGAAAGGGCCTCGCCATCGCTGCGACCTTTGCCTTCTTTCAGTGGCTTATGCCCATGCTGGGCTGGTTCTGCGTTCATTTTCTGGTGGAGGCATTTTCCGTGCTGCGTCCCTTCATCCCCCGGATCTCTCTCCTCCTGCTCCTCTATATCGGCGGGGAGATGCTTCTGGACGGCATACGAAATGGCAGTGCCTGTGAGACTGGACTGATAGGACTTAGTGTCACAATGCTCCTGCTTCAGGGCATTGCGACCTCCATTGACGCACTCTCCGTGGGCTTTACCATCGCTTCATACAGTGCCGCAGAAGCTCTGCTCGCCGCCGTCATTATCGCTGTCGTGACCTTTCTGATCTGCCTCGGGGGCCTCAGCGCCGGGAAACGTATCGGCATGTTCCTGTGCAGCCGGGCCAAAATCATAGGCGGATGTATCCTGATCCTGATTGGCCTTGAGATCTTCGTGACCGGAATATTTTAAAGAATCTGCTCAATTGCCTTCCTGATCTCCGCGAAGTCCGCCGTCGGCTCATAGCGGCGCAGGACCTTTCCGTTGCGATCCACAAGGAACTTTGTGAAGTTCCACTTGATATCTGCCTTTTTCGCGTAGTCCGGATCTGCCTTCGCAAGCATCTCCTCCATGGCTGCACTCATCGGATTGCCCTTGTCGAATCCCTGAAAGCCCTGCTCCTCCTTGAGATAAGCATAGAGCGGGATCTGCTGCTCTCCGTTTACATCTATCTTATGAAACTGCGGGAAGGTTACGCCGAAGCGGCCGGAGCAAAACTGCGCGATCTCTCCGTCCGTGCCGGGTGCCTGGTGACCGAACTGGTTGCAGGGAAAATCAAGAATCTCCAGCCCGCGCTCCTGATACTCTGCGTAGAGCTTCTGCAGCTCCGCATACTGTGGCGTGAAGCCGCACTCCGTCGCCGTATTGACGATAAGCAGCACCTTGCCCTCATACTCCTTCAAGGAGATCTTCTCTCCGCTGCTCTTCTCTATCTCAAATTCATAGATACTCATGTAATACCTCCATTGTTTTGCGCCTGTTTCAGCGCTGAGCCGGTACAGCTCGTCTCTGCCTCCTGTTACGCGTCGCCATAGCAATTGACAGCAATCCTATAGGCGTATGCTGTACAAATTTATCCTGCGACTTACGTTCACTGTAGAACAAAGCCGCACAGAGCGCAAGCGCTTTCGTACACCAATTCATCCGAATCGTGGAATCTTCTTTGTCCTGCAGCCTCAACGAATCAGCACCTCCTGCTGATAGAGGCTGTCCGGGAAGAAGAGGTGATAGAACGCCTCCAGCAGCTCACGTACTTCGCTCTGCGTGTGTTGCCTCTCTCCTCCCGCCTCAACGATGCGGTACTCCATACCCATTACTCTTGCGGTAATGCCTGTCTCCCGCACATGATTTCTGCGATAGAAGCAAAGGCGCCGCTCCCGGAGCTTCTCTGTCGCGGTATTCTCCGCATAATCCGGATTTTCCACCTCTCCGATGACACTCGCTGCATCCTTCATATACAGCGGCAGCTGTGCCAGCAGCTCTGTCCCGATACCGCTGCCGCGCAGTCCGTCCTTTACCGCAAAATAATCAAAAAGATAATGCCTCTGCTCCCGTATACGGAGACGTGAGAAGAGCGCATAAGCAAGAATCTGTTTCTCGTCCTCCTCCGTGCAGGCACCGTAGCCGACATAATGCCCGCTCTCATACATCTCCTGAATCTTCCGGAAAGGTTTCAGTTCCTCCGGCGGAAAATCCCGCCTCATTCGATTATCATAAATCTCCCTCAGCTCCTCCAGTGTTAGCGTGCGAAGCCGGATTTTAGCTTTCATTTTCTCTCTCCCTTCTCCTGCCCTCTGAGTTCCTCCTTGTGCTCCAGAGCATAATAAAACACATACTGCTGCAAAAGCCCTGCGTGTCCCCAGTGTTCAAAGGGCTCTTCTCCTGCATATTTCTGCTCCACTATGCGCTGCATCCAGACATCCGAAGGCACACGTTTACTCCTTCCATAGCCAAAGAGCATCACGCAGTTTGCGACCTTTTTTCCGACACCACGCACGCTGCACAGCGCCTCAAAGAGCGCGTCGTCCGGAAGCTTTTCAAGCCTCTCAGGCAGGAGCTCCCCCGCACAGGTCTTCTCCGCACAGTCCCTCACGTAGGCTGCGCGGTAGCCCAGCCCGCACTCCCCGAGCTCTTCTGCTGAACACTGCGCAAGTACCTCCGGTGCAGGGAAAAGTGCTACAGCCTCGCCCTCATATGCTGTATGCTTCCGCTCCCCGTAGCGTTCACAGAGAAGGCGCACCGCAGTACGAATTGCCGGAATGGATTTTCTCTGTGACAGGGTGAAGGAGACCAGCATCTCCCACGGATCCTGCCGCAGCACCCGCATTCCTTCCCCGCAGCAGATTGCTTCCCGAAGGAAGGGGTCCCCGCCCGGCTCCAGAAGCGGCGCGCAGAGCGCCGCATAGCTTCGATCCAGATCAAAGTATTGTCTCCACCTCTGTTCCCACTCCTCCTCGTCACAGGAGACAGAGAGCTCACAGAGACTGTCTTGCCGGCAATACAGAATATGCTCCCCACAGACGAAACGATACAGCCCGCTGCCGAGCTCCACCGGACAGAAGCACTGTCCGCTGTCCGTGATCTTCCGGAGACTCAGCGGATCCTCCAATATAATCTTTCTCAAAGCAGGGCCTCCTGTTCTGAAAACCGAGATGCGGCTTCCAGAGTTTTCCATCATTAACCGCCCCCAGTATAGCACAAAAAGAAAAAAGCCGGGCCGGCGAGGTGGAACCTGCCCTTCACCTGATCGGCAGTAAGCGGCATCTGAAACAGCTCATCACCATTCTGCTGGATAATGCTGTCAAATATGCCGGAGAAAACGGTCGCGCGCTGCTCCTTGCGAGGCAGGAACAGGACCGCGCGCTGATCACAATAAACAACACAGGCGAGGCAATCAACCCGGAGGAACTCCAGCATATCTTCGAGCGCTTCTATCGCGTCGACAAATCCCGCGCCCGGAGAATCGGCGGCTACGGGCTGTGGCTCTCCATTGCCCTGAATATCGTTCATATGCACCGCGGCAGCATACGCTGCGAGAGCAGCCGCGCGGAGGGAACTACCTTTATCGTCGAACTGCCGATGAAATAAAAGACTATAAAAATTTCCTCTTCATCTCCGCGGAATCGCGTGATAAAAATCTGCAAACACCCGGTTGCTGACATCAATGCCCCGCTCCGTGAGGCGTATCTGTGAGCCCCTCTGTTCAATGAGCTTCAGCACCAGATTCTTCCGTATCGCCGCCTCAAAAACCGTAAACATATTCTGCCCGAAGCGCTCGTAGAATTCTGCCCCTGAGACTCCCTCCATCATGCGAAGCCCCAGATACATAAACTCCTCCATCCTGTCCTCCGGAGAGAGCGCCTCCAGATCCTGATAGAGCGGCGTCAGATCCTCATGCATGCGGACATGCAGATAGCTTTGAAGCTCCGTCTCCGAGTGGTAGCGATGGTTCAGGATGAGGCTGGAGGCCCCCAGCCCTACGCCGAGATACTCCGCCCCGGTCCAGTAGCCGATATTGTGGCGGCAGGCACAGCCCGGACGTGCATAGTTCGATATCTCGTAGCGCTGATAGCCCTGCGCTGCAAGCATACGCTGCGTGTCGGCATACATTTCCCGCTCCGCATCCTCGTCCGGCAGCATAGCCTGTCCCTCACCAAGCGCGTAGCGCTGATAAAAAGGCGTGCCCTCCTCCAGAATCAGAGAATAGGCGGAGATGTGCTCCGGTCGCAGCATGAGCACCTTTTTCAGGCCTGCCCGCCAGCTCTCCGGTGTCTGTCCCGGGAGGGCACTCATCAGATCAATATTCACATTCCTAAAGCCCGCTGCACGGACCAGCTCATAGCTGTGCAGAAAGTCCTCGTAGCTGTGGATGCGTCCGAGGAGACGCAGCTCCTCATTATCCGTGGACTGAAGACCCAGGCTCACGCGGTTGATGCCGGCCTCCCGGTAGTAGCTGAGCTTCGTCTCGTTCAGTGTGCCCGGATTGCACTCGATTGAGATCTCCGCACCGGAATCCACTGCAAAGCTCTCGTACACCGCACTCAGCATATTGAAGATCTGCAGCCCGGAGAGCGCGGACGGCGTCCCGCCCCCGATAAAAATACTGGTCAGGCGGCAATCCGGCAGCACCTGACCCTCTGCGCGTATCTCCTCGATCAGCTGTGCGACGTAGGCGCGCCGCACAGCTTCGCCCGCCGGGGCAGAGAGGAAATCGCAGTAATCACATTTTTTCTCACAGAAGGGAATATGGATATAAAGCTCCAGCGGCCGCTTCTCTCCCGCATGTTCTATCTCCTTATTCATCTCCAAGCTTCAGCACACTCATGAACGCCTTCTGCGGTACTTCCACACTTCCGATCTGACGCATGCGCTTCTTTCCTTCCTTCTGCTTCTCAAGCAGCTTTCTCTTGCGCGAGATATCTCCGCCGTAGCACTTCGCAAGAACATCCTTACGCAATGCCTTCACGGTCTCACGCGCTATGATCTTTGATCCGACAGCTGCCTGAATCGGAATGTCGAAGAGGTGACGCGGAATTTCCTTTGTCAGGCGCTCACACATCTGACGCCCGCGCTCATAGGCCCCATCCGCAAAAACGATGAAGGAGAGCGCATCCACTGTCTCACGGTTAATCAGAATATCAAGCTTCACGAGTCTGGAATTCATATAGCCCTTCAGCTCATAGTCAAGCGAGGCGTAGCCGCGGGAGCGGGACTTCAGCGCATCAAAGAAATCGTAAATAATCTCATTCAGCGGGAGCTCATACTTCAGAACCGCGCGCTCCTGCTCCATATATTCTGTTCCCAGATAGATGCCGCGCCGCTCCTGGCAAAGCTGCATGATAGGCCCGATAAATTCCTTCGTCAGCATGATCTCTGCCGAAACCACCGGTTCCTCCATGTGCTCGATCTCCGAGGGATCCGGCATATTGGAGGGGTTTGTGAGCTCCAGCATGGTTCCATCTGTCTTATAGATGCGATACACGACGCCGGGAGCTGTCGTCACGAGATCCAGATCGTACTCTCGCTCCAGCCGCTCCTGAACGATCTCCAGATGGAGAAGGCCCAGAAAACCACAGCGAAAGCCAAAGCCCAGAGCGAGGCTCGTCTCCGGCTCGTAGTAGAGCGAGGCGTCGTTCAGCTGCAGCTTCTCCAGCGCATCGCGAAGATCCTGATAGCGCGCCGCATCTGCCGGATAGACGCCGCAGTAGACCATGGGAGTGACCTTCTTGTAACCCGGCAGAGGCGCTGCACAGGGGCGCTCCGCGTGAGTCACCGTATCACCGACCCGGGTGTCGCGCACATTTTTGATGCTCGCCGTAAGGTAGCCGACGGAACCAGCAGTCAGCGCATCGCAGGGAATAAAGCGCCCCGGTGCGAAGTAACCGGTCTCCACAACCTCCATCTCCGCCCCTGTCGCCATCATCCGGACAATGTCTCCCTTTTTCACCGTGCCGTTCTTCACGCGCATAAACACGATAACGCCGCGGTAGCTGTCATAAAGAGAATCAAAGATCAAGGCCTGCAGCGGCGCTGTCTCATCCCCCTCCGGTGCGGGAAGCTTCTGCACGATGGCCTCCAGCACCTCCTCGACATTCAGCCCCGTCTTTGCAGAGACACGGGGCGCATCCTGCGCCTCAATGCCTATGATATCCTCAATCTCCTCCACAACCCCGTCGGGATTGGCACTTGGCAGATCAATCTTGTTGATCACAGGAATCACCTCAAGATCATGGTCCAGCGCCATGTAGACGTTGGCCAGAGTCTGCGCCTCTATGCCCTGTGTGGCGTCCACCACAAGAACTGCCCCGTCGCAGGCCGCGAGGGAGCGGGATACTTCATAATTAAAGTCCACATGTCCGGGGGTGTCGATCAGGTTGAAGATATACTCCTCCCCGTCCTTCGCCCGATAAACGGTGCGAATCGCCTGACTCTTAATCGTAATGCCGCGCTCCCTCTCCAGCTCCATATTGTCCAGAATCTGGTTCTGCATCTCCCGGCTGGTGAGCAGACCGGTCTTCTCAATAATGCGGTCCGCGAGCGTCGATTTTCCGTGATCGATATGTGCGATAATACAAAAATTCCGAATGCGTTTCCGATCGAATGTTGACATAGTACCTCCAGGATAAGAATACTGAAAGAATAACATTTTTGCCCTTTTCTTTCAAGTCAGCTTGACATTCCCTGCGGAATATCATAGAATGACCGAGTATGTTTACATTGAACTGTCCGTGTCCAGACTTCGATGCTAACTGAACGCACAGTGCGCTGACATTTGCGCGGCTGCCCGTAGCTTCTACGGTTGTCAGAACCCTGTGAAACTATCATTGTATCCATGAATGGAGGAAAGAAAGTTGGCAAATATCAAATCTGCGAAAAAGAGAATCCTTACATCCGCAAAGAGAACCGAGAGGAATAAGTCTGTCAAGTCCGCTGTGAAGACCGCTGTCAAGAAGGTCGTCGTAGCTGTGGAGGCGGGAGACAAGGCCGCTGCCGAGACCAGCTTCAGAGCTGCAGAGGCGGCACTGACCGCTGCTGCTTCCAAGGGCGTGCTCCACAAGAACACCTCCTCCCGTAAGGTTTCCCGTCTCGCAAAGTCTGTCAATGCGATGAATTGAATTTGAGTTGAACCAAATAAAAGAACGGAGCTACAGTTACTGCTTTTGCAGTCTGCAGCTCCGTTTTTCATTTAATTCTGCTTGATCCTCACACCAGCTCGCACCCACAGATCAAAAGCTCCACCGCAAGCCTGTCCTGCATATCGCCTGTCTTCACTCTCTCCTCCAGCTCCACGCAGCGCCGCACCATGCCGGAGAGCGCCGCCTCCGGATGCGGCCGCACCTGCGCCATCATTTTGGAAGCCACAAAGGCCGGGAGCTTTAAGAACTTTGCGATCTCATTCTTATTTTTGCCAGAGAGCGCCAGCTCCTTTACCGCGCGCAGCTGGTGATACTGACGCGCAATCAGAAAAAGGATGCGCATGGGCGGCTCCTTCAGTGCCAAAAGATCCTCATAGAGGCGCATCGCCTCCGCCGTCCTGTGCGTGGTGATGGCATTTACCATCTCAAAAATACGATTTGTCAGCGTGATTGAAGTGATGGTATCCACGTCACGCAGCTCAACAACCTCACGCTCTCCGAGATAGGATATCAGCTTCTCCAGCTCATTCTTCACGTTCTCCATGTCGTCTCCGACATATCCGAGAAAGCGCTCCATCGTACTTGCCGTGATCTTCTTCCCCGCGCGGGCCAGATAGCGCGCTGCCCAGAGGGAGAGCCCCTGCTCATCCGGATGCGTGAGCTCACAGAGACATCCTCGTTTCTGTACCGCCTTGTACAGGCGGTTCCGCTTGTCCACGGCGCTCTCCAGAAAGAGCAGCACCGTGGTCTCCGGCATAACAGCAAGGTAGTCCGGGAGACGCTCCAGAGAGCTCTTAAACCAGCCGCTCTCCTCCACAATGATCAGTCTTCTCTCCGCAAAAAAGGGAAGCGTATCCGCAGAGTCAATGACCGCATCCTCTGAGATATCCTTCCCCTCAAAGACGCTCAGATTCATGCCGTCCTCCCCGGCGAGCAGCTTCTCAAAGCGCCCCCTGTAGTGGCGCTTCAGGTAGCTCTCGTCGCCGTAGAGAAGATAAACCGGCTTCAGCGTCCCGGACTCAAGATCCGCATTCAGTTCCTTCATCATCTGATTCCTTCAAAATATAGTTCCCCTTGAGCGCTGCCCTCAGCGAAAGGAGCCATAGCTCTTTCCCGCAGACATACCGCCCCGCGCATTCGCGAGCTCACTGACTGTCACCAGCTGATAGCCGCGGCGCTTCAGCTCCGGGATGATGCGCTCTGCCGCCTCGGCACTGGCGCCGTAGATACTGTGCATCAGGATAATATCGCCATCCTTCACAGAATTCAACACCGCATTCACAGAGCTGTCTGCATTCTTCGTCTTCCAGTCGAGCGTGTCAATGTTCCAGAGTATCGACGCATAGCCCATGGCGCCGATCGTGCTCTTCGCGTGACCTCCGGTTGCGCCGTAGGGCGGGCGCACCACGGTTGCCGGAGCTCCGGCAATGGCCGCAATCGCATCATTGGTCTTCTGTATAGATTCCCGCACTCCGGCTTCCGAGAGCTTCGAGAGATTTTCATGCTTCCAGCTGTGGTTTCCGAGCTCACACCCGTCCGCAATCATGCGCTGCACCACCGGCTTATACTGCGGAACCAGATATCCGACCATGAAGAAGGTCGCCCGTCCTCCGTTGGCCTCCAGTGCATCCAGTATGCGATTGTCAAAGCGGCTCGGTCCGTCGTCAAAGGTCAGTGCAACCATAGGCTTGGAGGGATCCACTGCGCCACCGCTGTACACCGGCGCCGCCGGAAGCTCCGCCGGCTTTTCGCCCTTCTTCACCACGGCGATGCGCACGCCGTCGATATGCGTCCCCACGCCGACCTGTCCGGCATCCTGTCCGTTCATCACCCAGTCTGTCCACTGCCCCTTGACCATGGCCATGGTGTAGACATCATAATTGGCCTCGAGATCGCCGTTCAGCCAGACACGAATGCCCTCGAGCGCTGCCTCTCCTCCCTCATTTCCCGCAACCTTTCCATTCTCACAGACCTCTGTCCAGCCGTAACCACTCACATTGACCTGATACTGAAGCGTACCTGTCAGGGAAGAAGACTGATTCTGAAGCCCCGCCTTGAACGCAGTCGGGTAGTTCTTGCTGTCTGCAAGGTTCCGGTTGTCTGCGGACCAGTCAGTCCAGCCGGTGCTGTGGAATTCCATCGCATAGACAGAGCCCATCACAGCTGCAGGCTGAGCCTCCGCCGCACGTATCGGCTGTGAGAGATCCGAAGCCTGATTCGACATCATAAGTGTCAGCAGCAATACGATCCCCAGGCTCAGGAAGCCGCGAAAATTGCCTCTCCGTCTCTGATGCTTTCTGTGATGCTGTACCTGTGCTGATCTGTTCGTTCTCTCCATTTCTCTCATTTTCCCCTTTGCTCTGCAGAAACTCACCTGCAAGCAGGCTTGCGCGAGTTCCGTGCTTTCCTCCTCAATTACTATTTATGATTACGCGTTGGTTCGCGCTCCGTGCTTTCAACACTGTAATCATAACATAAAACTTCAAGTTATGGCGCAAAAAAACTTACGCCTCACGAAATCCTTCCTTAATTTTATCTGCTCTGCTTGCCGCACAGACACAACTCTGCTAAACTCTATCCGTATTATGTGTATCTGAACAGCAAAAACAAAGCTAAGGAGCAGCTATGGCCGGTCTTGAACAATACAAATACGCAGAAGAAAAAATGCGCCCCCGCAGGCGAAGCGACAGAAAGAAAAAAAAGAGCGGAAGCTTCCTGCTTCACTATCTCCTTCCCTTTGTACTGATCAATTTTCTGATCTTCTACCTCGTAACAGTACAGCCGGGCTTCGATCTGAAGATTGATGACCCCGGCGACTATAAGAGTGCCAAAATCAGCATTCAGCTGGAGCGCCGTCTTCCCCTCGGAAATTTCACGGTAAAGCTGGACGACGTTCCCGTGGAGATGGAACGACAGTCCAAAAAACTCTACACCGCATCCGTTGAGCGAAACGGAACGCTGGAGGTCACCGTCAGCTATAAAAACGGAATGTCCCGAACAAAATACGAGCACATCAGCACCATTGACGACGCTCCACCCGTAATTGTCGGCGAGGAGCTGGATCAGACAATGCTCACCGTCTCCTTCGAGGACGCGCAGTCCGGCGTAAACTTTGCCTCTGTCTACGCGGTCGATGCCGACGGCACGCAGATAGCTCCCCTGAATCTCGACGAGAAGGAGCAGACCGCAAGCTTTCAGGTTCTCACCAGCAGCCTGGAAGTTCACGCTGCCGATCACTGCGGCAACGAGGCGATCTCCAACTACGACAATCTGGATCTCCTCGGTAACAGCGGCGCAGACCGCTCCGGCGACTACAACACCTACGGCAGAGAGAACAGCAGCTCAAGGAGCAGCACGACCGCAAGCTCCTCTGAAAAAAGTGAGTCTAGGGCTGAGACGAAAGCAAGCTCTTCTACAAAGAGCGAGACCAAGGCTGAGACTAAGGCAAGCTCCTCTACAAAAAACGAGACCAGGGCTGAGACGAAAGCAAGCTCCTCTACAAAGAGCGAGACCAAGGCTGAGACGAAAGCAAGCTCCTCCACAAAGAGCGAGACCAAGGCCGAGACGAAGGCCAGCTCCTCTACAAAGAGCGAGACCAAGGCTGAGACGAAGGCCAGCTCCTCCACAAAGAGCGAGACCAAGACTGAGTCCACGGCTGAAAGCAGGCCCGAAACAAAGGCCCAGATTCCGGAGACAGAAGCAAAGCCGGGCCCGGCTCCGGCAGCTCCGATTCCGGAAGAGCACACCGCTCCGACAATCGCACCGAGGAGCGGCAGCCCGGAAGGCTCCGCCCATGCCGGAGGCAGTGCAACAGTCGAGGCGCTCCCCGTCAATTGAACTTTCTATTTTCTCTCATTCGATATCTCTCCTTCCCAACGCGCAAAAAACAGCTGTCAGAATTCATTCCTTCTGACAGCTGTTTTTATTTTACTCTGTAAAAATTTTCGACAGCGAGAGCTTATTTTGATCCCTCAGCTCCGCCTGTCTGTCTCCCGTATATTTCGCTCAGCATATTGCAGTGCCAGATCAGCTGCTCATCAAATTCGTGCGATAGCATGCGCCAGCGCCAGTTTCCACCGGCCGCAGAGGGCGTATTGATTCTCGCCTCCTCTCCTGCCCCGAGATAGTCCCACATGGGAATGATCACCGTATCTGCCACACTGGCCAGCACCGTGCGAATACAGTCCCAGTAGAGCTCATGCTCCGGCGTGTGCTCACTGCCCTGATAGCGTATCATCCGAAGCCGCAGTTCCCCACTCTGGCTGCGTATCCAGGCCATCAGCGGCTCATTGTCGTGTGTGCCCGTATAAGCCACGCAGCTCCGCCCATAGTTGTGCGGAAGATACAGGTTCTGATGATCCGAATTGTAGGCAAATTCCAGCACCTTCATCGATGGGAAGCCCGTATCCCTGACAAGCTGGATTACACTGTCTGTGAGAAGCCCAAGATCCTCCGCAATGATCGGAAGCTTCGGAAAATGTTTTCTCAGCGCACGGAAAAAGTCTATTCCCGGCCCCGGCTCCCACACTCCGCTCCTTGCATCAGACTCCTTTGCGGAAATCGCGTAGTACTCATCAAAGGCACGGAAGTGATCCACACGGACAACGTCGTACACAGAAAACGCGTACTCCATGCGGCGTATCCACCAGGCATAGCCGCTTTTTCTGTGATGATTCCAGTCGTAGAGCGGATTGCCCCAGAGCTGACCGTCCGGAGAGAAGTAGTCCGGAGGACAGCCTGCAAGCTTCAGAGGCTTTGCATCCGTATCCATCTGAAACAGCTCCGGGTGCGCCCAGGCATCCGCAGAATCCTGCGATACATAGATCGGCATATCTCCTATTATCTGCACGCCGTTCCGGTTCGCATAGCCCTTCAGCTTCCTCCACTGAAAGTGAAAGACAACCTGTACCCACTCATAAAATGCGAGCTCCTGTGCGTGCTGCTCCCGGAACTGTTCCAAAGCTGCCCTTTCTCTGAGCCGCAGCGCATCCTCCCACTCACTGAAGCAGCTGCCGCCCTGCGCCGTCTTGATCGTCTGATAGAGACAGTAGTTCCGCGTCTCCTCATTCAGGGCACTCAACTCCGCCTCATAGCGTGCCTTCGTCAGCTGTCCTGCTGACGCCTCGCTCTCCTGATCCTGTGTCAGTCCCTCTTGAATTACCTGAAAGTTATGAAAGGCCTCCCGGAGCGCCCGCTCCCGGTTCTCCCAGAGCTTCCCATAGTCAACATAGCGGGGATCTGCACCCCAATCCATGTTTTCCAGCATCTCACGCCGCAGGAGCCCCTGCTCAGCCAGCTCATCCAGATCTATAAAGTAAGGGTTCCCCGCAAAGGAGGAGAAGGACTGATACGGTGAATCTCCGTACCCAGTCGGCCCCAGCGGCAAGATCTGCCAGTAACTCTGTCCCGCCCGCTTCAGTCTGTCTACAAATTCATATGCCTTCGCCGAAAAGCAGCCTGTTCCGTAGTTGCCGGGCAAACTGAATATCGGCATCAGTATTCCGCACGCTCTCTTCATTCTGATTTTTCCATTCCCCGCAGAGTATCCAGTGTCCGCATTGCGCTGTCTCTTGCAGCTGCCGCCGTTTTTACCGCATTTTTCTTTGCGGCTGATGCTGTCTTTGCGGCACTTTTCTTTGCGGCTGATGCTGTCTTTACTGCTGTGTCCCTTGCGGCCGCCGCCGTCTTCACCGCGGTATCCGCTGCGGCTGATGCTGTCTTTACCGCCGTGTCCTTTGCAGTGGAAGCTTTCTTTACAAGACTCTCCACCGCTTTGCCTGCGCCCTGCTTTCCGCTTTTCTGTCTCTTTGCCGCAGAAAGTGCTGTCTTTTCACTGCCAGCCGCATTTCCTCCTGTATTCTTCACCGCTCTCCGCTTACAGGAGAAGATCACCACCGAGTGCGCCGGAAGCTTGATCGTAATCCCCTCATCTCTCTCATCCACCTCGAGATTCTTTGCAGGCAGTGCGCGCATATTCAGAAGACCGCTTCCACCGTACTCCTCACGATCGGAGTTGAAAAGCTCACGGAAGCTGCCATGAAAGGGCACGCCGACATTAAACTTCGGATATTCTTTTCCGGTGAAATTCACCACCACCAGAAGTTCCTCCGCCTCATCCTTTGTCTTCCTGAGGAAGGCGACAACATTTTCCTCCCAGGAATGGCAGTTCAGCCACTCAAAGCCCGCAGGATCGTCGTCCTGACGCCACAGCGCTGCATGCTCCAGATAAAAGCGGTTCAGGTCCCGCGCATAGTCCTGCATATGGCGGTGCAACGGGTAGTCCAGAAGCTCCCACTCCACACCTCTCTCTGCGCTCCACTCATCTATCATGCCAAATTCCTGACCGCTGAAAATGAGCTTTTTCCCGGGATGAGCCATAAAAAAGCCGAGCGCTGCGCGAAGATTTGCAAAGCGCTCCTCAAAATTCTCTCCGGGCAATCTGTGAATCAATGAAGGGGCCCCCTCTGCTGTCACCGCATGGGAGAGCGGCAGTATAAAATTCTCACTGTACTGATACAGCAGAGAATAGGTCAGCTCTCCGTAGTGTTCGCTGCGCTCATACTCCGACCTCTGCATGTAGTTCAGGAAACCGTGTGCCCAGCCCGTATTCCAGCGATAATCAAAGCCCAGCCCATTCTCTTTCACTGGCTTCGTGGTGAGCGCATACTCCGCAGAGCCATCTGCAATGAGCAGTACTCCCGGACAGAGACGGTGCATCACCGTGCTCAGCTGGCGGATGAAGGAGAGTCCGTCCAGATTCTCTCCTCCGCCGTAAATATTGGAGCGCACGCCGTCCGCTCCGTTGAAGTACAGGATTGAGGACATATCCATAACCCGGATTCCATCCACATGGTACTGCTTTGCCCAGAACAGCGCATTCGCGACGAGAAAATTCCGCACCTCCGGCCTGGCAAAATGAAAGACCTCTGTCTCTGCCTGACCTCCCGGAAGCTCATAGAGCGCTGTCCCGTCAAAATGTGCCAGTGCAAAATCATCCTTCGGGAAGCGCGCGGCGTTCCAGTCCAGAATGACACCGATCCCCTCCTTATGGAGATGGTTCACAAAATACATGAAGTCCTCGGGCGATCCTAGGCGCGCGGTCAGTGCATAGTATCCCGTCGTCTGATAGCCAAGCGAAGCGTCCAGTGGATACTCCATCACGGGCATCAGCTCCACGTGCGTGTAATGCATATCCTTCATATAAGCTGCAAGCTTCTCTGCGAGCGCGCGGCCGGAAAGCGCCGGATCCCAGCTGCACAGATTCAGCTCATAGATCGAGAGTGGACAGCCGTGCTTTTTCTTCACATTCTCGCTCCGCTTCCTCAGCCACTCTGCATCCTCCCAGCCAAAATCCCACTTTGCTGTCACAATGGAGGCTGTCTTTGGACGAAGCTCCGCGGCAAAGGCATAGGGATCCGCCTTTAAGAAGATCTCGCGTGTCTTCGTCTTGATCTCATACTTATAGATCTCTCCTGCCTCTATGCCCGGAATAAAGAGCTGAAAGATGCCGGAGTCTCCGAGACGGCGCATCTGGTGGCGCCGTCCGTCCCAGTCATTAAAATCTCCCACCACGGACACACGCATCGCGTTCGGAGCCCACACGGAGAAGCCAATGCCCTCCACACTGCCGCGTTTTTCCGGATGCGCACCCATCTTTTTGTATATCTCCACATGATTTCCCGCAGCGAATTTCTTCAAATCCGAGCTCTCATAGAGAGGCGCAAAGGCGTAGGGATCGTCGATCTCCTCCTCCCGTCCGTCCTCATAAATAATGTGCAGACGATAGCTCACCTGCTTTCGTCCCCGGATGAGACAGGCAAAAAAACCGTTCTCATCCTCTCTCTCCATCTCCACGCTGCCGCCCGCACCGGAGAGCAGGGCCTCTATCCGCTGTGCCGTCGGAACAAAGACCTGTATCAGCACACCCTCCTCCACCGGATGTGCGCCGAGTATCGCGTGCGGATTCTCAGATTCTGAGTAAACCAGCTCCTCCACCGCACTCCAGTCCATCAAATCATACAAAAGCTTATCCATTTTGACTCCTCCGATACCGCGTTTGAATTTTCTATCAGCAGTTTACCATTCCTCGCCCGCTTTTTCCATGGAATCCGCCGCTTTTCCTTGCGCATCCGGGCAGAAAGTTCTAAACTACTGATGTGCCAGAATCCTGGCACTCATGTCCGCGCAGCCTCGGACATTTATTATTATTGTACAGAAGAGTTCTCGCCTGCACCGCAGTGCCGGGACGGAATAAGAGGAAACCATGACAGAACAGAACAGACAGACACATGCGCACCCTGACCGGACTGCAGAGCTGAAAAAAGAACTGCTCAGCTGGATTCAGATCATCGTCTGTGCCGCGGTGATTGCCTTCCTGCTGAACAGCTTTATCATAGCCAACTCCCGCGTCCCCTCCGCCTCCATGGAAAATACCATCATGACGGGTGACCGCGTGATCGGCTCGAGACTCAGCTATAAATTCTTTGGAGATCCGAAGCGCGGAGATATCATCATCTTCCGCTGGCCGGACAATGAGAAGATTCTCTTTGTGAAGCGCATCATCGGTCTTCCCGGCGACACGGTAGAGATCAGAGACGGCGCGGTCTACCTGAACGGCTCAGAGACTGCCCTCGAAGAGCCCTATCTCAGGGAGCCCATGATCGCAGAGCCGGATATGAGCTTCACCGTGCCGGAAAATGCTTACTTCTGCATGGGCGACAACAGAAATGAGTCCATGGACGCCCGCTACTGGAAGAACACCTTCGTGTACCGCGACAAAATACTTGCCAAGGTTCTGTTCCGCTACTGGCCGGGCATCCGCGCAATCCACTGACGCCATGCAAAAAGTCATCTATTCATCAGAAATTCCGGCTTATGGGGAATATATCGAGTCCTCCGTGATACACTATCTCTCAGAGGGGCAGTTCGCCCCCTGTGAGAGCTTCGATTACTACACGATACTCTGCTTCGACTGGTACGATCTTCAGGACCCCAGCGCAGAGCCGTCACAGATCCTCATCTACTTTGACCGGGATGATCTCTTCTTTCTCTGCGAGAACAAAAACTCCTACGATGTCGCCTGTCAGTACTTTGCAGCAGCAGAGCAAAATGAGCGTGCCCTCTATCTGTTCTTCAGAAATCTGTTCCGCGGGCATATTGAGAACCTGGAGCGCATCGAAGATCAGCTCGAGGCGCTGGACCTGGCGGTGCTCTCCGGGCAGACAGACGGTGAATTGAAGGAGCAGATCGTCAGGATACGGCATGAGCTGTACCGACTGAAGCGCTACTATGACCGCTTCGACTCAGCCTTTGAGACCTTCTATGAGAACGACAATGCGCTCGTGAGCGAAGCCGGACTGAGCTACTTCAATACGCTTCACAACAGAGTGCTCGAGCTCTGCTCCGATGTGCAGAGCATGCGGGAATACAACAATCAGATCAAGGACTCCTACCAGTCTCAGATTGAGAGTGAAAAGAACGATATCATAAAGACCTTCACCATGGTCACCTCCATCTTCATGCCCCTGACCCTGCTCGTCGGCTGGTACGGTATGAATCTTCAGATGCCGGAGTTTCAGTGGAAATACGGCTATCCCATCATTATTGTCGTATGTCTTCTGATCTGCCTCATCTGGTACTGGATCTTCAAGAAAAAGCGCTGGCTCTGAGCCGGCGCTTTCTGTATACCATCTCGCTATTATTCCACTCCATATACTCTCTTCAGACTGTCGAGACGTGAGAGCGCATTTCGCATCAGCATATCCAGAAGAACCATGTTGGCCATGCACTCCACAACGACAACGGCCCGGGGGACGATCACCGGATCATGCCGCCCGCGGATCTCTATCTCCGTCTCTTCTCCGGCCCGGGTGACTGTCCGCTGCCGTTTCGCAATGGACGGCGTCGGCTTCACCGCTGCCGTAAAGAAGATCTCGCTCCCGTCCGAAATACCGCCGAGCACTCCGCCTGCATGATTGCTGCGCTTTGCAACGCCGGACTGTGTTCCCGCGCCCCGGAGCTCTGCTCCCTTGCAGTCTTCGTCCGCAACTGTACCGCCTGACTTTTCTCTCCCCGCGGCGCAAAAGCTGTCATTATTCTCACTCCCAGAGAGCGCAGCCGCAGCAAACCCACTTCCGAACTGAACTCCCTTCACCGCCCCTATACTCATGACGGCCTTTGCAATCTCCGCATCCAGCTTATCGAACACCGGCTCTCCGAGTCCCGCCGGTACACCGCGTATGCTGCATGCAATCTCTCCACCGGCAGAATCCCCTCTGCCCATGAGCTCCTCCAGGTACTTCTCTGCGCGCTCCGCTGCCGCTGTATCCGGCATCCACAGCGAATTCAGGCTGCACGCAGAGAGTGTCCGCTGTCCCGGCGTCACCCTGACCGGACCGATGCGCTCCGTCCAAGCCTGCGTCTCTACCCCAAAGCTCTTCAGCACTGCCGCCGCCACGGCTCCCCCGATGACGCGCCCCAGCGTCTCTCTGCCGGAGCTTCTCCCACCGCCGCGGTAATCCCGGAAGCCATATTTCTGATCGTAGCAAAAATCTGCGTGACCCGGCCGGTAGCAGTCCCGGACAGCGCTGTAATCCCCTGAATGCTGATCCGCATTCTGCACCAGCACGGCGATGGGAGTACCCGTAGTCCTCCCTTCAAAGACACCGGACAAAATCCGGCAGCGGTCTGCCTCCTTCCGTGCAGTCACAAAGCGCGAGCGCCCCGGTCTCCTCCGGTCCAGATAGCACTGCAGCAGCTCCTCGGAGAGCAGAACTCCGGCCGGACAGCCGTCAATCACCGCGCCGAGCGCCACGCCGTGCGATTCACCGAAGGTCGTGACCCGGAACAGTGTTCCGTATGTATTTCCTGCCATCCTTTCTCCCTCAGTTCCCGACCGGAACGATGACACAGCAGTTTGGCTGATCCACCGGAATCTCATTTGTACTCATGATGAGCAGCTTCCTCTCATAGTCCACCCGGAAGAAGGAGAGCGCGCCGCTCTCATGGTTCACACTCACGATGTGCTTCCCATCCGGAAATACCGCGATATCCTTCGGATACTCTCCGCTGATCGGGAGATTGAACTCCGCATGCAGCAGTCCCGTCTCGGCATCTCGACGAAACATCGTCACCGTGTTATCTCCGGCATTTCCCACAAAGATATGCGCGTCGTCCGCAGTAAATGCCATGCAGGTCGCCGCATTCAGAAGACCGGGCCTGTTGTCCCCAGTCGTCAGAACACTCTGTATCTTCTCAAACTCCGGCATGCCCCTGTCCTCAGAAACAGTGTAACGAAACACATCGATCATATTCGTCATATCGTACATGAGATAGAGGAAGCGGTTATCCTTCGAGAAGGTGAATGCATAGGGAGAGCGACCTCGCTCCACGCGAATCGCATCGAGGAGACGCAGCTCCCCTTCCTTTCCTGTGAAGCGGTAAATGCTGACCTGATCGATGCCGGGATCCGCAGCCATGACAAACTTACAGTCCTGCGTGGGCTTCGAGCAGGTGATATGCGCCCGGGAGCCGCGCTCCGCGATAGAACCGAGTCCCTTGTGATAGACCTCATCCACAATGGGGCCGATGGAGCCATCCTCTCTCAGCTTCAGGATTGTGAGCTTCCCGTCGTGATAGCCTGAGACATAGAGAAAGCGGTCGTAGCGATCGATTGCGAGGTGATGCGGACGCATCCCATTGACCTTCCGCGTGCTGATTCTGGTGATTGCGCCATTGTCCAGTATCCGAAAAGCCACGACGCCGTAATCCTCCACGGAGTAGAGTGTCTTCCCGCTGAAGGAGGTAATGATATCAGAGGAATTATCAACCTCTATCTCCACCCGCTTTTTAAAGCTGCCTCTGGCCACATCAACATCAAAGAGCGTAATGCCCTTTGCCTTTCCCGTATATGAATAGGAGCCCACATAGGCGACGTACTTTTTCATGAATATCCCCCTGTCCGGCGCAGCGAAGCGCCCTGAAACCTGCTGTCTCTGATTGCTCCATATTTTAACACAGGATGGGTAAAAATGCTATTGACAGCCCCCCGATTTCAGGTATAATCAAACGCGACTGAGTTTATTCTTACTAAACTAAAAGTTTAAGGAGGCCTTTCTTGGAGATCGGTGCGAAGATCAGGCAATTACGGATTTTAAACAATCTCACACAGGAGGAGCTGGCGGACCGCACGGAGCTGTCCAAGGGCTTCATCTCCCAGCTGGAGCGCGATCTCACCTCCCCCTCCATTGAGACGCTGATGGATATCCTGCAGTGCCTCGGTACCACCCCCGCCGACTTTTTCAGCGAGACAGAGAGCGATCAGATCGTCTTCGGGCGCGCCGACTATGCAGAGAAGCGGGACGCCGAGCTGAAAAATCTGATACGCTGGCTCATCCCCAACGCACAGAAGAACATGATGGAGCCCATACTCCTGACACTGGAGGCAGGCGGCTCCACCTACCCGGACAATCCCCACGAGGGGGAGGAATTCGGCTATATTCTCTCCGGGAGCGCAGACATACATCTCGGAAAAGAGCTGCGCCACATCCGGAAGGGCGAGAGCTTTTACTTCCGCTCAGACCGGACGCATCACATCAGTACAAAAAACGGCTGCACCCTGATCTGGGTCAGCACACCCCCGTCCTTTTAAAGGAGATACGCCATGGCAAGCTTAGTTGATCTTCAGCATCTCTCAAAATCCTTTGACGGCGAGATGGTTCTGGACGACCTGAACCTCGCCGTTCCGGAAAATTCCTTCGTCACTCTGCTCGGTCCCTCCGGCTGCGGCAAGACCACAACGCTCCGCATTCTTGGCGGCTTCACCAAGCCCGACAGCGGCACAGTGCTCTTTGACGGACAGGACATCACGAACCTTCCCCCGAACAAGCGCCCGCTGAACACCGTATTTCAGAAATATGCGCTCTTTCCGCACATGAGCATCTCTGAAAATATTGCTTTCGGACTCCGCATCAAGGGAAAGAGCGATCAGTATATCAGGGACAAAATCAAGTATGCGCTGAAGCTCGTAAACCTGAAAGGATTTGAGAACCGCGACGTAAATTCTCTCTCCGGAGGACAGCAGCAGCGCATTGCCATCGCCCGCGCCATCGTGAACGAGCCGCGGCTGCTTCTGCTCGATGAGCCGCTGGGCGCGCTGGATCTGAAGCTGCGCCAGGACATGCAGTACGAGCTGATCCGACTGAAAAAAGAACTCGGCATCACCTTCATCTACGTCACACACGACCAGGAGGAGGCGCTCACCATGAGTGACACCATAGTCGTGATGAATCAGGGCTACATCCAGCAGATGGGCACGCCGGAGCAAATCTATAACGAGCCGGAAAATGCCTTCGTCGCGGATTTCATTGGAGATTCCAATATCATCGCCGCGACTATGGTGCACGATGAGCTGGTCAATATTTTCGGTGCAAATTTCCGCTGCGTGGACAAGGGCTTCGGACAGAACAAGCCCGTCGACGTCGTGATCCGTCCTGAGGATGTGGAGCTCGTCTCTCCGGAGAACGGAACGCTTGTGGGACATGTGACCCACAGCATCTTCAAGGGCGTACACTATGAGATGGAAATCACCACAAAAACAGGCTACGAGTGGCTGGTTCACTCCACCCGCTGCTTTGCGCTCGGACAGGAGGTTGGAATCCAGGTGGATCCCTTCAATATTCAGATCATGAACAAGCCCGCTTCCGAGGATGAGGAGGCGATCGTCAATGAATGAGAGCTCTGTCGGGAGAAAGGCCCTATCCCTCCCCTACATCGTCTGGATGATCGGCTTCACTGTGATCCCGCTGCTTCTGATCTTTATCTTTGGTCTGACAGACCGCAGCGGCGCCTTCACGCTGAAGAACGTCCTCTCCATACTGGAGAAGAATCACATGAAGGCACTGCTCCTCTCACTCCGGCTGTCTCTCATCAGCACAGCCATATGTCTGCTCCTCGCCTTTCCGCTCTCCATGGTGCTGCGCGGAAAGAAGCTCGGCAGCGCAAGCTTTGTGGTCTTCATCTTCATCCTCCCCATGTGGATGAACTTTCTGCTCCGCACGCTCGCGTGGCAGACCCTGCTTGAAAAAAATGGTGTGATCAATGGCATCCTGACGGCGCTGCATTTAAAAAACATCAGCATCATCAACACACCGACCGCAATCGTGCTGGGCATGGTATATAATTTTCTTCCCTTCATGGTACTGCCGGTCTACAACACCATGTGCAAGATCGACGACAGTATCATCGAGGCCGCGAGAGATCTCGGTGCGAGCTTTCTGCAGACACTGCTCCGCATCTGGATTCCGCTCTCGGTACCGGGCATTGTGAGCGGCATCACCATGGTCTTTGTTCCGGCGCTCACGACCTTCGTCATTTCCAACATTCTCGGCGGCAGCAAGATCCTGCTGATCGGCAATGTCATAGAGTCGGAATTTACGAAGGCCAGCAACTGGAATCTCGGCAGCGGGCTCTCCATCGTCATGCTGATCTTTATTCTGCTCAGCATGACCATACTGGCGCGCTATGATAAAAACGGAGAGGGGACAACATTCTGATGACAAATGAGACAAAGACCCGGCCTCCCGCCGGGAGTTACTATCCCTGGCCGAAGCTCCGCGCCGTGCTCGGAGACTTTTACCTCGTGATCATGCTGCTCTTTTTGTACCTGCCCATACTCACCATGATCGCGCTCTCCTTCAATGAGAGCAAGTCCCGCAGCCGCTGGGGCGGCTTCACACTGAAATGGTATGCAGAGCTCTTCTCCAGCGAGACGATACTCCGGGCACTGTACAACACCCTGCTCATCGCCCTGCTCTCTGCCCTGATCGCAACCATCATGGGCACAGCGGCAGCGATCGGAATCAATGCACTGCGCAAGGTTCCGAAAAACATCTGCATGTCCATCACGAATATTCCCATGCTGGACGCAGATATCGTGACCGGCATCTCCCTGATGCTCGCCTTCATCGCGTTTCGCTTCTCGCTGGGCTTCAACACGATACTCATCAGCCATATCACCTTCAATATCCCCTATGTGATACTGAGCGTGATGCCAAAGCTGAAGCAGACGAGCCGCTACAGCTATGAGGCGGCGCAGGATCTCGGCGCGACGCCGCAGCAGGCCTTCTTCCGGGTCATACTTCCGGATCTCATGCCAGGCATCGTGTCCGGCTTTCTTCTCGCCTTCACGATGTCACTGGACGATTTCATCATCACCCACTTCACGAAGGGCGCAGGTATCGATACCCTCTCAACGCTGATCTACTCTCAGGTGCGGCGGGGCATCGTTCCGAGCATGTACGCGCTCTCCGCAATGATCTTCACCTTTGTTCTGATCCTGCTACTTATCACAAACTTCCTGCCGCGCAGAAAGACGGCGTGACACAGCCCGGTCAGAAAAAGCTGCCGTCATTTCAGGCAGTACACAGACAACCCTAAGCTTCACCGGCTCTGCCGAAATATTTTATATATAAAAGGGAGAACTTACATGAAAAAAAGCTCTGATGCAACGCGTTTCCTCGCTGCTCTGCTCGTGATCTCTGCCGGTGCAGCTCTGACTCTGACCGGCTGCGGCGGCAGCAGCGAAAAGGCCTCCGATGATCAGAATACCCTCTATGTCTATAACTGGGGCGAATATATCGGAGAGGATGTCGTTGACAAGTTTGAGGAGGAGACCGGAATCAAGGTGATTTATGACACCTTTGAGACCAACGAGGAGATGCTTCCCATCATCAAAGCAGGCGCAGTGAAGTACGATGTCGTCTGTCCCTCCGACTACATCATCCAGAAGATGATAGAGAAGGACCTGATCCAGCCCATCGACTTTGAAAAGGTTCCGAATCTCAAAAACATTGATCCCAAGTATCTTGAGAAGTCCCGCGGCTTCGATCCGGAAAATAAATATTCTGTCCCCTACTGCTGGGGCACAGTCGGCATCATCTACAATACCTCCATGGTGGATCCGGGCGACGAGCCGAAGAGCTGGGGCGATCTCTGGAACCCGAAATATGCCAATAATATCCTGATGCAGGACTCCGTGCGCGACGCCTTTATGGTCGGTGAGAAGCTGCTGGGCTATGACATCAACACCACAAATCCCACCGAGCTCAATGCGGTAAAGGACAAGCTCATCGAGCAGAAACCGCTGGTTCAGGCCTACGTCGTGGATCAGGTGCGCGACAAGATGATAGGCGGTGAGGCTGCCATGGCAGTCATTTACTCCGGCGAAATGCTCTACATCCAGAGCGAAGTCGCTGCGGCAAATGCTGACTATGAGCTGAAGTATGTGATTCCTGAAGAGGGAACAAATGTCTGGATCGACAGCTGGGTCATCCCAAAAAATGCAGCACACAAGGAGAATGCCGAGAAGTGGATCGATTTCCTCTGCCGCGCAGAGATCGCAAAGGAAAATTTCGAGTACATCACCTATCCCACCCCGAACAAAGCCGCCTATGAGCTTCTGGAAGCTGAGCTGCAGAACAACGAAGCGCTCTTCCCCTCCGACGAGGCACTCGCAAAATCCGAGGTCTTCACCTACCTCGGCGAGGACGGGGACGCGCTCTACGATGAGCTCTGGAAAGAGATCAAGGCCGAGTGATCAAAACGGGCTTTCTCCCCTCCGTCTCTCACAGTAATGCGCAGCGTGCTCCTTCAGCAGATAAATAAAATCCCTCATGTATTTCGGCAGGGCGCTGTTCTTCGTATAAGCTGCCACCACCGTCTTTTTATGATCCGGAATGTCCGGAATATAGTAGCAGAGCGGCTTGTCATAATGCAGATTTACTGCAAAGCCCTCCCGCACAAAAGAGATCCCCATTCCCTCCGCCGCCATCTGCACAGCTGTCTCCACGCTGCGAAACTCCCGTATCTTCGCGGGACAGAGCTTATAGCTTTGGATGATCTGATCCTCTATCTTTCTGGTGCTCTGCATTTTCGTACAGAGCAGAAGACATTCGCCGTTCATATCCTCGGGGTGTACCCTGCGGTAGTACTCTCCCGGCTTCTGAAAGCTCTTCGCATTGATTGGATGCTCCGGAGACACTGCGACCAGAAACTCTTCCTCAAACAATACAATCTTCTCCATCCGATCCGTTGCGTCATAGTCGTTCAGCACCACCAGATCCAGCTCCGTGTTCCGCAGCATCTCGTAGAGCACGGAGAGATTGCCCTCCCGCAGCCGAATCTCTATATCCGGCCACAGCCCATCATACTCTGCAAGCACCGGCGGCAGCAGCCAGCTCCCTCTGCGCTGTGCGATCCCGAGGCGTATCAGACCGCGCTGCTCCCGTGCGATCTCCTCTATCTCCTCATTGAATTCCCGCTGCAGTGCCAGCATTTTCCGCGCCTTTTCCACATAGCACCTGCCTGTGTAGGTGAGCTTGAATTTCTTTCCGCGGCGCTCAAACAGCGGCAGTCCCAGCGTCTTTTCCAAATTGGTGATATAGAGACTCAGCGCGGGCTGGGTGATGAAGAGCTTCTCCGCAGCCTGCACGAGTGTCCCGCACTCCGCCAGCGTACACACATATTTCTGCTCCTTCAGATCCATACCGCTCATAGCTCCTCCTTCGCACTGCCATCTCTGCAGCCGGAAATGCAACCAAGCCCACCGGAACTACTCCGATGAGCTTTCAGTCGCGTCTACTTCATTCTAATCCATCATTCTGCCGGGGTCACGCAAAGTTTTTGCGATTCTCCCGGAACTCCGCCTGAATTTCCTGCAGCAGCTCCGGTCTGCTGATCATATCATAGCAGGAAGCCGCAATGATCTTCGCACCGTAGAGAATGCAGTCGTGTGCCTCCTGCGTCTTTCCGGCATCCACATACTCCTGTGAGTGTGCAACCGCCCCTCTGGGAACAAAGGCAACGCGGATGCAGGAGCCCGGGACCTCATACATCACATTTCCGAAATCCGTGGAACCCGTCTTCTCTCTCGGCGGCGCGAGCCGCGGCGCATTCACAAGCTCTGCATTTTTCATCAGCAGCTCATTCAGCTTCAGCACCGGAATCTTATTGAAGAGATACTTGTCCCTGTGGATCTCATATTCTACCCCTGCAATCAGCGCCGCCCCTTTGATAATATCATAGAAGCGCGGAATCACCTGACTGTCCAGCCGCTCTCTGGAATAGGAGCGCAGCGAAAACTGTCCGCTCGCCTCCGCCGGAACCACATTCGCCGGGCCCGGAAGCGTGGTCACGGTGTAGTGCATGCGGATATCCTCCGGCACATGCTCCCGCAGGAACTCAATGCCATGAAAGGCGACGAGCAGTGCATCAAAGGCGCTTCTTCCCTTCTCCGGCGCCATTGCCGCATGCGCGCTCTTTCCTCTGAACTTTACGTCGAAATGAATGTCCGCCATGGATTTCACATCGGTACAGGTCGTGGGCGAGCCGTGCATCATCAGCGCCACATCGATATCCTTAAAACAGCCCCGCTCCAGCATAAGGCTCTTGGAGCCCAGCGTCTCCTCTGCCGGAGTCCCATAAATCACAAGCTTATAGGGACGTTCCTGATAAACCTCCTTCAGGGCAAGCGCCGCACCAATACAGCTGGGGCCCTGCATATGATGCCCACAGCCGTGACCGATCTTCTCCAGCGCGTCGTACTCACAGAGTATACCGATCGACGGACCGCCGCTGCCGTTTTCATACACCGCGCGGAAGGCTGTCGGAAAGTCTGCAATCCCACGCTCTACCAGAAAGCCATTCTCTTCCAGATAATCCGTGAGAAGCGCAGAGGCCTGAACCTCATTTCCCCTGCACTCCGGGTGGTCATAAATAAAATCTGCCATGGAGATGAGCTTCTCTCTCTGTTTCTCCAGCGCTGCAAAGATTTGTTCTTTCATAATTCTCCTCTGAAATATATTACAGCACCGGTCCGTAGTGCATCATCTGTGCGATAAAGGTCATGACACAGGCCACGCCTGCCCAGATGAAGAAGAGCTTCCACATGAACTTCATCCAGCGATCATAGGGAATATTGACCGCAGAGATAATGCCCATCAGCGCTGTGGAGTGCGGCAGTATATAGTTGCAGAAGCCATCTCCGAAATTGTACGCCAGAACTGTGGTCTGCCTGGTGATGCCGAGCAGATCGCCGAGCGGCGTCATGATGGGCATGACTGCGGCTGCCTGTCCGCTGCCGGATACCAGCACAAAGTTGATCAGTGTATTCGCGATGTACATGGCCGGAGCCAGGAACGCAGACGGCACATGACGCAGCACGCTCGCCAGTCCGTAGACCGTCGTATCGACGATATTTCCGTCCTTCATAATATTGGCAATTGCAGTTGCGAGGCCGATGATCAGCGCCGCTGTGAGCATCTTCTTGCAGCCCTCGATGAAGATCTTTGCAATACCGGACGGGTTCTGCCCTGAGGCAAAGCCTGCGACAACCGCGAGCCAGATAAATACAGCTGCCAGCTCCTCCATGCCCCACTCCAGCTTAATGCTGCCGTAGACCATGGCGCCGAGCGCAGCGACAAGCGCGGCGATAATCATGCACTTGCCGGCATTCATCGGACCGAAGGAATCCAGCTCTACCGCCTTGAGCTCGCTCTCCTTATCCAGCTCATACATCGGGCTGAGCTCCGGATTTTTGCTGATGCGCATAGCGTAGCGTACAAGGTAAATGTTGGTGATAATCAGGAACACCACAAAACACACCATGCGGTAGCTGATACCGGAATAGATCGGCAGTTCCGCGATCTCCTGCGCAACCACAGTTGTATTCGGATTCAGCGTTCCGGTGGAAAAACCAACTGCGCCGCCAAGCAGAATGATCGCCGCACCGGTGATGGAATCCAGACCCATGCCGAGCGTAATCATCACGATGACCGGGGCGAAGGCGATGAACTGGTTCACGCCCTGTGTGGTGCAGATCAGAGCAAAGATCGTAGTCATCAGCGGAATAAAAATGTAGAGCTGATTTTTGAACATCTTCGCGATTCTGGCGACGACCGAATGGAGCGCACCGGAGCGGGCAATCAGCTCAAAGGCGCCGCCGGAAAAGAGGATGACCTGCATCAGGGCGATGCGGCTCTTGATGGCATTGACAATGTACAGCGGAATCTTGAAAGGATTCACCGGTGTACGTCCGAGATAAGTAAACTGATTCGGATCAATGACCTTGATTCCTGCGGCGTTCTCGAAGCGCTCAAACTTTCCGGCCGGAATGATCCAGGTCAGCACGGTTGCCAGCAGTATCATAAAGATAATGATGACAAAGGTATGCGGCATTTTAAAGCTTTTCTTTTTTTCGCTCATGGCTACCCCCTGTAAAAAATGTTATTTTAACTATAACACCCGGAGATTTCCATGTGAATTTTATAAAACTTAACGATACATTTGCTTTTACTATAGGCTAGACTTGACTATTATCCCACTCTGGCGTATGTATGGGGGGATTGAGAACGATTGAAATGAAAGAGATCCAAACCCGGGATACTCCGATGTCAATGAGAAAATGCTGATCCTTGAGCTGACGGAGCCGAGGGAAATCGCTTTCATGACCTACGATGACAGGCGCTCGACCCATACCGTTCGTATGATTCGCATCTGGGGATCACAGGAGCTCTCTGCGTACTATGACAGGGAAGTGGTAATGAGCTTTGATCCGAGCGACACCTATTGGCCCAGTGATACATCCGTGCCGCTGGGACAGCCATCCGGAGAGGGGCATTTACTCGGAGAAGTTAAATAAGTATCTCGGTGGTCTTTTCGGAGATCGGGCTTTCGTTTTGTCCTATAAGCCCCGTTTTATAAAAGAAATCCGGTCGAGCGGCTGGATTGTCCTATAAGCCTGGATTTCTACATGGTAAAAAGGCTGTCGCATAAATTTACTTCATGCGACAGCCTAATTTCTTCGGGTGGGTACAGGGGCTCGAACCCTGGATCTCCAGATCCACAATCTGGCGCGCTAACCAACTGCGCCATACCCACCATATTACGGATTGTTTGGAACAACGTGCATCGGTGATTGAAAATCCCGGTGATCGCGCATCTGCTCCGCGCGAGCCTGAAGGGATTCGAACCCCCGACCCACGGCTTAGAAGGCCGTTGCTCTATCCAGCTGAGCTACAGACTCACTGTCTTTTTAGAAAAGACAAGAGCAGGTGATGGGAATCGAACCCACGTATCCAGCTTGGAAGGCTGGTGTTCTACCATTGAACCACACCTGCGTTTCGCGTGCTCTCTTGCACGTGCTTTAATTTTATATCATACATTTGCAGGAATGGCAAGCACTTTTTCACATACATGCCAAAAGTATCCGGTATATCTCCTCCGCCGAAAAATGATGCACGCAGCCCGGCATGAGCCTGACACTCTCTGCGATCTCCCGGAACTTTGTGCTGTCCTTGATGCTCAGTGCACGGAAACTCGTCGGGAGTCCCATCTCCCGTATGAAGTCCGCGAGTGCCCCCACACCTTTTTCTGCGGCACGTTTCTCTCCGTCCTCTCCCGCAGCTTCTGTGCCTATACCGAACAGCTCTCTCGCAAAACGGGCAAACTGCTGCGGAGCCTCCTTACAGATGTGGCGGTATACCACGGGATGCAGCACCGCCAGCCCCGCTCCGTGACCACAGTTGGTATAGGCTCCCAGCTGATGCTCTATCATATGATTCTGAAAATCTGTGCGCCTCCCGAGCTTCAGTATCCCCAGCTCTGCGACAGAGGAGGCCCATGCGAGCTCTCCCCGCGCGGTGATATCCTGCGGATCGGCTTTCATCCTCCGCATATTCTGAATGACCGTCCGCATGACCGCCTCATTCATGGCGTCTGAGAGTATGTGCTCAGAGCATTCTCACAGCTCGTAGCTCTCCGCCTCATAAAAAATAACTCTTGTTCCGGCATCTTCAAAGCTGAAGGGCACATAGAGAAGATCTGAGAGCGCCTCACGCACCGCCGCCCGCCGCTCCGGCTCCACAAAAAAGAGAAGAAAACCGCCGCCGCCCGCACCGAGCAGCTTTCCGCCGAGCGCCCCCGCCTTCATCGCCTTATCGTAGAGAGCGTCAATGGAATCTGTGGAAATCTTCGCGCTGATGCCCCGCTTCAGCCTCCAGCTGTGATCCAGCATGCGTCCAAATTCCGAGAGCTCTGTCTTTGAGGTCAGCACGCGCTCCGCCTCATCCACCAGAGAGAGCATCTCCTTCAGCTCCGCTGTCTTGTCCCGAATGGCCCGCCCGGTCTCTGTCTGAATATCCGCAGAGAAGCGGGAGAAGCCGGTAAAGAAGAGCATCAGGCTGTCGTTCAGCTGCTTCTTCCGCTCCGGTGCTATGATGACGGGGCTCACGGTGTAGCCCTCGGAGTGGAAACGAATCAGGTTCAGACCGCCGAAGGAAGCCGCGATCTGATCCTGCAGGCCACCCGCCTCATTGCAGAGCACGCGCTCCAGATAGATGGCATCGTCCGCCAGCTTCTTCTTGTCCGCATATTTCCCCTTCAGCGCGTAGAAGGCATTCAGCATTCCGACGGCAAAGGAGGAGCTGGTTCCAAGCCCGGAGCGCGCCGGAAGATCGGCCTCATAGGTCAGGCGTATCTCCCGCATATCGAGGTATTTCATCGCCTCGCGCACTGCCGGATGCTGTATCTCATCCACGGTGCGCACTCTCTCAATCTTTGAGTAGGAGAGCTCTGAGCTGTAGTCAAAAAAGGGCGGCAGATGCCGGACATTCACATAGCAGTACTTATCAAAGCTTGTGGAGAGCACCGCGCCGCCGTGCTCCCGATAGAAAGACGGCAGATCTGTCCCGCCGCCGAAAAAAGACATCCGAAACGGTGTTCGCGTAATAATCATAGGAGCTCCTCCGCCTTCCTCATGGCACTCTCGATCACCTTGTCCATATCGTAGTAGCGATATTCCCCGAGTCTCCCGCCGAATACGACGCGCTCTTTTTCTCCCAGTGCGCGGTAAGCCGCATAGAGTGCCTGATTCTTCTCATCATTTACCGGATAGTAGGGCTCCATGCCCGGTTTCCAGTCCTCCGGATACTCCCGCGTGATCACAGTTTTCTCCTGCGTTCCGAACTCAAAGTGCTTGTGCTCGATGATGCGGGTCCACGGCACCTCGCGCTCCGTGTAGTTCACGACAGCATTTCCCTGCCAGTTCTCCTGATCCAGAAGCTCTGTCTCAAAGCGCAGGGAGCGGTAGGCAAGCTTTCCGAGGCTGTAATCAAAGTACGCGTCAATCGATCCTGTATAGATCACCTGATCTGCCATTGCATCGTACTTCTCTCTCTGCTCCAGATAATCCACACCGAGCTCTATGTCGCAGCCGTCAAACAGCGCCTCGATCAGCACATTGTAGCCGCCCTCCGGAATTCCCTGATAGCGGTCGTTGAAGTAATTGTTGTCGTAGGTGAAGCGCACGGGAAGACGCCGGATAATAAAGGCCGGAAGCTCCCTGCAGTCTCTGCCCCACTGCTTCTCTGTGTAGCCCTTGATGAGCTTCGTATAGATATCCGTTCCCACGAGGCTGATTGCCTGCTCCTCCAGATTCCGCGGCTCGCCCTGAATCACCGCCCGCTGCCGCTCGATGATCTCCCGGGCCTCCTCCGGCGTCCGTATATTCCACATTCGCGCGAAGGTATTCATGTTGAAGGGAAGGTTATACATCTCCCCCCTGAAATTCGCGACCGGCGCATTTGTAAAGCGGTTGAATTCCACAAAGGAATTTACAAAGTCCCAGACCTTTCTGTTCGAGGTGTGAAAGATGTGTGCGCCGTATTTGTGGACGTGTATTCCCTCCACATCCTCACAGTAGATATTGCCGCCGATGTGATTCCGCCGCTCAATGACAAGGCAGCTTCTGCCCTGCTTCCCTGCATAGTGCGCAAAGACCGCGTTGTAGAGCCCCGCGCCGACCAAAAGATAATCATAGTGCTGACTCATAACCCTCTCCTCTCTCATCCAAACACCGCAAATACTGCGATTCCCAGCAGAATCAAAAAGAGCGCCCTGAGCTTATTCGCCGTGATTTTTTCATGAAAGCACAGAGCGCCAAAGATTGTGACATAGATATAGCTTGTCGCCTCAAGGATGGGCCCAAGACTCAACGGTACTTCTCGGTAAGCGATCACATCCACCGCTGTCGCGAGAAAGAAACAGCCATAGGCCACGATCACCAACGGATTCAGATACTCCTGCCACGGCGTCCTGTACTGACGCAGCGTCGCCTTCTTCAAAAGAAGCTGAGAGAGCGCCGCGACAAAGACTGCAAGCAGAAAGAGGAGTATGTAAGCTGTTCGTCTGCTCATGCCGCCTCCTCTCTCGATGCGCGCGCATACAGCACGATGCCCAGCACAATGAGCACCGCACCCGCAAGCTTTCCTGCTGTGATGCGCTCACGGAACAGCAGCAGTCCCCAGAGCTGTCCCCAGATCACCGTCGCGGCCTTATTTGCATAGGCCGTGGAGAGCGGCATGCGCTTGATGATCTGCTGCCAGAATATCGCGTAGACGGCGAGTATCACGAGCACCATCCCGTAGAACAGGAACCACAGCGCCGTAAAGATCTCCTGCCGTGCGGCGAGCTTGCTGCACACGGAGGACAGACTGAAGACAAGGATCAGGATATGCAGAGAAAGCCACAGTTTTCCCTGTTCTCTCACAGCAGGAGTCCCTCACGTATTGTCTGTGCCATGTAGTCGATCATCTCGTCGGTCATGCCGGGATAGACCCCGACCCAGAAGGTATCCCGCATGATGCGGTTTGTGACCGGAAGCTCCCCTACAACACGGTAGCCCTCGCCGCTTCTCCGCATCTCGTCAAAGCAGGGGTGCTTTGTCAGATTTCCGGCGAAGAGCATGCGCGTCTGCACTCCCCGCGCCTCAATGTGACGCACAAGCTTGGCCCTGTCAATCCCCGCCTCACAGCTTATCAGAAAGCCAAACCAGCTCGGATCGGAATTCGGGCAGGCCTCCGGAAGAATGAGCCGCCCCTCCGTTCCGGCAAGTCCCGCCTTAAGCCGCACAAAGTTCTCCCTGCGCCTCCGGGCAAAGTCCGGAAATTTCAGAAGCTGTGCGCAGCCGATGCTCGCCTGCAGATCTGTCACCTTGAGGTTGTAGCCAAAGTGTGAATACACATACTTGTGATCGTAGCCGCGCGGCAGCTCCCCGTACTGCCCGTCAAAGCGATGCTGACAGAGATTGTCCACGCCGGAGGGGCAGCGGCAGTCGCGGCCCCAGTCGCGCATGGAGCGGATGATCCGGTGCAGCAGCGGGTTCTTCGTATAGACCGCTCCGCCCTCTCCCATCGTCATGTGATGCGGCGGGTAAAAGCTGGAGGTCCCAATATCTCCCACTGTTCCTGTGAAATACGTCTCCCCGCTCATGGTATACCGGCTGCCCAGCGCGTCGCAATTGTCCTCGATGAGCCAGAGCCCGTGCTTATCGCAGAAGGACTTCACTGTCGCGAGATCAAAGGGATTGCCCAGCGTGTGCGCGAGCATCACCGCCTTTGTCTTCGTAGAGAGCGCCGCTTCAAGCATCGCTGTGTCTATATTGTACTGCGGTATCGTGACATCCACAAAGACGGGAACCGCGCCGTACTGGATTATGGGCGTAACCGTCGTCGGAAAGCCGCAGGCCACCGTGATCACCTCATCTCCCGGCTTCACCTGTCTCTCCCGAAGGAGCGGCGAGGTCAGTGCCATAAAGGCGCAGAGATTTGCGCTGGAGCCGGAATTCACCAGTGACACAAAGGGGATGCCGAGATACTCCCCCAGCTTTTTTTCAAATTCATCCGTGTAACGTCCGCTGGTCAGCCAGAATTCCAGCGCGCTGTCCACCAGATTCACCATCTCCCTGTAGTCATAGACGCGCGACGCATAGGAAATGCGGTCTCCGGGCCGAAATTCTTTTTTCTTATTATGAAAGCGCTCGCAGTAGGCCTGCACCGCAGCGAGAATCTCCTCTCTGGCCTCTGTCTCCGTGCTGTGTTCAAACATTCCTCATCCTCTATTTTCTTTTTCTGTGAGGACAGCCACACTGCCCTCGTTATGTAAAGGTCTTTACGCGGATAATGCTGCCGTCCCGCAAAATCATCCGAGAAAAAAGCTGACAATCTGCTGATCCGTGACCTCTCTGATATCCGCAGCTAAGAGCCAGGCCTTCGACCAGCGAACCGTCTCCTGAATGGCTCTGTCGATGTTCCAGCGCGCCTCCCAGCCGAAGGTCCGCTTCAGCTTTCCGCAGTCCAGCTTGAGAAATCCCGCCTCATGGGGGCCGCCGTCCGGCCGTACCTCCCAGCAAAAGCCCTCGCCCCAGTGCGCGGCAAAGAGCCGGGTCAGCTCCCCGGTCCTCACGCAGTCCTCGAGATCCGGTCCCACATTGTATGCGCCCGCGAGCGCCGGATTCTGATACTGCCGCTCCAGTATCATGAGATATACGGACAGGGGCTCCAGCACATGCTGGAATGGGCGTATAGAATCGGGATTCCGCAGCACCACTGCCTCTCCCAGCTCCGCCGCGCGCACGCAGTCGGGAATGATGCGGTCTCTCGCGAAATCTCCGCCTCCGATCACATTTCCCGCTCTCGCCGTACTCACAGCCACACCCCTCGCGTTCAGAAAGGACTTTGCGTAGCTGTGTGTCACAAGCTCCGAGCAGGACTTGGAATTGGAATAAGGATCGTAGCCGTCCAGAAAATCTGTCTCCACAAAGCCCTTCCCCAGCTCGCTGTTCTCATAGACCTTGTCTGTCGTCACGTTCAGAAAGGAGCGCACGCTGTCGCTCTGCCGCACACACTCGCAGATGTTCACAGTCCCCATCACATTGGTCTCATAGGTATACACCGGCTGTTCATAGGAAGTCCGGACGATGGGCTGGGCCGCCATATGCAGCACAAACTCCGGCTGTGCTTCCCTGAAGACCTGCTGCATGTGTTGAAGGTCACGGATATCCCCCTCCACAGAGCGCATCCGTTCCGGGAGCTTCAGCAAAGAAAAGAGCGAGGGCTCCGTCGGCGGCTGAAGCGCGTAGCCTGTGAGCTCTGCTCCTGCAAGCAATAAGAGCTCGGAGAGCCAGGCTCCCTTGAAGCCGCTGTGTCCGGTCACCAGAATCCTCTTGTTTTTCCAGAAATCAAGCATTGACATCCTCTTTCCAGATTTTCCACGGAGCTCTGCCGCTCTGCCACAGCTCCTCCAGCTTCTTCTTCTCCCGCTGCGTATCCATGCACTGCCAGAAGCCACGGTGATAGTAGCCCATCATCTCCCCGTCCGCAGAGAGACGGCGGAAGGGCTCCTGCTCCAGCACGGTGCCATCTCCCTCAAGATAATCAAAGATTCCGGGGCGAAACACCATGAATCCGCCGTTGATCATCGCACCGTCGCTGTCATCCTTCTCCCGGAAGGAGCGGATCTGTCCGTCTCCATTGACATCCAGCACGCCCTTCGCCTGCCCGATATTTACCATCGTAATGGTGGCCGTCTTATCATGACTTTCGTGGAAGCGCAGCAGTGCATGCAGATCCACATTGGCAACCCCGTCTCCGTAAGTCAGCATAAAGGGCTCATCGCCGATATATTCCCGTATCCTCCGCACTCTTCCGCCTGTCATCGTGTTCAGGCCGGTATCCACCAGCGTGACCCGCCAGGGCTCCGCGTGCTTTCTGTGTACCTCCATCTGATTATTGGCGAGATCGAAGGTGACATCCGAGGTGTGCAGAAAATAGTCTGCAAAATATTCCTTCACCACATACTGCTTATAGCCGAGGCAGATGATGAAATCGTGAAAGCCAAACGCGGAATAATATTTCATGATGTGCCAGAGTATGGGCTGCTCGCCGATCTCTATCATTGGCTTGGGCTTTAAGTAGCTCTCTTCCGTAATTCTGGTTCCGAAGCCGCCTGCAAGAATCACAACCTTCATGGCAGTTCCTCCATCCTGTGCGGGAAATCGTCGCTCTGCCCGCCTTTTTCTGCAACAGCAAAGTGAGTGTCAAAGCTCTCTCTGACACTCAGCCGTCGTTATAGATACTGTTATTTTAGTACAGGAGCGCGCTTCGTGCAAGCACGGGGTCTGCGCCTGCCTCCCTCGTCTGTCTGCATAAGCTTCGTGCCGCTTCGTGCTCCGCACTCCCGCTGCACCTACAGCGATTCGCA
>QWCK01000085.1_pt1 | contig 154641 bp, 151 predicted proteins | sample 1972571 | NCBI WGS metagenome assembly QWCK01 (sample SAMN09866710, study PRJNA288562) | Human gut metagenome isolate term2_stool, whole genome shotgun sequencing... | isolation source: gut | host: Homo sapiens | place: USA: California | reverse complement strand
AACTAAGTGAGAATGAACATTTGACACGACGAACCCCTTTCAGGGGTAGCAAGTAACGTTTGCGCGTGACAGACCAACCAACGCCCTTCAGGCGTGGCTCGTAATACAGGCCCTTTGGGCCGCATGAGAAAAACCCCCGGCTATGCCGGGGGATTCTTATTATTGTGCGGGGGAGGAAATGCATGCATTTGGCGTTGTCGTTCGTTGCTGTCGGAGCATCCGTGCGAAAGAGGCGTAGACGATCCGTCGGGTCGAGCGTGTCGGGACTAGGTTCGGACGCTTTTGAAAAGCGGCATCGACGAGAAAAACGGATTCTGTAATGAGAATGGTTTTCATTGACAGAAAATTTCCTTCTTGTTATCCTTACTTTATCAAGGCGTTCGGCGAAGACGCATCGCGCTCTTTTTTTGGATCGACGTACGCATGGTACGTGTTCCGGGCATATTTCTACATAGCTCGTGAAAAAATGAAAGAGGATAGGAAAAGATGATCAACAAAAGACTGATTGCTGAGGTCAGCGAGAGTAAAAAGTATGTCGCGGGGAATGTGGCGAGTCAGTGGATCTCGCTTCTTGCGAATATCGCGATGATGGCGTCGATTGCGCGGATGATGGGCGCACTCTACGACGGCACGGTGACGCGTCGGACGATCACGGTGACGGCGGTGGCGATGCTCGTGGCGATGGCGGTGCGTTTTGCGGCGACGATGGTTTCGTCCGAGATGGGGTTTCGCGCGTCGAAGGCGGTGAAGAAGAAACTTCGTCGCATGATCTACGAGAAGCTCCTGCGTCTGGGGCCGTCGTATCGCGATCGGGTGAATACATCCGAGGTGGTGCAGGTGTCCGTGGAGGGCGTGGAGCAACTGGAGACGTATTTCGGCGCGTATCTGCCGCAGTTTTTCTATTCGATGCTGGCGCCGCTCACGCTCTTTGTCGTGTTATCGTTCGTGAACATGAAGAGTGCCTTGGTGCTTCTTCTCTGCGTGCCGATGATCCCCATCACCATTGTCCTCATTCAGCGTTGGGCAAAGAAACTCCTGTCGCGCTACTGGGGGCAGTACGCGGAACTGGGCGATACGTTTCTCGAGAATCTCGAGGGGCTTACGACGACGAAGATCTATGAAGCGGACGCGTTCAAACATCAGGAGATGAACGAGGAGAGCGAACATTTTCGCAAGATCACGATGAAAGTGCTCACGATGCAGCTCAATTCGCTCACGATTATGGACCTCATCGCGTACGGCGGCGCGGCGCTCGGGATGATCATGGCGACGACGGAATTTCGCGCGGGGCGCGTGGATTTTTTTGGCGCGGTCCTCATTCTCCTCTTGGCGGCGGATTTTTTCCTGCCGATGCGTCTTTTGGGTTCGTATTTTCACGTGGCGATGAACGGCATGGCGGCAAGCGAGAAGATTTTTCATCTCCTCTCGCTCGAGGAGCCGGAGGAGAAACACGCGCTCGTGCCGGAGTCGGTCGATATCCTCTGTCGCAATCTCGATTTTTCGTATGACGGGAGCCGAAAGATCCTTGACGGCGTCGAGATGACATTTCCCATGGGTTCGTTCACGGCGATTGTCGGGGAATCGGGCTGTGGCAAGTCCACTTTGTGCGGGATTCTCGCGGGGCGGATCCGCGGCTATGAGGGCGAACTTACGATCGGCGGCGTACCGCTACGGGAGATTCGTGAATCAAGTCTTGCGCAAAACGTGACGTATATTTCGCACGAGAGTTATCTTTTCAAAGGAACGGTGCGCGAGAATCTCCTTATGGCGCGTCCGGATGCGTCGGATGCGGAGCTTCTCGCGGTGCTCGAGCGCGTCAATCTCAAGGATTTTCTCGAGAGCGGAGACGGACTCGATACGATGCTTCTTGCCGAGGGTGCCAATTTCTCGGGCGGTCAGCGTCAAAGGCTCGCGCTTGCACGGGCGCTTCTCCATGACAGTCCGATCTATCTCTTCGACGAGGCGACTTCGAATATCGACGTCGAGAGCGAGGAGATCGTGATGCACGAGGTGCACGAACTCGCGAAGACGAAGACGGTCATCGTGGTTTCGCATCGTCTGGCGAATGTCGTCGCGGCGGATCGGATCGATGTTCTTGCAGATGGGAAAGTCCAAGAGAGCGGGACGCAGGAGGAGCTCCTTGCGCAAAACGGCGTGTATGCGGGTCTATGGAAGGCTCAGCGCGAACTGGAAGAATATATGGAAAGAGGTGAGCGGGCATGAAAAGAAGCGGTCTTAGCGTCATGATGCGCCTGGTGGGAATGGTAAAGCCCCTCATCGGCTACATGATCCTCGCGATTTTGATGGGGCTGTGCGGTCATCTCGCGGCGACGTTCATCACGATTCTCGGCGGATATTCGATTCTAACGGTGCTCGAGGTCGGTTGGTCGATGCGTCTTACGACGCTCTTTGCGATCATGCTCGTCCTCGCGCTTTTACGCGGTGTGCTTCGCTATGCGGAACAGACGGCGAATCACTACATCGCCTTTAAGCTCCTTGCCGAGATCCGAAGCACGGTCTTTGGAGCGCTGCGTCGTCTCGCTCCTGCCAAACTCGAAGTCAAGGACAAGGGCAATCTCATCTCGATGATCACTTCGGATATCGAGTTGCTCGAAGTCTTCTATGCACATACGATTTCGCCGATCTTTATCGCGTTTTTCTTCTCGATCGTGATGATCTTCTTCATCGGAAGCTATCATCCGCTTCTCGGTCTCTTGGCGGCGATCGCGTATGTCACGGTGGGTGTGATCGTGCCGATGGTGACTTCGCGCATGAGCGGAGACGACGGCCTTCGTTTTCGCACCAAGGCGGGCGCGCTCTCCGGTTTTGTCCTTGACAGTCTGCGCGGTCTCTCGGAGACGATTCAATATGGACAGGGTGGAAAACGGCTTGACGAAATGATGCGTCGCACGGACGAACTCGCGGTGGACGAAGGGAAAATGAAACACACGGCGGGGCGCAATGTCGCCATCACAAACACCGTGATCCTTGCGTTCAATTTTGCCATGTTCTTCGCGGCGGCAAGGCTCACGACATTTGACGGGACGCTCATCACGACGGTGGCGCTTATGAGTTCGTTCGGGCCCGTGGTGGCGCTTGCGATGCTCGGCGCGACGCTCCAACAGACATTTGCCTCGGGAAATCGCGTGCTCGACATTCTCGACGAAGAACCGCAGGTCGAGGAGGTCACGGGTGAGCCGGAGATTGCGTTTTCCGGAGCGGCGGCGGAGGATGTCACGTTCGCGTACGATGACGAAGTCGTTCTCTCGGATTTTTCCGTCACGATTCCGAAGAATCAGATCGTCGGGCTCTGTGGGCGATCCGGCTCGGGGAAATCGACCTTTCTCAAGCTCCTCATGCGTTTCTGGACGGTGGGCGACGGTGAAATTCGCATTTCCGATCGCAATATCAATGCAGTGAACACCGCGAATCTCAGACGGCTCGAGAGTTATGTGACGCAGGAGACGCATCTCTTCCACGATTCCATTCGCAATAATATGAGGATTGCCAAACTCGACGCGACGGACGACGAGATCATCGCCGCGTGCAAGAAGGCGTCCGTCCATGATTTCATCATGACATTGCCCGAGGGCTACGCGACAGAAGTCGGGGAACTCGGCGAGAAACTCTCCGGCGGCGAGCGACAACGTCTTGGACTTGCTCGCGCGTTTTTAAGAGACGCGCCTTTCATGCTCCTCGACGAACCGACGTCGAATCTCGACTCGATCAATGAAGCGACGATTCTTCGTTCGCTCGACGAAGCGCGAGAAGGCAAGACCGTTGTCCTGGTTTCGCATCGCAAGTCCACGATGGGCATCTGCGACGTTTCTTATACCGTGGAAAACGGGAGAATGAGTTAGGCGGAACGGTTGGTTTGACGGACGGGCGTGGGAAAAACGCGCGCTCGTCCGTGTTTTTTCAAAATAAAATACGGAGGTACATATGAAAAAAATCCTATACATCCTCGTCGGTTCGATCGCCGTTGTGCTCGGTGCGGTGGGCGCAGTCGTACCGATGCTCCCGACGGTGCCGTTTCTCATGCTGGCGGCGTTTTGCTTCGCCCGATCCTCGGACAGGCTCGATCGATGGCTCAAGGGCACCAAACTCTATCGCGAGAATCTCAAGGATCTCGCGGAACGAAGGGGTATGACGAAGAAAGCGAAGATCCGCGTCATGGTGACCGTGACGATCCTCATGTCGATCGGGTTTGCGCTGATGGGCATGAAAGGCATCGTGACAGGCTGTGTCGTCCTCACCGCAATCTGGATTTTTCATCTTCTCTATTTCCTTTTCGGCGTCAAGACGCTTCGTGCAGAGGGGGAGTGAGATCTTGTGTGCGTTTTGCAAACAAACGAATGAAAAAGGGGTAAAATACCTATGAAGGCATAGGTATTTTTATTTGGCGAAAATGCTATCAAGAAAGGAAGTGTCGTATGAAAAAATCCGTGGAACCGCTATTGACGCCGTGGAAGATCGGGAATCTCGAGCTCAAGAACAGGATTGTTCTGACTTCGATGGGGGGCACGAATCTCTTCGGCTGGATGGAGAAGCACCATTTTGACCAAGAGGGTGCGCGTTTTATCATGGAGGTCGCGAAGAACAATGCGGGGCTCGTGCTTCCGGGTTGTCAACCGGTCCTTAATCCCATGTACGGGAAATGGCTCTATAAGAACGAGCGGATGTTCGAGGATCTCGCGGCGTGGATGCCGGAGTTTCACAAGACGGGGGCGAAACTCTTTGTCCAACTCACGGCGGGGTTCGGGCGTTCGTTTACGATTTCACCGCTCATGGAAAAACTCTACACGAATCCGGTTTTGAATTTCCTCTCGAAGCCCTTTATGAATCTCGATCGCATCACGGCGTCGGCGAGCGATCTTCCGAATCGCTGGTCGGACAAAGTGCCGTCGAGACCGATGACGATCGAGGAGATCGAGGCGATGATCGACGGGTTTGCACGGACGGCCAAACTTCTTAAGGACGCGGGTGTGGACGGGGTCGAAGTGCACGCGGTGCACGAGGGGTATCTTCTCGATCAGTTTGCGCTGAAGTACACAAACAAGCGCACGGATGACTACGGCGGAAGTCTCGAGAACCGTCTGCGTTTTGCGACGGAGATCGTCAAGGCGATTAAGAACGCTTGCGGCGAGGATTTCCCCGTTTCGGTGCGGTATTCCGTCACGTCGAAGACGAAGGGTTTCCGCGAAGGCGCGCTCCCGGGCGAGGATTTTGTCGAGGTCGGTCGCGATCGCGAGGAATCGGCCCTTGCGGCGAAGATCCTCGAGGAGGCGGGCTACGACATGCTCAACTGCGACAACGGGACCTACGATGCGTGGTACTGGGCCCATCCGCCGATCTATATGCCGGAGAACTGCAATCTCGACGATGTCGAATACATTAAGACTTGCGTCAACATTCCGGTCGTGGCGGCAGGGAGACTCACGCTCGATGCGGCTGCGGAGTCGATCGAAGCCGGGAGACTCGACGGAGCGGGATTTGCGCGGAATTTCCTCGCGGATCCGGAGTGGTTTACGAAAGTGATCGAAGGCAGGGAAGACGAGATCAGACCGTGCATTCTCTGTCACAACGGCTGTTTCAATATGGCGCATTACAAAGGGGTCCCCAACGATCAGGATCTCCAAGATTCACTCCATCTCGCGCGTTGCGCCGTCAATGCGGAGATGATGCAATGGGACAAACACTATATTCGGGAGACGACGAAGCCCCGGACCGTGCACATCATCGGCGGCGGTCTTGCGGGCATGGAAGCCGCACGTGTGCTCGCTTTGCGCGGACATACGCCCATCATCTACGAGAAGTCCGACAAACTCGGCGGTACCTTCATTCCCGCCAGCGCGGAGAGTTACAAAGGGAAACTCAGAGACTATCTCGAGTGGTTCCGTAGAGAAATTGAGCGCATGGGGATCGAGGTCCGTTTCGGCGAGACGATCGAAGATCTCGCAGGTTTCGGCGACGATCCCGTCATCATGGCGACCGGCTCAAGACCGCGGACCCTCTTCTCCGTGCCGGGCTATGAGAAGATGATCGAGGCGTGCGATTTTCTAAACGGCGCGCCCGTGGGCAATCGCGTCGTCGTCATCGGCGGTGGTCTCACCGGAGCGGAAGTCGCGTACGAACTCGAGCTCCAAGGCAAAGAGGTCACGATCGTCGAGATGAAGAACGATCTCATCGCGCAGAAGGGCGTCTGCCTCGCGAACAGTTCGTATCTGAGAGAATATTTCGCGTGGAAGAACGTGCCCGTCTATCTCGAGACGAAACTCGTCGAGGTGCGGGACGATGTCATTCTCTGCGAGGACAAAGACGGCAAACTCATCGAGATTCCGTGTGACACGGTGATCTCGTCCGCCGGCTACGTGCCGAATCCGATTATTGGCGGCGGCAATGTCGTGAAGATCGGCGACTGCGATGAAGTCGGCAATGTGCGCACCGTCATCTGGAGTGCGTACGAAGCCGCGATGAAAATTTAGAAAAATCGAATCGAGAAAAAAGAAGCCGCAGGGAAACCTGCGGTTTTTCTTTGGATGCGCGCATTTCTTTGCGCGTAAGTCTCCAGGCAAAAAACGGACGCGCGAATTGCCGCACGCAAAAAGGCGAGACGGAGAGGCCGCTCGCCCTTTTACAGAATGAAAGGTAGATGTGTTATGAATGAAAGGCTTTTTGCCTGGGTTGTCAAGATTTCCGAAACGGCGCGAAGAGTTTCGCGAAAAGATTCTTCCAAAAAGAGCCGAATCCGTGCGCCCGCTCTCCTTCCTCAGGCGTGTGCGCCGAGGTGTGCATGAAATAATCCTGCACGTCGAAGGGCATGGTTCCGTGTTTGCGCGCATAGCTGCCGTCGGGTAACATCGTCGACGCCTTGGCGGTGTCGTGGAGCATCGACGTAAGCATCCACGAGAGTTTGTCGCACAGCGCGGGGTCCTCGACGGGGCACGCGATTTCCACGCGGCGCGTGAGATTGCGCGTCATGAGATCCGCGGAGGAGATGTAGAATGTGGCGGCATCGTCTTTGCCGAATTGGTAGACGCGGCTGTGTTCGAGAAAACGTCCGACGACGCTCGTCACGCGAATGGAATCGGTGTAGCCTTGGATTCCGGGGAGAATGGCGTTGATGCCGCGGATGATGAGATCGATCGTGACGCCTTTTTGCGAGGCTTCCATGAGTTTGTCGATGACATCGCGCTCCGTGACGGAATTGGCTTTGATGCAGATATAGCCGTCCTCCCCGCGCGCGGCTTCGCGTTCGATGCCGTCGAGGAGGAGTTTTTTGATGCCGAAGGGGGACACGGCGAGTTTTTCGTATTGGCCGTCGAGTTTGTTGACGAGCATATTGTGAAAAAAGGTGACCGCATCGTTGCCGATGGTTTCGTCGGCGGTCATGAGACTCAGATCCGTGTACATGGCATTGGTTTTTTCGTTGTAATTGCCGGTGCCGACTTGCGTAATATGTTTCACCGAATGACGACTCTTCATCGTGATGAGGCAGAGCTTGGAATGGCATTTGAAGCCTTCCGCGCCGTAGATGACCTGACAGCCGGCTTCCTCGAGCATGCTCGACCAGTTGAGATTGTTCGCCTCGTCAAAACGGGCGCGCAATTCCATGAGGACGAGCACTTCTTTGCCGTTTTCCGCGGCCCGACAGAGCGTCTGCGCGATCTTCGAAGAAGAAGCGAGCCGATAGATGGTCACTTTGATGGAGACGACATCGGGGTGTTCCGCCGCCTCGCCGAGGAGTTTGAGAAACGGATCGACCGAATCATAGGGATAAAAGAGCAGTCGATCGCGGGCTTGAATTTGTCCGATCATGGGCTCATCATGCCGGAGATCTTCGGGCCAGCGCGGCGTATGCGCGGCGTAGGTGAGTTGATCTCTCGATTCCTTCGGGAGCAAATCGCACAGAGAGAACACGTATTGCATATCGAGAGGACACGGATCGACGAAGAACTGTTCCTTCGTGACGTGGATGAGCTCCGTGAGTTGCTCGCAAAAATCCGCGGAAGGCGCGGCACTCAGTTCGGCGCGCACGATCGCGAGATGGTCGCGTTTCTTGAGGAGTTTCTTCATCTGGGTCTTGAAGTCTTTTTCGTTGTCTTCGAATTTTTCATCGTCAAAACTCAGATCCGCGTTGCGCGTGACGGCGAGGATGAGACTTTCCTTCACGCGGTACGCATCAAAAAATCGCGGCACGAGCGAGAGGAGCAGATTCTCCGTGCGCACATAGCGCTTGCCGTCGGGGAGCATGAGAAGTTGCGGCACGGACTCGGGGAGCGGCACGATGCCGAGTGCCTTGTGACCCTTTTTATCCTCGAGGAGCGCCGTAACGTAGAGATTCTTGTTGACGAGATGCGGCAGGGGGTGATTGGGGCCGATGAGGATCGGCGACAGAATGGGGAGCATCTGCGCTTGGAAAAATCGGTTCACAAATTTTTCTTCGCTCGAAGTGAGTGCGCCCATGGGGACATCTTGGATGCCGGAGGTCGCAAGTTCCTCCATCACCGCGCGATAGATTTCTTTTTTCTTCGCGACGAGGGCGGGGACGGCGCGATAGACATGCTCGAGTTGTTCCGCCGGCGTCCAGCCCGTCTTGTTGTCGACATCGTTCGGCGTCATGTGATTGAGATCGAAGAGACTGCCGACGCGCACCATAAAAAATTCATCGAGATTGGAACAAAAAATCGAGATGAATTTGAGCCGCTCGAGGGCGGGAAGACTCGGGTCGGCCGCTTCTTCGAGGACGCGTTCGTTGAATCTCAGCCAACTTAATTCCCGGTTTTGTGTGTATCCATATTCTTGTGTAGGATGTTGCGGCATAAATATCCCTCCCGCACGCCGTAGGTGCCGACCACCATGAGTTTCGCGTCGTATCGATCGAAGACGTGGCGCAAAATCACGAGGCCCGGTATCATCGTATGAATACGATCCGCTTCATAGCGCAGTAAAAAATCGATCGCCGTTTTTTTGCCACTCGTGAGAAATGTAAAGAGCGTCTCCAAGTCGTCGCGCGTCATCGTCCGCTCGTCGGGGGACCTCTTGTAATAGCGATTGGAGAGCTTGACCGCCGCACGCGCCGTACCGCCGATGCCGACGATGGTCTTCTTGGATTTCTCGGGCAGAGGCGCGGTATCGAAGGCTTCTTCCACGACGCTTTGGATGTTCTTCATGACGGAATCGCTCGGCAAAATTTTCTTTACGCATCGTTTGTAGAGCGACAGAGATCCGACGGGAAAACTCGTGCATTCGTCCGGATTTCTCTTCGCAAAGGGGACGAGCTCCGTGCTCGCACCGCCGATGTCGACGATGACGCCGTTTTTGAGATCGAGTTCTTCCATCACGCCGAAATAGCCGAGATAGGCTTCTTCTTCGCCGCTTAAGACTTCGACGGCCGAGCCCGTCTCCTCGAGGATCCGCGCGAGGGCTTCTTCGGTATTCTTAATATTTCGCAAAGACGCGGTGGCAAAGACTTTGAAATGCGTGATCTTCAGCGCATCCAAAATACCGCGAAATTCAAGAATGGCGGAGCATGCCGCATCGATGCCCTCCTCCGTGAGCGCCCCTTTTTCGACATAGGACGCCAAGCCCGCCATGATTTTTTCTTTGAAGAGAATGCGAAATTCGTCAAAACGGGTCTCATAGACCGAGAGACGTATCGAGTTGGAACCGATATCGATGATGCCGATTTTCATAGATCGGGTTGTAGGGGAAGAAAGGGTTCTTCGTCCGCTGCGTCCTTGCGGAAGACGAGATTCCTCTCTTGCGCGTGAATGCGTTCGGATGCGACGAGTTGCCATCCCGATGCGATCATCTGCTCGGTTGTCCACTGTATTTCACCGGGAGCGGGCATTCCCGTCTCGCGGATGACGAGTGTTCTCAGTGTCATAGTATACCTCTCATTTCAAAATCTTTTTTCGTTTTCACCCTCAGTATAGCGAAAGGATGTAAGATTGCGAAAGACTTTGCGTTAAATAGAAGTAAAATCCGCGGAAAATGAGCCCGGTTTGCGTGCATATCGCGCGCGAAAAAAGGGGTATCTTCATAGTAACGGGTTTTTTGCCGATGGACGGCGAAGATCCGCATGAGAGGGGAAAGATCATGTATTCGATCGAAGATTTCGGAGCCTCCATCGAGAGGCTTATCCATACCTATCCCGAGAAAGCGAGGAAACGCCTTTTGCTCGGCTATCGGGCATACGGCGCGAAGCTGCGCGCATTTCCGGACAAGAGACTGCCCGTGGCCAAACGGCACTCCGCGGTGATGCTCAATCGCATCATGCAGACGGTCTTGGCCAAGCCGGAGGAGACGGTTCTCGTCAATATCTTCATGCCGGGCGAGCTCATCACTTCCATGGGGCTCACGCCGATGTGTGCGGAACTCTTTTCCGGTTTTATCAACGGCACGGCGAGCGAGCATGCATTTGCGGAGGCGGCGCATCGAGAGGGCATCGCCGAGACCTTTTGCTCGTATCACAAAGTCGTCCTCGGAGCGGCCTATACCGGCGTCCTGCCCAAACCCAAGGCCATCGTCAATACTTCGTTCATCTGCGACGCCAATCAACTGACGTTCAGGGAACTGGAGCACACGTTCGACATTCCGCATTACTATGTGGACATTCCGAACGACGCATCCGAAGACGCGATTCAGTATGTGGCGGATGAGTTCCGAGAGGTGAAAGCATTTCTCGAGGACGTCACCGGGACGCGGCTGGACGAAGACGCGCTCCGAGAGACCGTCGGTCGCGCCGACGAGACGATTCGTCTTTATCGCGAAGTCCTCGCGCTCAAACGGGACCGCGTGCTCCCGAGCGATGTGACGAGCGAACTCTATGAGACCTATCTCATGCACAATGCACTGGGGACTCGGATGAGTCAACGCTATGTAGAGGAACTCCTCGATGCGTATCGCACGGCGCCCGCCCGCACGGGCAAAAAAATCCTCTGGCTGCACACGATTCCCAACTGGCAAAGGCCGGTGGTCGAGGCGTTCAATTTTCATCCGCGCTACGATGTCATCACGACCGATCTCAATGTCGACGCGCTCATCCCGCTAGATCCTCAAGCGCCGTATGAAAGCATGGCAAAGAGGCTTCTTATGAATCGTTGGAACGGCGGGCAAAATCGCGTCGCGGCGGCGCTCGCCACGGCGAAAGAGCTCGATGTCGACGGCGTGATCTGTTTTTGTCAATGGGGCTGCAAAGAGACGATGGGACTGGTGTCGCTCTTTGAAAACGCGTTCGACGAGGCGCAGATTCCGCTCCTCGTGCTCGACGGAGACGGCGTGGATCGTCGGAATGCTTCGGACGGACAGACCGAGACGCGGATCGGAGCTTTTCTCGAACTTTTGGAGGCGGATCGACATGGATCATCGCATGTACTACATCTGTAAATATACGCCCTTGGAACTTGCAGCGGGTTTCGGGATCGAGGTGCGACCGCTCACGTCCGTCCCGATGCGCTCGTCCTGCGGGGAATGCGTGCATCCCAATCTCTGCGCCTACGGCAAAGGGCTCTTGGAGCGCGCGCTCACCGGCGAGGTCGAGGCGCTCTTTCTCGTGGATTGTTGCGATGTGGTGCGCAGAATCTACGATGTCCTCGCGGCAAAAGAGGACGGCATGTTCCTCTATCTCATGCATTTGCCGCACAAGGACGGCATCCGCGAACAGGAAATCTTCGAGAAGGAGCTTCGGAAAGCCGCGGAGGCGTTTGCCGCGTTTACCGGGCGGACTTTTGACGAAGAAAAAGCGCGGATCGCCCGACGACAAGGCATCGAGGAGAACCGCGATTTCGATGAAGATGCGCTCGTACTCACGGGTGCGCATGGCGGCACCGCACTTGCAGAAGAGATCGAGCTTGTGACGGGCTTTCCCGTTCGGGACGAAACCTGCGCCGGGTTTCGAAGACTCGGGGAGGATCGCGGTGGAGATTTTTTCCGATCCTATGCCGCGGCACTCCTCAGGCAACGCCGTCCGTGTATGCGGATGCAGTTTCAGGACGCGCCGACGAAGGTCCGCGGTACGATCTGCCACACCATGAAATTCTGTGATTTTTACGGATTTCGATACCGTGCGTTGCGCGAGGAATCGGGACCGTTACTTAAAATCGAAACGGACGGGACCGGGGAGAGTGCAGGACAACGGAAGACCCGTCTGGAGGCCTTCCGAGAACTCCTCACGCGCGATCGCGACGAAGGGAAACCTTCGCGCAAAGGCTATGTCTGCGGCATCGACTCCGGTTCCGCGACCTGCGCCGTCGTTATTTTGGACGAAACGAAACGCATCGTCGCATCCGCTGTCGTGCCCACCGGTGCGCGGGTGCGCGAAAGTGCCGACGCGGCGCTGGCACAAGCGCTCGAATGCGCAGGACTCTCGAAGGACGATCTCGTCGCCACCGTGACGACGGGCTACGGCCGGAATCATCTGGCCCATTCCGACAGCGCGATCACCGAGATCAGCTGTCATGCACGCGGTGCGGCAAAGCTTCATCCCGGCGTGCGCACGGTGATCGACATCGGCGGCCAGGATTCCAAAGTCATCGTGCTCGACACGGACGGCAAACCGGCGCGTTTCGTCATGAACGATCAATGCGCCGCGGGGACGGGACGATTTCTCGAGACCATGGCCAAAGTCTTACGTCTCGATCTCGACGAGATGGGCGCGATGCCCTTCGATTCGCAAAAAGCCGTCACCATCTCATCCATGTGCACGGTCTTTGCGGAATCCGAAGTCGTCACGCGCATTGCCGAGAACACGGACGTGGACGCGATTGTAAGCGGACTGGATCTCTCCGTCGCGAGCAAGACCGTATCGCTCGTAAGACGCGCACGCGGAGAGGGACCGTATATGATGACGGGCGGCGTTGCGCAGAATCGAGGCATTGTGGACGCGCTCTGTGAGGCGTTCGGAGAGAAGATCCACGTACCGGCGGAGGCGCAGATCTGCGGCGCACTCGGCGCGGCACTCTTTGCGGCGGAAAACAAATGTACAGAAAACGGGTATACAAGAGATACGTCCTCCGTTTGAGAGGGCGGAAAACCAAAAAAATCGACGGGAGACATTCCCGAGTAAAATCAAGGAGGAAACCATATGAAGATTGGACTCATCGTAGGATCCCTCAGAAAAGAATCCTGGAACAAGAAAATCGCCGAGGTCGTGAAGACCCTCTTTCCCGCGGAGATGACGGTCGATTTCATCGAGATCGCGGATCTCCCGCTCTACAACGCCGATTTTGAAGGCGAGAACGAGCTCGACGTGTACAAGCGCGTGCGCAAGGACATCAAGGCGCACGACGCGTTCATCTTCTTCACGCCGGAATACAATCGCTCGTTTTCCGCGGCGGTGAAGAATGTGATCGACATCGCATCCGTCGCACCGGACGGCAATCTCTGGGGCGGGAAACCCGTCGCCGTTATGAGCGCATCCATCGGCTCGATGGGCGGCGTCTCGGGCAATCTCGCGCTGAGACAGACGTTTGTGAATCTCGACATGCGCCCGATGCAACAACCCGAGGTCTATCTCTCGAAAGTCGATACGCTCTTCGAGAACGGCGAACTCAACGAGAAGACCAAAGCCTTTTTGGAAAAAGCCGTGCGCGCCTTCTGCGCCCATGCGAAAAAAGAAATCGCCTAGCATAGACGAGCACCAAGCGGGAGCCCATCCCGCTTTTTGATTGCCCGCGCGTTCCTCTTGCGGCGTGTAGCGTTTTCCGCGGCGAGCGCAAAAAAACGGGTATCACTAGAGTAGACGCGCTTTTTTAAAATGGCGCACATCGATCAAGGGAGATGACCGTATGAAAAGGGAAGGCAAACGAACTTCCGAAGCCATGATTTTTATTCTTCTATTCGGCGTGGTGAGTTTATTTTCCGATATGACGCACGAGGGCGCGGCGAGTATCCGCGGCGCATATCTCTCGATGCTCGGCGCGAGTGCCGGGGCGATCGGTTTCGTCTCGGGACTCGGTGAAATGGTCGGCTATTCACTGCGCTATGTATTCGGCAAATGGGCGGATCGCACGCGCGGCTATTGGCCCATGACGATCGCGGGCTATGTGCTCGATATCGTCGCCGTCCCGCTCCTTGCGCTCGTGGGCGAACACGGCTGGATCGCCGCCTCGGCGCTTCTCATCGTCCAGCGCATGGGCAAAGCCGTGAAGAAACCGGCAAAAGATACCATTATGTCCTTTGCCGCCTCGCAGGAAGGCGTGGGAAAGAGTTTCGGCATTCAGGAGCTACTAGACCAAATCGGCGCCTTTCTGGGGCCGGTGCTCCTCTATCTCGTCATGCTCACGAAGACACAAGGCACGACGCGCGAACTCTATGCGAAATGTTTTGCCGTCCTCGCGATTCCCGGAGCGATCACGCTCCTTCTGCTCTTTTTGACCAAACGCAAATTTCCGAATCCCGAGCGATTTGAACCCGAGCCCGAGGTGGACGCGCCCTTTGCGATGAAACGCTCCTTCGTCCGCTACATCGTCGGCATCAGTCTCTTTGCGTTCGGTTTCGTGGACTATGCGCTCATTCTCATGCACATCTCGCGCCATTTTGCCGCGGTGGCGTCAGGCCTCACGGAGACTTCGTCGATCCTTAACAGCGGCACGATCCCGCTCATCTACGCGGGCGCGATGCTCGTCGATGCGGTCGCGGCGATTTTTTTCGGCGCGCTCTATGACAAAAAAGGCGTCAAGGCGCTCGTCGTCTCGACCGTGCTCTCCGCACCGTTTCCCATTCTCGTCTTTCAAACCGCGTCCGTCCGTGTGCTTTTTCTCGGCGTGGCGCTCTGGGGGATCGGCATGGGCGTGCAGGAGTCGATTCTCAAAGCCGCCGTCACTTCGATGGTGCCGAAGACGAATCGCGCGACGGGCTACGGGATTTTTGAATGCGCGTTCGGCGTGTGCTGGTTCCTCGGGAGCTGGATCCTCGGTATGCTCTACGACGCCAATCTCAGCGCGATGATCGCGCTCTCCGTCGTCGCACAACTCGCGGCGATTCCCTTCTATTTTCTCGCAGGGAGAGAAATAGACGGCGCGGAACCGACGGCAAAATAAATTGACCCATCAAACTCGGGCGGCTCGTCCGGGTTTTTTGTTGTCTTGACGAGGGCATTTCGGAAAGGGGCACAAAAACGTCCGCCGCGCAAAAAAACGGGTATCTATTTATTGTACATACAGAACTCGTCCACACGCGGGCACGGTGCAAGCGCGCGGACAAATCTGAAGGAGGTCAAACAATGCTCTATGAATTTGATTTTTTGTCGTCGAATGAGCGCGACAAAGTGCAGGCGTGGTTCTATGTCCCGGCGACGGAACCGGTGGGGATCGTGCAACTCGTGCACGGTTTTGGCGAGCATTCGCGTAGATATCTCCACATGATCTCGTCGTTCCTCGATGACGGTTTCATCGTCGCCTGTGACGATCACATCGGCCACGGCAAGACCGCCGTCGTGAACGACAGCTGGGGCCATTGGGGAGATAAGGGGGTTGCGATGATGGTCGAGGACGAGAAAACACTCCACGATCTCGCCGTGAAAGAATTTCCGGATCTTCCGTATTTCTTCTTCGGGCACAGCATGGGCTCGGTCATCACGAGACAATTCATCTCGCGCTACGGAGATCTCTTAAACGGCGCCATCCTCTGCGGCACGTGCGGCGGCGATCTCGACCTGGCGACGCCGAAAGCGATCTATGAAAGAGAAATCGCAGAGGGGAGAGCGCTCGAGACGAGCGAAGAGGCGCTGACGGCCTTTTTCGGCGGTTTATTCGACCGTCTCGACGAAGTCAAATACGGCAACGAGTGGATTTGTCACGATCCGTGGGTGCAAGCCGATCACGCGAAAGATCCCATGAACGCCTTTACGAAACCGACCGACAACGAGTCGATGCTCACCTTCATCGAGATGATCGAGGAGATTACGTCGGACGAGTGGTATGAGAAAGTGCCGGCGGAACTGCCGATCTATCTTATCGCAGGCGATCAGGATCCCTTTGGAAGTTACGGCTCGGGTGTCTACGAAACCGCGAACAAACTCATCGCCGCGGGACACGCCGATGTCACGACGCTCCTCTACTCGGGACTCCGCCACGAGATCCACAATTACAAAGAGTATATGGACGAAGTGGAATGCGGCGTGCTCGATTTCATGGACGAACATCTCGAATAAAGTCGATTGAAAGCGAAAACTCGGGCCTTCGTGTCCGAGTTTTTTGGTGGGCTTTGTGTCATAATAGGGGTGAGGCAAATCGTGATGTCAAGAGAAGAAGCTCCGGACGTCTACGAAAGAAATCCATTTGAAACACGGGAGGGAATGTATGATTATTGCGATTGGCGGCGGGGAAGTAGCCCAAAATGAAACCTACGAGATCGATCAATTTATCGTCGAGGCTTCAAAAAAAGAAAAACCGAATTTTCTATTTATTCCGACAGCAAGTAAAGATGCCCCAGCTTATGTAAAAATGATTCGTAAACTATATGGGGATTTAGGATGCAAAACGGACACCTTGTATTTATCGAATGTAGAAGTAAATAGGGAAGAGGTCAATCAAAAGATAGAAAATGCAGATATCATCTATGTTGGCGGCGGTAATACTCAATACATGATGAAAGTTTGGGAAGAATATGGTGTAGATAAGGCACTCATGAGAGCTTATCAAAGCGGAAAGGTACTCTCCGGCTTAAGTGCAGGCTCTATATGTTGGTTTATTGCAGGTCATAGTGATAGTGAGTTTATAGAAGATATTGAAAAGCCAAAACCTATATGGGTGAAAGGCCTGGGGATCATTCCTTATTTGCATTGTCCTCATTATGACGAGCCGGACAGAGTAGGCTTTGATGAGTTTTATGCCGGGCAGTTAACAGATGCGATTGCTATAGAAAATCAGGTAGCAATTGTTTGGGATCATTATGAAATGAAAGTGATCAAATCAAACCCGACGAAAAATGCCTATCGACTTTCTTGGAGTGATGCAGGTTTGAAGAAAATAGTTTTAGGTTAGGACTTTTCATTTGGCAACGGCACGCTTCGGTGTGATACACTGGGGCAAAGGAGGCGAGAAGATGAAAAGAAAATGGACGGTCGCTGCGCTCATCGTGCTCGTGGCGGCGCTTGTCGGCGCATGTGTGCGGACGGAGAACAAGCGCGTGCTCGGAGAACACGACTGGATGCACGAGACGGGACCGGTCGCGGTACCGATGACGACGGGGGAACTCGCGATCACCCATCGCGCGGTGACCTTGTCGGTCGGCGAGGAGCACGCGGACACCGCGGAACTCACGGAGCGCATCACGGCGAAAGGACAAGGCGAACTCCTGGTGCCGTATTTCGGCACGCTTGAGGGAGATGCGACACGGAGCATCTTTGTAGACGGCAAAGAAGTCCCGGCGGACCGCTTTGTGAATGCGGAACCCGACGTCATCGGGACATCTTGTGAACCGACCATCGAAGAACTCTTGGATTTTCTCACCCGTCAAGAGAAGTATGAGACCCTTCGCACACGAACGACGGAAGACGTTCGACTGCACACGCTCGAACTCGATCTCTCGGAGGTGCCCGAGAACGCGCGGGTCACGCTTACCTTTGACCGTGATGGACTTGCCGAGATCGGCGCGAATGCGTACGGCATCGAGGACAAGCGCACGGTGTTTACCTGGACGAAGAACCGCGGCCTCACGCGCGCGGCGGTACTCGCCAAGGACGAAGTGCCCGATCCCGTGTCCGTCGAGATTACGAGACGCACGGATGACGATATAGAGAAAAAAATCACCGCAAAGATCGACTTTACACGCGGTGAGACGACCGTCACCGAGGAGATGGGCGCATTTTGGGATGCGTATGCCGAGCTGCGAAAACTCAAACTCGACGACGGGATGCGCGCGCTTGCGATCCGCGCCGCCACGGCAAAATGGCTCGCAAGTGACGGCGAACCCTCGATCGAAGACGTCTTCGGCGTGGCGATGCACGAACGGAGACTCTTCGTCGCAGTCGTGCCCCTCACTCTCGGTGCGGAAGAAAAGGAAGTGGAGATCCGCGGACGCGTGCCGGCGTCGTACAATTTCGCCTGCGCGGGACCCAAGGCGCGGAGAAATCTCTACGGGCTCTCGCTCCTCGGCGGCCCTTCCGACACGACGCTCGAGGTCAACGTCCCCGCGACGTCGCGCATCGTCCATACGTCCGACGGCGCCGACTACACCGCACCGCATGTCGTGGGCGACGGGCTCGTCCGGATCGAATACACCCGACCCGAATCCGAAACCCAAGAACCATAAAAATTACGCCCTCGAAGACGGGGGCGTTTTTCGTTGCAAATGATCGCGCAGGAAGGGAAAAAGAAACAAAAAGAAACAAAAATCCGGAGAAAATGAAGCATTCTTTACAGCGCAGAATGCGCAGAATCAAGCGTTTTGGGAACAATAGTTACGAAATCCTAACATAAGGCTTGACATCCCTGTAGTCTTTTTGTAAACTATAGCTAGTTTACAGAACCATAGGGAGGTTTTTACATTGAAAACAACAAAGCGCATTCTGACGGGCGTGCTTACGGGCGCGATCCTCTATGCCGGCTCGTTCGGCATGGGCCTCGCGGCATCCTTCACGACCACGGATGCACTCAATATTCGTGCGGCGGCGACGACCGATTCGCAGATTCTCGGCGTCTTGCCTGTAGGATCCAAAGTCGACGGAGAGATCGAAGGCGGCTGGCTCAAGTTTACGAACGGAGACAAAACCGCGTATCTTGCGAAAGACTATCTTCGCCCGATCGAAACGGGTGAGGCGAAGAAAGCCGCACCGCAAAATATCAAAGCGTTTCTCGTGACGGAGACCTTGAACGTCCGTGCTCTTCCGAGCATTGAGGCGGATAAGATGGGCCTCGTCGGACCGGGAGAGATCGACGGCATCGTCCGCGGGGACTGGCTCGAGATTCTCTATAACGGCACGCTCGGTTACATCACGATGCAATATGTCACCCCGATGGACGCCACGGCTGAGAGAGCTTCGGCGGACGCTGAGGGTCCCGCTTTCAAAGGCTGGACGACGGATGCGCTCCGCGTGCGCAAACTTGCGACTGTCGACAGCGACACACTCGCGGTTCTGCCCGTCGGCACGGCTGTCGAAGGCACACTCGAGGGCGATTGGGTAGCGTTCAATTACAACGGCGAACGCGCATACGTACACCGCAATTATCTCTCGGACAAACCCGTCGAGAAGAACGAACCGGTACTCACCGAAGAACAGTCGAGCGGCATCCAAGGCATGGTTGCCCTTGCGAAGAGCAAAGTCGGCTCTCCGTATCAATTCGCGGCAAGCGGCCCCAATGCATTCGACTGCAGCGGTTTCGTCGCATATCTCTATCGCGAAGTCATGGGGATTCAACTCCCGCGCAACAGTGAGGCACAGTACAATGCCCTTGCCAAAGTCAGCATGAGCGATCTTCGCCCCGGAGATATTCTCTATCATCCCGGACACGTCGCTTTCTACATCGGCGGCGGACAATACATCCACGCATCGACCTACGGCGTCGGCGTCGTCTACGGCAATATGTCGGACGCATACTCGAGCGAGTTCGTCGCGGCACTGCGCGTGGTGCAATAAGATTTTCGAGAAAGTGCGGATTTCCCATCCGCGCTTTTTTTGTGCGCGTGTTTCGCAAGGGGGCGGCGCTTTTTTTGTGCGCCTTTCTACAGACCGGTTTTTTTGTTTGCGGCGTGTTCCGTGCATGCCTTTTTCAAAATAAAAAACCCGACACGAGGTCGGGTCCTTTGGACGGCAACGGCTAGGAAATTTGTGCCGCTTTTCGTTTATAAAACAGGCGCGCGATGCCGTGGATCACGAAGATCAAGAGCACGTAGACGAGATTGGCGAAGATGGTGTATCCGACTTGCCCCATGATACCCATGAGCGTGTCTACGAGAAACGGCGGCTCGACGAGATACGCATAATTCGCTTCGGGAATCACGAGATTGCATAAGTCCGACGCGAGAAGAAAGAGCACGATGCCCACGAGGGCGTTCTTGAGACTTTCTTTCGTAAACGAGTAGCCTTCCGCCAGGAAGAACGTGGCGCTCCAGATGAGCAGATCGTGTCCGCCGAAAAAACAGATCCACTGGAGATGCGGCCAGTGATATTTGAAGAGATCCGGGAGCAGGAGTGCGAGAAATCCGCCGAAGAGGCCGAAATAGACGCCGAGCGCTTTGGCACGCGGAGCATCTTTGACCATGGCGACGAGCACGAGGATCATCGCGATGCGACAGCTGAAAAACGGCAGCGACTCGCTCCAGGTAAAGCGCCCCGTCACGATAAACCACGTATAGAACGCGATTTGCTCAATGAGAAGCAGGATAAAGAGCGTCCACTTGATTCCTCCGCGCACGCGCGCGTCCTTGCGGATGCGTTCACGCAGAAGATAGATCGCCGCACAGCCCGCGAGCATCACGGCAATCATGAGAAAGTGCAGGGGACTAAATAAGACCAGACCCGAGTCGGGGTCCATCGGGGTGCGAAAAAAATACGCGAGACCGTTCATGATAACCTCCATCATGTGATTTCAAAAAAATCGGTCCATGCCGATTGAATGGTAAAAGAACTTGTTTCATTTTACCAGACGGAGAAGAATTTTTGAAGATTTTTTTCGAGGCAAAGGGCGTTTTCATGGACGATTGCGGGGCTCTTGTGTAGAATAGAGATAGAAAAGCGAGAGGAGGCTTGATCATGGAGATCGCATCTCCCGGAAAAATCAATTTGACACTGGATATCAAAGGCTTGGGCGCGGACGGATTTCACGAGATCGAGAGCGTCATGCAGACCTTTGATTTTTGTGATTATTTGCAGTTTACGTTGAAGGACGAAGGGCTACGTATGAGTTGTTCGCAGGTCGATCCCGCGGATCTCTTTCTCATCCGTCGGGCGTACGAGACCTTTCTTGAGGCGACGGGAAAAGCGCCGGGCGTCAACGTGCGCGTGGAAAAACATCTCCCGCTCGCATCGGGACTCGGTGGCGGCTCGTCGAACGCCGCGAAGACCCTCCTCGCTCTGAACGAACTCACGGGCTATCCCGCATCGCAGGAGGAACTCGTCGACATGGCCAAATCCATCGGGAGCGACGTGCCCTTTTTCCTCTACGGCACGCGTGCGCTCGCGACGGGCAGGGGAACGCGCATCACGATGCTCCGTCCGTCGAGACTCGGGGCGCTTCTCATCGTCAACGACGGCACGAGAATGCGCAGTGCGGACGTCTATCGCCGCTATGACGAAATGGGCGAGACCTACGCACCGTGTACGGACGGATTCTTAAAAGCCCTCGAGAACGACGAGGATCTCAAACCTCATCTCGGCAATCATCTCGAAGAAGCCGGTTTTTCTCTCTCGCCGCATCTCGTGGAACTGCGCGACAGGCTTCTCGAAGCGGGAGCCGAGGTTGCCCATCTCGCAGGCAGCGGTGGCAGTCTCTACGGCATTTTTGAGGATATCAAAGCGGCACGCGCGGCAAGAGGCTTTTTCGTGAAGGAATTTACCGCGGTCATGGAGTGGTAGGATGAGAAAAAAATTTCTTTTCTTGCTGCTCGCGCTTTCCCTTCTCCTCACCGCCTGTGCGGAAGAATTTTCGTTTCCCGCGTTCACCGCCGCACCCGAAGAAGCTGTGCCCGTCTATTACACCGCGCACGATTTTGCCGATCTCGCGTTTCCCGTCTATTATTTTCTGCGGGAAGACGGTACGATCGCCTATCGCGCCTATGCGGACGGCACCTTTTATAAGATCGGCCTCGACACGACCGACCGCGTGATCCTCGATCCCGCAGTCGAACCTGTCGCCGTCACGACCGAAGAGCCCTACGGCATTCCCGAACGCGCCGCCAACGCGCCGAAAGAAAGCCGCTGGGAACGCGTCGTGGACGGATTCTATCGCATCCCCGTGGAGGAATTTTATCTCTATCGGGCATGGGGACGCATCGGCGATGTGACCGCCTTTTTCCCCGCGACGGCCAAAGGCGATTTTCTCCCCGGTGCGACGCCCGACGTCCACACAATCAGCAAGCGCCAAGTGCGCCTCATGGCGCCCGGATCGAAAGGCGTGCTCTTAAAGACCGAAGCCGCCGAAGTGCGCCTTGCTACGAAACTCGTGAACGACGAGGAGCAAAGACTCTACACGGAAGAACTCGAGAAGAAACACGCCGAGCAGGAAAAACTCGATCGCGAACGCGAGGAGCGCTGGGCGAACGAAACGCGCGCTTGGAACGGCACCGAAGCCCCGGCATATCAAGGGGACTATGGTTCTCCGGGCGAATCCTATGGCCACGGCTACGAAGAGACACCCGATTACCAATACACGCCGCAGACGACCATCCCGATCGTCCCCGCCACAAGCCCCTCCGGCATCGACTACCATCTCGGCGGCAACGAATAGCAATCCCATGAGAGCACCTGTGAAAACGGGTGCTTTTTTCGTGCCCGCACCTGTCCTTTCGTCGGATTTTCGTCCGCCGGACGCAACAAAGCAAACGTGCGGAGTGTCCGCATCCGTTTCGCCCCGCCCGTCCGAAGGCATACGGATTTCTCGGTGAGAATTGACATTCCCCGCGCAACATGGTACATCTTAAGAAACCAAAGGAGGTTTCCTATGCAAAGAGAAGTTTTCTGGGGACTCGCGATCCCCTTTATCGGCACGACCCTCGGCTCGGCGTGCGTCTTTTTTATGAAAGAGAACATCAGTGACAAAGTGCAGAAAGCGCTCACCGGATTTGCCGCCGGCGTCATGGTCGCCGCATCCATCTGGAGTCTCATTATCCCCGCAATCGAGCAGTGCGCGCCCAGGGGAAGTTTTGCTTTTGTCCCCGCCGTCATCGGTTTCTGGATCGGGATTTTCTTTCTCCTCCTCCTCGACGTGACCGTGCCCCATCTCCACCAAAATGCGGACCAAGCGGAAGGCATGCCGTCTTCGCTCTCCCGCACCACGATGCTCGTCCTCGCCGTCACCATCCACAATATTCCCGAAGGCATGGCCGTCGGCGTCGTCTATGCGGGCTATCTCGCCGGGAGTCCCCTCATCACCGCGGGCGGAGCACTGGCGCTCGCGATCGGCATCGCCATCCAGAACTTTCCCGAGGGTGCGATTATCTCCATGCCCCTCCGTGCGGAAGGCGAAAGCAAAACGCGCGCCTTTCTCGCCGGTGCGCTCTCCGGCGCGGTCGAACCCGTCGCCGCCGTCGTGACCATTCTCCTCGCCGAACACCTCGTGCCCCTGATGCCGTATTTCCTATCCTTTGCCGCCGGCGCGATGATGTACGTCGTCGTCGAAGAACTCATCCCCGAGATGAGCGAAGGCGAACACTCCAACATCGGCGTCCTCGCCTTTGCCCTCGGCTTTACCGTCATGATGGCCCTCGACGTCGGCCTGGGCTAAACATTTTTCCTATCCAAAACAAAAACTCGAGGGTTTTCCCTCGAGTTTTTTGGTGGAATCAAATGGATTTTCTCAAAAATCTATCTATTAGATCCATTTTAGATGGATTGTGCATAGAAAATGGCGTATAATGATAGCAGAAAGGGAGGTGGGACCATGAACGGTACGACGCATTTTAGCGTGCGGATGGATCGAGAGGTCAAAGAGGAGAGCGAGCTTTTGTTTCAGGAGCTGGGAATGAATCTCACGACGGCGATCAATGTCTTTCTGAGGCAGGCGATTCGCACGGGCGGTTTTCCGTTTGAGATCAAAGCGGATCGTCCCAATCGGGAGACGAGCATGGCGCTTGCCGAGGCGGAGAGACTGGCCGCCGATCCCGACGTCCAAGGCTATGAAGATGTTGAAGAAGCACTCCGAGAACTGAAACGATGAAATTTCGGATTTCGTGGACGAGTCGATTCAAAAAAGACTACAAGCTCGCGATGAAGCCCTAACCCTATTGGCACGAGATTCGAACAGCGAATCGAAGTAGCAATAGAGGTAGGTCTCATGCCAAGAATCTCCAAGAGAAGCGACCGAATAGGGAGCTTCGATTGGCAAGATTCGACGGCTGAAGCGCGGATTGCCGATCGAAAAACTCGACGAAGTGATCCGCATGTTGGCGCGCGGAGAGAGGCTCCCCGCAAGCTATCGCGATCATGCGCTCGCCGGCAATTGGAAAGGGCATCGGGAATGTCATATTGCGCCCGATTGGCTTTTGCTCTATCTCGTTCGCGAGGATGCGCTGGTGTTGACGCTGGTGCGGACGGGGAGTCATACGGACTTGCTCGATCTTTAGGAATAAGGAACGATAGATACAAAAAACAAAAACTCGAGGCATTCGTCTCGAGTTTTTTGTGTTCATGTGTGTTTTTTCGCGGCTAGACGATGCCGTCTTCGATGAGATAGCCGATTTCTTCGTCGCTATAGCCGAGCTCGGCGAGGACATAGGGTGTGTCGGTGCCGGCTTTTTTGCCGACGCGGCGTACGCGGAATCTTTCGTCGTCCACGAGGATGGGGTGCGCCCATTGTCTCACGCTCGTTTCGCCGACGGGGACGTCGACGACCATCCCGCGCGCGATCGTTTGGGGATCTTCCGCGGCTTCTTCGACGGTCTGCGCGACTTCGACACAGGTATCGGCGACGGCGAAGAGTTTTTTCCATTCGTCGGCGGTGCGGGTCCGTATGATTGCACGGAGTTCCTCTTTGTGCTCCGTGGCGGTCGCTCCGTCTTGGGCCCAGGCGCCTTTGCCGATGAGGTTTGCGAAATTCGAGAAAAATTTCGGTTCGAGTGCGCCCATGGCGAGGGTTTTGCCGTCCTTGGTCTCGTAGAGATCGTAGAGGGAACCACCGTTTAAGAGGCCTTCTTCGGGAGCGGGGGGTTCTCCGCCTGCGAGCCGGGTGTAGGAGTCGAGCGAATTCCAGGGGAGAGCGCAGTCGAACATCGAGAGGTCGATATAGGATCCGCCGTGTCCCGCGTTGCGTTTCTCGACGGCGGCGAGGATGGCGATGACGGCGTTGAGGGAGCCCGAGAGGTCGGCGATCTGGGTGCCGAGGGGAGTCGGGATGGCGTCCGCGCGTCCGCTGTGGGTATAGAGACCGGCTTTCGCGAGATAGCCGATGTCGTGGCCCGCGCGGAGGCGATAGGGACCGGTCGCGCCGTAGCCGGTGAGCGAGAGATAGATGAGACCCGGACAGATCTCCGAGAGCGCATCATACGAGAGGCCGAGTTTCTCCATCACGCCGGGGCGAAACTGTTCAATCACGATGTCGTAGCCTTTGTCCGCGATGAGTTTCTCGACGATGTCGACGCCTTCTTCGGTCTTGAGATTCAAGGTCATGGTGCGTTTGTTGCGGCCGAGATACGCCTCGGCGGCACCGGTACCTTCGATCTTCGGTTCGAGTTCGCTTACGAGATCGACGCGATCGGGAGCGGAGATTCTAAGGACTTCGGCGCCCATGTCCGCGAGATAGAGCGTCGCGAAGGGGCCGGGCAAAAGGGTGGTAAAATCCAAAATTTTGAGACGTTCGAGCATAGTATCCCTCCTTATGGATACAGTTTATCACGCTTGGGGTATCTAAGAAATAAGGAGGCGATCGTATGAATCGAGAAGATCTGATCGGTTTATTGGTAAAAGAACTCGAAACGCTCGAGCGGCCGGACAAAGGTGCGCGCGAAATCATGCAGGCGGCCCTTCGCCGCGTCTATGAAAAGAGGGACGGGCGCTTCGTGGAGAAACGAGACGGCAGAGTCGAGCCCTACGACGGAGAAAAACTCGAGCTCTCCATTGCACGGGCGAGCGACGAGGCGAAGAAACCCATGCCCCAGGGCGATCTTTCGCGCGTGGTGCGCGCGGTGGAGAGAAAACTCGGCGATCGAGAATACATCCCGAGCGAAATTTTGCGCAGCTATGTCCTCGATGCGCTTGCAAAGGAGGATCCCGAGATCCGTGAAAGCTATGCATCGTTTCGCACCAAGCGGCCGTAAGGTCGCTTTTTTCTTGCTCGGAACCCTTCGGCCTTTCCGCATGCGCCCGGGCAAGCGTCGGTTCTTTTCGGGCAAACGGTGCGCGCTTGCATTCCCAAGAGAAGTCGTGTATACTGAATGTAATTAGCGAAGGCTAACTACAAGCAAGGAGGACGGGAACATGACGGAATCTTTGGAAATGTATCTTGAGACGATCCTCATCCTCGCCAAGCGGCAGGGAACGGTGCGATCGGTGGATATTGCGCGCGAGATGGATTTTTCGAAACCGAGCGTCAGTCGCGCGATTGATAAATTGAGAGAGATGAAGATGGTCTGCGTGGACGACGGCAACGGCATCCATCTGACGAAAAAAGGACTCGGCGTCGCGAAAAAAATCTACGAGCGGCATGTCGTGCTCTCCTATCTTTTGCGTGAAATGGGCGTGCCGAAAGAGATCGCGGACGCGGACGCCTGTGCGATGGAACATGTCATCAGTGATGAGACATTCGACATCATTCGGGAACGATACAAAGCCGTTCGCAAATCTCATCTCAAAAAAGAAGCGTAAGAATGAGGTCACGATGATATCTGAAAAGGAAATGGAGCTCTGTCTAGGAAAAACGATTGAAATCACGTATGTCAGCGGCAAGAAAGTGACGCGTTATTGCGAACGATTCGTGCGGAAAGAGGTCGATGACGAAGAAGCCATGCTCTTTTTCCCGGGAAGTTTGGCCGCATCGCAATCCGATATTAAAGATATTAAAATATTAGAAGATGACAAAATGAACAAAACAACCGAGCCCTAAAAAGCGCCTGAACGAATGCTTAGGCGTTTTTTCACTGCTTGACCTCAATATAGACAGAAACGGAGTCGCAATAGAGCGGCTCTTTTTTTGTGCACGAACGGGTACAGATGTCGGAGATTTTTGCGATCGGACGAGGTTTTCGTAAAAATATATCCGAGTAAAATAGTATTATTTAGAAATTTGTTGTATAATGGGCGTATGAATCTTGAGTAATTCAATCGGATATAGGAGGTATGGTATGAAACACGAACTTTTACACGTAGAGGGGCTCCGTGCATCGACGGAGCAAGAGGGGAAAGAAATCCTAAAGGGTGTGGATCTTACGATGCGCGCAGGGGAAGTCCATGTCCTCATGGGGCCGAACGGCTCGGGGAAATCGACTTTTGCCAATGTCCTGATGGGGAATCCCGAGTATGAAGTGACCGCGGGGACGATGACCTTTGAGGGCGAGGATCTCCTCGAGCTCTCGACGGACAAACGCGCTCGTGCGGGGCTCTTTCTCTCGTTCCAGACGCCGATGGAAGTCTCGGGCGTCACGGTGGACAATTTTATCCGTACGGCAAAATCACATCGCGAGGGGAAGAACATCCCGGTTTTGAAATTCCGCAAGGAGCTCAAGAGCCAGATGGACATGCTCTCGATGAAACACGAATACGCGGATCGCTATCTCAACGAGGGATTCTCGGGCGGCGAGATGAAGAAGAACGAGATTCTCCAGATGCTTATGCTGAATCCCAAGCTCGCGATTCTCGATGAGACGGACTCGGGTCTCGACGTCGACGCCACGCGCGTCGTCTCCGAGGGTATTCGCAGATTCCTAAATGAAGACAATGCGGTTCTCATCATCACGCATCACCGCGAACTCTTAAAATCCATCGAGCCGGATTATGTCCATGTCATCATGAACGGCAAGATCGTGAAAGAAGGCGGCGGCGAGCTTGTTGACGAGATTGAGGAGCATGGTTTTACAGCACTGGGAAGTGAGGAATAGTCGTGACGGATTCCAGAAGAAAAACAAGAGTCGAGGAGATGGATCGCGGCATCTATGACATTAAAAATGTCGTCGCGGTGCGCTCTCAGACCGACAAAGGTCTCAACGAAGAGATCGTGCGCGCCATCAGTGCCGAGAAGGACGAGCCCGCTTGGATGCTCGAGAAACGGCTCGAGGCGCTCAAGATCTTCGATACGAAAAAGAATCCCGAGTGGGGTCCGGATCTCAGCGAGGTCGATCTCGATCTCGTGACGACGTACATCCGCCCCGATACGGATATGACGGACGATTGGCGCAATGTCCCGGACGAGATCCGCGAGACATTCGACAAGCTCGGCATTCCGGAGGCGGAGAAGAACGCGTTTCTCTCGGGTGTCGGCGCGCAGTTCGACAGTGAGGTCGTCTATCACAATCTCCAACAGCATCTCATCGATCAGGGCGTCGTCTATACGGATTTTGAGACGGGCATGCACGAGTACGAGGATGTGGTCCGGGAATATTTCGGCACATGCATTTCGCCGAGTCTCCATCGCTATGCGGCACTCCACTACGCCGTCTGGTCGGGCGGCAGTTTTGTCTACGTTCCCAAGGGGGTCCAAGTGGATATTCCCTTGCAGTCGTATTTCAGACTCAACGCGCCGGGTGCGGGGCAGTTCGAGCACACGCTCATCATCGTGGACAAAGGCGCGTATTGCCATTTCATCGAGGGCTGCAGTGCGCCGAAATACAATGAACTCAATCTCCACGCGGGCGCGGTCGAACTCTTTGTGAAGGAGGGGGCGACGCTCCGCTATTCGACGATCGAGAACTGGTCGCGTAATATGTACAATCTCAACACCAAGCGCGCGATTGTCGAGAAAGACGCGCGGATCGAATGGGTCTCGGGCTCGTTCGGCAGTCGCGTGTCCATGCTCTATCCCTGCTCTGTCTTAAGAGGCGAGAACGCGGTGAGCGAGTACACGGGGATCAGTTTTGCCGGCCGCGATCAGAATATCGACACGGGCGCACAGGTGATCCACGCCGCACCGCACACCAAGAGCACCGTCAATTCCAAATCGATCTCCAAATCGGGCGGCATCGCGGTCTATCGCGGACTCGTGAAAGTCGCCGAGAACGCACACGATGTCAAATCGACGGTTTCGTGCGAGAGTCTCATGCTCGACGCCGAGTCGCGCTCGGATACGATTCCCGTCGTGGATATTAGGAACGCCCATGTGGATCTCGGACACGAGGCGAAGATTGGGCGCATCAGCGACAAGGTCATCTTCTATCTCATGACGCGCGGCATTCCCGAAGACGAAGCGCGTGCGATGGTCGTGCGCGGATTTGCGGAGCCGATTGCAAAAGAGCTGCCGATGGAATACGCGGTGGAGATGAACAATCTCATTCGTCTCGAGCTCGAAGGCTCGATCGGTTAGGAGGGGCGTATGTACGGCAATACTTTGGATTTCAAAACCTTTAACGGGAAAACCATCAATCGCACGGATTTTGTCCTGCCGAAGGCGTCGGCGGATGTTCCGTTCGATTCGGATGAGAAACGCGATATTCCGTTTTCGAAACCTTACGGCGTCGCACCGGAAGTCCTCGAGTGGAATGAAAACCACGGCAATGTCTACGGTTATCATCACGCGAAGAAGGACGAGAACCGCAAGGAAATGAACTACTATCTCCACGGCGACGGTGAGCATCTCTACGATACGCACGATATCGTGATCGACCCGTACGCGGAGGCTTCGTATACGTTTTATTACAGGAGTCACGGCGAGGAGGAAAAATTCCGCTCGACGATCTTGCGCGTCCATGCGGGCGAGGGGTCCAAACTCACGCTCGTCATCATCGCGGACGAGGACGAGAAGACCGAGGCGCTTCAATCGATCGGCGTCATCCTCGAGAAAGATGCGGATGTGAAGATTCATCCCTTTACGCTGAGCGACGGCAAGACCATGGACAATCTCAAAGTCTATCTCGACGGCGAGGGCGCGAATTTCGATCTGCGCGGCATGTATTTCGGTCATGCTTCATCGGACTATGATTTTCTCTATCACATCAAGCACGGCGCGAAGAAGACGACGAGCGATATCAAGATCGACGGAGCCCTCAGAGATCGTGCCGAGAAGACGATGAAATCGACGCTCGATTTTCTCGAGGGTTCGCCCGAGAGTGTCGGTGACGAGAGCGAAATCGTGACGCTTCTCTCGGACGATGTCAAGAACATCTCCATCCCGGCGCTTCTCGCGCATGAGGACAATGTCGTCGGCAATCACGCCGCGAGTGCGGGCAAACTCGATCAGAGCCTCATTTTCTACATTAAGAGCCGCGGCTATGACGAGGACGAAGCGACGGAACTGCTCCTCGGTTCGCGTTTTGCACACGCGATCGACTGCATTCCCGACGAAGATACGAGAAAGGCGCTCTACGAGAGAATCCGCGCCATTACAAGGGGGAACGCATGTTAACGGCAAAAGACATCGATATCATCCGAGAGGATTTTCCCTATCTCACGGAAGATGATTACAGTTATCTCGACAACGCTGCCACCACGCAAAAACCGCGTCAGGCCATCGAGGCTTTGACCGATTTTTACGCGCGGGCCAACGGCAATCCGCATCGCGGGGCGCATCGCTACGCCACACGCGCGACCGAAGTCTACGAAGGCGCGAGGAATTTTGTCGCGACAAAACTCGGCGCACGCGAGGACGAGATCGTCTTCGTGCGCAATGCAACCGAGGGCTTCAATCTCGTCGCGTACGCGTTGGAGCCGACCTTCGAACCCGGCGATGTCATTCTCGTGACGAAACTCGAGCATCACTCCAATTTTGTCCCCTGGCAGGCCCTCGCCGAACGCACGGGGGCGACGCTCCGTTTTGTCGAGTTTGACGAGCACTACGCGATCACGCCGGACGCGGTCAAGGCAGGGCTCGATTCGCATGTTAAACTCGTCGCGATGACGGCGGCAAGCAATGTTACGGCGACGATGCCGGACCTCGCGCACATCATTCCCGCGATTCGCGAACACGCGCCCGAGGCGAAGATCATGATCGACGGCGCGCAATATGCACCGCATCACGAACTTGATGTCAAGACGCTCGACTGTGACTTCTACACCTTTTCGGGACATAAGATGCTCTCTGCCATGGGGATCGGCGTCCTCTACGGCAAGCGCGAGCACCTCAATGCCATGCGCCCGTTCCTTTACGGCGGCGAGATGATCGAATACGTCTACGAGGATCACACGACCTTCATGCCCGCTCCGATGCGTTTTGAAGCGGGGACGATGAACGTCGGCGGCGCGGCCAGTCTCAAGGCGGCGTGGGAATACATGGACGCGATCGGCTTTGAGGAAATCGCGGCGTATGAAGCGCATCTTATGGACATCGCCTACGACGCGGTCCTCGAGATGCCCTTTATCACGACCTACACGAGCTCCGATCCGAGACGCTCTCCCGTGCTCGCCTTCAATATCGAAGGCGTCCATCCGCACGACGGCGCATCGATTCTCGACGCGGCGGGCGTTGCCGTCCGTTCGGGACATCACTGTGCGCAGATTTTCCACCGCGCCAAAGGCATTAACGCGAGCCTGAGGGCAAGTTTTGCTTTCTATAATACGGAAGATGACGTCGCGAAATTCATTGAAGCCTTGAAAGGCGTCAGAAAGGTGATGGGCTATGGATCTTAACGAACTCTATACCGAAGTCGTTCTCGCGGCATCGCGGGATATGACGAACAAAAGGGAACTCGATCATGCCGACATCCACGAGCACGGACACAATCCGAGCTGTGGCGACGAGATCACCCTCGCCATGAAAGGCGACGAGAACATCGACGACCTCGCGTACACCGGCACCGGCTGTGCGATCTCCCAGGCCTCGACCTCCATCATGATCGACACCGTGAAAGGCCTTTCCAAAGAAGAGAGCCTCAAACTCGCGGACGATTTTCTCAATATGGTGCGCGGCGAAGAACTCAGCGAAGACGAAATGGACGCGCTCGGCGACGCGGCGATTTTTGAGAATATGAAAAATCTCCCCGCTCGCATCAAATGCGCGACCCTACCCTGGTACACGCTCAAATACATGCTCGAAAAGAAGGATGACGGCGATTAGATTCTACGCCGTCGAGACGGACGGCGCCATCACGCGGATTCTCCCCGGCACACGGACGAACGAGGGAACACCCCTCGAAGAACGCGCCGACCAAGAGATCCGCGCGTATCTCGCGGGAGAGAGACGAACCTTTTCGTTTCCTGTCCGTGTTTGCGGCACGGCCTTTCAGCGCGCCGTATGGGATGCAGCACGCGCCATTCCCTACGGCGAACTAAGAACCTATGCGGAAATTGCAGAGGCCATCGGCACACGAGCGTATCGCGCCGTCGGCACCGCCCTTGCGAAGAACCCCGTGCCCCTTTTCATCCCCTGCCACCGCGTCGTCGGGAAGAATGACCTCGGCGGCTATGCCTTCGGCCTCGAGATCAAACGCGAACTCTTGGAGATGGAACGGCGATCTGTGGAGCGTTCTCCTTCGAGTGATGGCTATCCATTCTAAAACAGGATATTTTTGAGAAAAACGGAGCGATGACTCCGTTTTTGTTTGTCCAAATGTCGCGAAAGAAAAAACACCGCTCGAAAAAGAAAAAGTCTCACGCCAAGTCGCCTGCAGGCGGCTTTTTTGATTGACGGGAAAGTTTGGTCGTAGCAAAATAAACTTACCGACGGAGTAGTCGGTAAGGAGGAGGAAGCAGATGACGAGGGTGAGGCTCGGAAGAGAAGAGAGGAAAGAGGAGATCTTGGAGGCGGCGGCGCGTCTCTTTCGCGAGAAGGGCTTTCTCGCGGTGACGATGGAGGATGTCGTCCGCACGACGACGCTTTCCAAGGGCGGGATCTATCACTACTATGCGAACACGACCGAGATGCTCTCGGATCTGATGGAAAAGGGGATCGAGTATCGCACGGATGTGATGAAAAAGGCGTATGAAAGTAAAGAGGATATGGATCCCGATGTCTTTTTTGCAGAGATGTTATTTGAAAAAACGGTTTCGGATCATCCCTATACGGAGATTTATGCACAGTTCTTGATGGCGAAAGCGAGAAACGAGGAGCTTGAGGAGCTGTTTCAAAAGCTCAAGGAGCGGACGAAGGTGTCGTTTGTGGAGGCGTTCGGAGATCAGGCGGCGTTTTATATGGACGCGGAAGCCTATGATCTCGTGACGGATCTCGTGAACGCGATGATTCTTGCGACGACGACGCTCGGCGCACGGGAGCGTTTCCTCTCGCATCGCGAGGAATTGGTGCGTGGAATGACGATTACGCTAAGGGAGATTCACAAAGGAGGTCGGAATGAAACTCTATAGGACTCTATTTCAATATGTGCCGGAGGGGCGGTGGAAGGCGTATCTTGCGATTTTCTTCTCGCTCGTGTCGGCGGCATTTCTCTCGGTGGGATATTTTCTCATCTATCTCGTCTTGCGCGCGTTGATCGAGCGCGGGGCGTACGATCTTGCGACGCGGCTTTCGTTTTGGACGGCGGCGGCGCTCACGGCGGGCGGTCTTTTTTATTTCTTGGCGGGGGCACTCTCGCATCTCTTTGCCTTTCGTCTCGAGACGAATCTCAGGAAAAAGGGGATCGACGGGATCACGCACGCAAGTTTTGCCTTTTTTGATCACAATGAATCGGGCGCAGTGAGAAAGACCGTGGACGACAATGCGGCGATGACGCACACGGCGGTGGCGCATATGCTTCCAGATCTCGGACAGGCCTTTCTCATTCCCGTGCTCACGCTCGTGACGGGATTTGTCGTAAGCGTTCGTCTGGGCGTGGCACTCACGGTCGTGGTTCTGATCGCGGTCATCCTCATGGGGAAAATGATGGGCGGCGAGGGCGAGTTTATGAAACTCTATCAGGATGCGCTCGCAAGGCTCGGTGCGGAGACGGTGGAATACGTGCGCGGGATTCAGGTCATCAAGATCTTTAAGACCGATGTGCGTTCGATGAAGGCACTCTACGAGGCGATTATGGAGTATTCGGAGAATGCGTACGCCTATTCCAAGAGTTGCAAACTTCCCTATGTCACGTATCAATGGGTGTTTCTAGGGATTATCGCAATCGTGACGATACCGCTCGTCTTTTTCCAAAACGGCATGGGCGACGCGCGTACGATTTTCTTGGAATTTCTCATGCTCGTCTTTCTATGCGGCATCATCTTCGTGAGCATCATGCGGATGATGTATGCGGGGCAGTATCTCTTCAACGCCTCGTATGCGGTGGAAAATCTCGAGAAACTCTACGAGGAGATGTTCCGCGATCGGCTCTCGTTCGGCGAGGAGACGAAGCTCGACGACGGTTCGATCGAATTTCGGAATGTCGATTTTTCGTACGGCGGGAAAGAGGTCTTTCGGCATTTCAATCTCCGCTTGGAGGAGAAAAAAGTCTACGCGCTCGTGGGTTCGTCCGGATCGGGCAAGTCGACGCTCGCAAAACTCCTCTCGGGATTTTACAAACTCTCGGGCGGTGAAATTCTCTTGGGCGGGAAGCCTCTCACAGCATACCGTGAGGACGCGATCTCGCATATGATTTCGTATATCTATCAAGATCCCAAACTCTTCCACACGACGATCTACGAGAATGTGGCGATGGGAAAACCCGGCGCGACGAAAGAGGATGTCATACGCGCGCTTCATCTCGCGGGTTGCGATGAGATCCTTGCGAAATTCCCGGACAGAGAAGAGACGATCATCGGTTCCAAAGGCGTGTATCTCTCGCAGGGCGAGAAACAACGGATCACGATTGCACGTGCGATGCTAAAAGACGCGCCGATTCTCATCATGGATGAAGCGTCGGCGAGCATCGACGCGGATAATGAATACGCCTTGCAGCAGTCGTTGCAAAAGCTCATGGCGGGGAAAACCGTCGTCATGATTGCACACAGACTCTCGAGCATTCGCGGCGTGGACGAGATTCTCGTCATGGAGAATGGCGAGGTCGTAGAATCCGGATCGCATGACGAACTCTACATGAAGAACGGACGCTATCGTCGTCTCGCGGATCTCTACGACACGGCAAATGATTGGAGGTTGGCTCATGAAGAAGCATTTTGAGAAAAAATTTCAGGTGACGGAGGAGGGCGCAAGATCGCTTGTGCACGCGTCGCTCTCGTGTACCGCAGTCTATATCGTGAGCATGTTCCCGATTGTCCTTCTCATGCTCTTCGGCGACGAATTTCTAAACGGACACGAATACGGGCGCGGCGTCTATCTTGGCGTGGCGGTCTCGATTCTCGTCGTGCTCTTTTTTGCCCTCATGGTTGAATACGAGCATCTCTACAATGCCACCTATAAGGAGAGTGCGAACCTCAGGATCCGGATTGCGAAGAGACTCGAGCAGATCCCCTTGAGCTATTTTTCCAAACGCGATCTCTCTGATCTCGCGCAGTCGATCATGGCGGATGTCGCGGCGATCGAGCATGCGATGAGTCACGCGATTCCCAAAGTCTACGGGCTCTATTTCTTCTTACCGCTTGTGGGCGTGATGCTCCTTGTCGGACAACCTCTCCTCGGGCTTGCCGTCATCGTGCCGAATATCCTGCGTTTTGTCGTCTTGGCTCTGCACAAAACGGCATCCATTCGCGGCAATCGTCGCTATTATCGCGTCCTACGCGAAAACAGCGAGCGTTTCCAGGAGACGATCGAGATGCACCGAGAAATTCGGGGCCTCTCGATGAGCGAAACCGTGCGCGAGGAGCTGGATCGACGCATGGACGTGTCCGAACGGGAACACATCCGGGCGGAGATGGTCGGCGTGCGTGCGTGCTCCCTTTCCGCACTCTTTTCGTTCATCAGTCTCGGTGTGGTGCTCGTGATTGGGACGCGGCTTCTCACGACGGGTGCCGTCGATCTCTTGACCCTCATCGGGTATCTGATCGCGGCGATCAAAGTGAAAGAGATGGTCGACCTCACGCATGAAACCGTGCTCGAGGTCCTGTACATCGAGCCGAGCGTCACCAAACTCAAAGAGATCAACGAAGAGATCCTGCAAGAGGGTGAAGACTATACGCCTGCCAATTATGACATTCGCCTCGAGAACGTCGGATTTTCTTATCGCGACGACACGACGGTATTAAAGGACGTTTCCTTTGAAGCGCGTCAAGGCGAAGTGACCGCACTCGTCGGGGCGTCCGGCTCCGGCAAGTCGACGCTCTTGCGGCTCATCTCGAGACTCTACGACTACGATCACGGCAAGATTCTCTTAGACGGGCGCGATCTCATGTCGATCTCCACCGACTCGCTCTTCGGAGAAATCTCCATCGTCTTCCAGGACGTGAAACTCTTCAACAATTCCGTCCTTGAGAACATCCGCATCGGCAAACTCACCGCGACGGATGAAGAAGTCATCGAAGCGGCAAAACTCGCCAACTGCATGGACTTCATCGAAAAATTACCGGAAGGGTTTCATAGTTTCATCGGGGAGAACGGTGCGGAACTCTCCGGCGGGGAACGCCAGAGACTCTCGATCGCACGCGCCTTCTTAAAGGACGCGCCGATCCTCATTCTCGACGAAATCGCCGCCAATCTCGACATCGAGAACGAACGGAAGATCCAGGAGAGCCTCTCGAGGCTCGCGCGTAAGAAGACCGTCATCGTGATCTCGCATCGACTCAAATCGATCGAGCACGCCGACAACATCGTCGTCCTGAAAGACGGACGTGTCGAATCCGCCGGAACGCACGAAGAACTGATCAAACACTCTCCGACGCATCGGAATCTCCTTGAGAAGACGCGACTCGCGGAGGAATTTGTCTATTAAAGCGTTCTACAAAAAAGAGCAAGCCATCTCCGGCTTGCTTTTTTTGTGCATCAAAAAGTGTTGACACGCATTAACTGTTATACTATAATCATAACAGTTAAAACAGAAAGAACAGAGAGGAGGGCACGATGAATATCAAAATTCGCAATGCGAGCGACGATCCGATTTATCTTCAGATCAAGAATCAAGTAAAAGCGGAGATTTTATCGGGTGCGCTGGAGCCTGGCGAGAAACTCCCGTCGATTCGTTTTCTCGCGAAAGAACTGCGCATCAGCATGATCACGGCGAAGCGCGCGTTCGACGAACTCGAGGCGGAGGGCTTCATCCATTCCGTGCAGGGGAAAGGAAATTTTGTCGCAGCGCAGAACGAGGAACTCATCCGCGAAGAATATCTCAAAAAAGTCGAGGAAAAAATCTCGGAGCTCATCGAGCTCAGTTCCGTGGCGGGTCTTTCGGAAGACGAAGTCATGGAGATGTTTCACAATATGAAGGAGGATCGCTATGTCTAGGAATGCGATTGAACTAAAAGGTGTCACGAAGAAATTTTCGGATTTTACGCTCGGGCCGATCGATCTTGAGATCCCGACGGGATCGATCGTCGGCTATATCGGGCAGAACGGCGCGGGAAAGAGCACGACGTTAAAACTCATCTTGGGGCTTCTCACGGCCGACGCGGGGGAGATCACCGTGCTCGGCGAGAAGAATCCCAAGGACGCGTATGTGAAGGATCGTCTGGGCGTGGTCTTCGACGATCTCCATGTGCCGGAGGAAATGACCGTAACGGACATCGAGGCGTTTTGTCGGCGCGTCTACATGGCGTGGGATCGGGATGAATTCATGAATCATATCGCACGTTTTGCGCTCCCGAAGAAAAAAGCCGTGAAGGATTTTTCACGCGGGATGCGGATGAAACTTTCGCTCGCGATTGCGCTCTCGCACGGAGCGGAACTCCTCCTCCTTGACGAAGCGACGAGCGGACTCGATCCGATCGTTCGGGATGAGATCTTGGACGAGCTCATGGATTTTATGCAGGACGAGATGCACACGATCCTCATGAGTTCACACATCACTTCGGATCTCGAAAAAGTCGCGGACTACATCGCCTTCATCGATCACGGGAAGCTTCTCTTCTTTTCGCCGAAAGACGAACTCGTCGAGACCTACGGACTCGTGTCGCTCTCGAACGAGGAGATGGCGGCCCTCGACCCGCGCGCCGTCGTCGGGATGCGCACGCACGCGTTCGGGAAAGAGGCGCTCGTCGTGAGAAATCTCGTGCCGTCGGATCTTCGCGTCGAAAAACCGTCCATCGAAGACATCATGATCTATCTAAGCAAAGGAGGTGCGAAATGATTGCGCTCATCATGAAAGATTTTGCGTCCACGCGTCAATCGATTCTACTGGCAGGGGGTCTCGGTGTTGCGATTTCCGTCTATGCGATCACACAGGATTTTCCGCTCATGATTTTTCTCGTGTCGCTCATGTTGCCGCTCATCCTAAACGGGATCGCGGTCGGCTACGACAGCAAAGCGGATTTCGAATCCTTCGCGTTTTCCATGCCGATCAAGCGCTCGCACTATGTCCTGAGCAAATACGCCTTTGCGATGCTCTTCGGTGTCGTCGGGGCGGTAGCCCTCTTCGCGGTGCTCATCTTCCGCGCCCATCTCCCGATCCACACGGCGTTGGTGCCCGCAGTCGGCACGCTCGTCGTGCCCGTCCTCTTTACGGCGATTCAACTCCCGTTCATGCTCAAATACGGCGCGGAGCGAGGGAGGGTCTTCATGGTGGTGACCTATTTTCTCATCTTCGGCGGCACATCACTTTTCAAGGCATATGTCACGCCGGATCTCGTCGCGCGTGGGATGCGCTTTCTAAGTGCACCGTGGGCGCCGTGGGCCATTCTCGCCGTCGGTGTCGTCCTCATCGTTCTTCTCTTCCGTCTCGCGGTGCGCGTCGCGGAGAACAAAGAATATTAAACAAAAAAGAATTTGGAACAAAAAAAGAACCCGTCGGGCGGATCCCGTGCGGGTTCTTTTTGTGTCTAGAATTGCTTTTCCATGGACTCGAGTTCGGTGACGATTTCGTCGAGATGCGCGATGGTTTCGAGGAGGGGTTTGTCGGTCGTGATGTCGACGCCGGCAATTTTCGCAAGGCCGATGACATCGTCGGTGCCGCCTGCGCGGAGAAAGTCGAGCCAGCGTTTGACGGCGGGTTCGCCCTCCTTGAGGATGTTTTCACTGCCCACGGTGGAGACGGTGAGTCCCGCACTGTAGGTGTAGGAATAGAGTCCCATATAATAGTGGGATTGGCGCATCCAGGTGAGTTCGGCGCCTTCATTAATGGTGACGGCATCGCCCCAGAATGTCTCGAGCGTTGCGCGTTTGAGCTCGGAGAGTTTCGCCGCGTCGAGGACTTCACCCGCATCGACGAGCTTGTAGACTTCGCGTTGATAGTGCGCCTCGAGGAGATGCGTGACAAAATTGTGATAATAGGTGTTCTCGATCATCGAGGAGAGGACGAACGCGCGGAATTTGGGATCGTCGGATTCTCTTAAGAGCGAATGCGAGAGGAGCATCTCGTTGAATGTCGAGGGCGATTCGACGAGATAGGTCGAGATGTCGGTCGCGAGATTGTTCCATTTCTCCTGTGCAAGGGCAAAATGTGCGCCGTGGCCGAGTTCGTGCACGAGAGTGAAGAGTTCGCCGAGCACGCCGGTCCAGGAGAGCAGGATATACGGATGGACGCGGTACGGACTCGAGCAGAATCCGCCGGAGGTCTTGCCTTCGTTCTGGACATAGTCGACGAAACGTTCGGGGAGATAATTCTCAATCTTCGCCATGTACTCTTTCCCCATGACGGAGAGCGCCTTGTCGACATAGGCTTTCGATTCTTCGATCGTGAGCGTCGGGGCAAAATCTTTCATGAGCGGCGCCTTGAGATCGGCGAATGTCATCTCGTCGAGACCGTACGCGCGTTTCACAAGCGTCGCATAGCGGCGCATGACGGGCGCGAGTTTCTCCATGATCGTATCGATCTGGCGATCGTAGAGCTCACGGTCGACTCTCTGTTCAAAGAGGAGCGCGTCGATTACGCTGTCAAATCCGCGCATGGTCGCGAGGATTTTTTCTTTTTGCACTTGCGTGTTGTACGCGGCCGCGATGACATTTTCATATTTCTTAAGTTCGCGGGAGAAAGCTTCGAACGATTTTCGGCGCAGTTCCGTGTCGGACGAAACTTGGTATTCGTTTTCGAACGCGACGAAACTCATCGGGACGTTCTTGCCGTCCACCTCGATCTCGTCGTAGCGAAGATCCGCATGGAGTGCCTGCTCGTAGATGTCCTGCGGTGCACCGAGGACGGGCGAGAGGGCGGTGAGGGCTTTCTCCACATCGTCGGGGAGCGCGTGTTTCTTTGCGCGGACGATATTCGTAAGATACATATAGTAGCCTTTTTCTTTGGCGGCTTCGAGTAGGATCTCGTCGGGCACTTTTTTCAGTGCATTTTCAAAGGCGGTGAAAATCCAGGAGATCTTGCCGTAGAAAAGTCCGGCTTTCCCGTAGCGCGCACTGCGCACGCTGTCCGACATATCGACGGAAAAATCGAGGAAGGCGTAGTTCATGATGTGATCGAGACGGACGGCGAGTTCCTCCATCTCGCGGACGGACGCGAGGACCGCATCCGCACTCGTAAGATCCCACGCTTTTTTCGCGAACGCTTCGGCATCCTCGGAGAGGCTCCGGATCGCTTCCTCATAGTCTTCTTCCGTTGCAAAGAGATCTCTAAGATCCCATGTATATTTTTCTTCGACTTCGTTTCTTTTCATAAGAACCTCCTTTTCTCCATTGTAACAGAAGCGCGCCGATGGGAAAAACTTCTTCTCCGATTGATTTTTCGGGGAAATTTTTAGAATGCTAAAGATTCCGCAATATCCTTGACTTCATGAAAAACCCGCTGTATACTACCCGCAAGAAGCCCTTGCGAATGGACAAGGTAAAAAGAAAAAAAGGAGAATTAGAATGAAAAAAGTTTGGATTGCGCTCTTGACATTGCTGCTCGTTGCATGCGGTGCGAATGGCGGGAGCGGTTCGTCGGAGCAAGCGACCGCCGACGAAGCACAGAACACGAAGGACACCGTTCGTGTTGCGCTTTTCACGGAGATTGACTCGATTGATCCGTACGTTGCAGTTGCAGGCGACACGGTAACAGTCCTCGACAATATGTTTGACGGTCTCGTCGACATCGACGAAACGGGAGAACTCGTCCCGAACCTTGCTACGAATTGGGAGATCTCGGACGATCGCCTCACCTATACTTTTGATCTTGCGGAAGCGACGTTCCACAACGGCAAAGCGTTCGGCGCGGAAGATGTCGTCTTCTCGCTCGAGCGCCTGGCAGGGCTCAACGGCCAAGAAGCCATGGGCGGCAAAGGCTATCAGGGCATCGAGAGCGTCACGGCGGACGGCGACAGGAGAGTCGTCGTGAAACTCAAAGACGTCGACGCGTCCTTCCTCTCGAAGATGATGATCGCCATGGTTCCCAAGGATTACAACGATCAAGCCACCGCACCGGTCGGCTGCGGCCCGTACAAATTCGTCGAATATCGTCCGGGCGAAAAACTCGTCATGGAACGTTTTGACGACTATTATCGCAAAGACCATGTCGCCAAAGTGAAGAATCTCGAGTGGATCCACATGGGCGATATCCAGACCATGATCTCCGCAATCCGCGCGGGCGAAGTCGATGTCGTTCCCGGCATCACCGCACAGAATGCGGAAGAGATCGGCGAAGGCGTCGAAGTGCTTGCAAAACCCCAGAACCTCATCCAATATCTCTCGCTCAACAACGAGAGCGAACTCTTTAAAGACGTCCGCGTTCGTCAGGCGTTAAACTACGCAATCGACCGTGACGAAATCATCGAAGTCACCGCCGAGGGACACGCCGTACCGCTTATCACGGCCATGAGCCCCGCGATGGAAAAATACTACAACAAGGATCTCAAAGGTTACACGTACGATCCCGAAAAGGCCAAAGCCCTTCTCAAGGAAGCGGGCGCCGAGAACCTCACGTTCTCCGTCGTCGTCCCCTCGGATTATCAATTCCATGTGGACACCGCACAGGTCATGGCCAATCAATTTGCCAAAGTCGGCGTCACGATGAATATCGAACCGATTGAATTTGCAACCTGGCTTTCGCGCGTTTACACGGATCACAACTATGATTCGACGATCTGCGGTTTTGTCGGCTACATCGATCCCGACAAAGTCATCGGCCGCTACAAGACCGGCGACTCCGGCAACCTTGCGAACTTCTCCAATGCGCGCGTCGACGAACTCATCGACATGGGTGTCACCGCGAAGACGGATGAAGAACGCGTCAAGATTTATGACGAAATCCAAGAGCTCATCATGGAAGACGCGGCGATGGTCTACATCCAAGACCCGGATCGTATCATCGCAGTCCGCCCGGAACTCAAGGGACTCAATATCTATCTCACACAAAAAATGAACATGGAGGATGTCTATTTCGAATAGACTCCCGGAAAGGAGCTATGCGTGCAGATCTTGCGCAAGCTGTTATCCTCGATCCTCACGCTCGTTCTCGTTTCTCTCATGATTTTAACGGTGTTTCAAATTCTGCCCGGCAATCCCGCGAGGTCGATCCTCGGCGTGGAGGCTTCAGACGAGCAAGTCGCTCGTCTGGAGCGCGAGCTGGGTCTCGATAAACCGCTCACCGAACGCTATATGGAGTGGGTCGGCGGTGTCTCGAGAGGGGATTTCGGCACGAGTCTCAAATACAATACCAAAGTGGAGACGCTCATCCGCGACCGTTTCCCGGTGACGCTCGTCCTTACCGTCTATGCGCTGGTCTTAACGATTCTCATCGGACTGCCGCTCGGCGTTTGGATTGCTTCATCGGACGGCAAGTGGTATGCGTCGTTCTTTGCTACGCTCACACAAATCGGGATTTCGATCCCGGCTTTTTGGGTGGGCTTTTTTCTCATCCGCCTTTTCAGCGTCCGACTCGGATGGTTTCCGACGTTCGGGAGCAATGTCTTGGAAGGCGGTTTTTTGCATGTCATCCATCAGTTTTTCTTGCCCGCGTTTGCCGTTGCCATCGGTAATATCGCCATCGCCGTGCGTTTCTTGCGCTCGACGATCCTTGGCGAACTCAAAAAAGAATACGTGCGCACGGCGCGCATGAAGGGGCTTGTGAAGCGTGAATGGATGATGCGCCATGTCCTACGAAACGCCCTCATTCCCGTCATCACGGTCATGGGGATCATCACGACGTCGTCGATCGGCGGCTCGATTGTCATCGAGAACGTCTTTGCGCTCCCGGGGCTCGGAAGTCTCATGGTGCAGAGCGTCTCGTATCGCGATTTTCCGCTGATGCAGTCGCTGGTACTCTTTGTCGCGATGCTCGTCGTCGTCATCAATTTGCTCGTGGATCTCACGTATCAACTGATCGATCCGCGCATGAGAACGGGGGATTAAGATGCATTTACGTAGAAGATCCTTTCAATTCGGCCGTGCACTCATTGTCTTTTTCCTCGTGATCATGATTGTGAGTTTTTTCTATACGCCGTATCCGCCCAATGAGGGTGTGTCGAGCGAGCGTTTTTTGCCGCCGTCGCGCGATCATCTCTTGGGGACGGACAATCTCGGGCGCGATATCCTCTCGCGCATCATGGTGGGGAGTCAGACGGCGTTTCTCATCTCGGGGGCGTCGGTGGGTCTCGCACTGGCCATCGGTTTTCTCCTGGGGGCGATTGCGGGCTATTACGGCAATGTCGCCGACGAAATCTCCATGCACATCGTCAATGCCCTCATGAGTTTTCCGGGGATTCTCTTTGCAATCATGCTCGTCACGATCTCGGGGCCCGGCAGGCGCAATACGATCTTTGCGATGGCCTTCATGGGCATCCCGTATTTTACGCGCGTTGTGCGTTCCGGTTTCATGCAGTTAAAGACGATGGACTATGTCAAAGCCGCACGCGCACGCGGGGCGGGGACCTTGCACATCGTCGTGCACCACATCGTCCCCAATCTCGTCGAACAGATCATCGTCGCCGTGACGATTTCGTTCTCCACCGCGATGCTCTCCGAGGCGGGACTCTCGTATCTCGGACTCGGCGTCGTGCCGCCCGATCCCTCTTGGGGACGGATGCTCAAGGAATCGCAGGCGTATTTCACCCGCGCACCGTGGTACATGCTCGCAACGGGCACCGCGATCACACTGCTCGTCTTCGGCTTCACGCTGTTTGGAGACGGACTTAGAGACGTGCGCGTCAAGAAGACGGGGAGGTAGAGATGCTCGAAGTCAAGAATCTCACCGTCGCTTTTCCGGAAGGCGATCGATATTATCCCGCCGTCGAAGATGTCAGTTTTACGGTTGAGGACCACACGACCCTCGGCATCGTCGGGGAATCCGGCAGCGGTAAAACGGTGTCCGTGCAGACCATGCTCGGCATTCAACATCCCAAAGCAAAAATCCTCTCGGGAGAAGTGATTTTCCACGGAGAGGATCTCATAAAGAAAGATGAAAATGAACTCGCGGCGATTCGCGGATGCAAGATCTCGATGATTTTCCAAGAGCCGATGACGGCGTTAAATCCCGTCATGAAAGTCGGCAGACAAATCCGCGAGGCTTATGTAGAACACAATCGCAACGCGACCGACGCGCTCGAACGCACCTACGGCATCATGCGCGATGTCGGTCTTCGCGATGTCGAAGAACTCTACAACGCCTATCCGCACGAACTCTCGGGCGGCATGCGCCAGAGAATCTCGATCGCCATGGCCCTCATCGCCGAGCCGGAGATCCTCATTGCAGACGAACCGACGACCGCGCTCGACGCCACGATTCGCGCGCAAATTCTGAGGCTCTTCAACAAGATGAAAGAGGTCTATCAGGGGAGCATCGTTTTTATCTCCCACGATCTCGGCGTCGTCTCCGCCATCTGTGAGCGCACAATTGTCATGTATGCGGGCAGAATCGTCGAGGAGGGAAAGAGCAGTGTGATCGCAACGTCGCCCAAGCATCCCTACACCGTGGGCCTCATGCGTGCGATTCCGTCGTACAAACAACGCGGGACGAAACTCCACAATATCCCCGGCTATCTTCCGCCCATCGACGAGCGCGAAACCAAGGGTTGCCCCTTTGCGCCGCGCTGCGAGAAGGCGATGGAGATCTGCCACACGACCCCGCCCGCAATGACCGAAGAGGACGGACACAGAGTCTATTGTCATCTCTATGGAGGCTCGCGATGAAAGAACTACTGCGCATCGATCATCTCACCAAAATCTTTCACCCGCCCGCACGATCGATTTTTCACAAAAGACGCGATGTCCGCGCCGTCGACGACGTTTCGTTCTCGCTCTATGAGGGCGAGAGCCTGGGCCTCGTCGGCGAATCGGGAAGCGGCAAGACGACCATCGCGAAGATGATCATGGGACTGGTGAAACCCACCGCGGGCGAAATCTACTACGAAGACACGAATCTCCTCACCCTCAAGGGACAGGCGCGCAAGGAGATGAAAAAGAAGATTCAGATCGTCTTCCAAGATCCCTATTCCTCGCTCAATCCGAAAAAAACCATCGGCTGGAGCCTCGGAGAGGCGCTCGACATCCATCGCGTCGGCACGAAAGAAGAACGGCGTCAGGCGGTCGAAAATTTGCTTCTCGAGGTCGGTCTCCCCGGCGCGTACAGCACGCATTTTCCGTCGGAACTCTCCGGCGGACAGAGACAACGCGTCGCCATCGCGCAGGCGCTCATCCTACGACCCGAGATTGTCATCATCGACGAAGGCGTCTCCGCACTCGACGTGTCGATCCAGGCGAGCATCTTAAATCTCCTCAAGGAATTGCAGGCGAAATACAATCTCACCTATATCTTTATCTCGCACGATCTCAATGTCATCGAATACTTCTGCGATCGCGTGGCGGTCCTCTACCGCGGCAAACTCGTCGAGCTCTTCAAGCCCGAGGAATACATGTCGACGCCGCATGACCCTTATACGGAGAAACTCTTCCGCGCCGCCATGGACCCGCTGGAGAAACGACCCGCAAAAAAAGAAAATCCAAAAGAGAAATAAAAAAAGAGCGTTCGGAATATTCCGTCGCTCTCTTTTTTTATGCAAGTTGTTCTTTCTGAAAAGCCATTGGTAGTATTCATTCTTTCAACTGTAAATGAAGGATTGAAAACGTTTGACATATTGAACAATTGGGTATAGGTGCAGTAAGGAGAAGAAAAAGTCTCAATGTTTGTACAGAAAAGATGGGAAAGGAGGTTTTTCCAATGGGATACGATCATCGATATGTATGAAAGAGAGATGTTCATCCACAATTTCAGAAAGGAGAAAATAATGAAAAAGAGAATCCTCACTATTTTGTTTGTTGTACTGATGCTCATGGCAACAGCCGTCTATGCACGCGACATCACCGTGACGGGAACAACCCAAGGCCGGACCAGCTCCTATGGAAGAGTCAGCTTTACAAGTACCAGCAAGAGCTCGGCGAGAGCCGACACCATCTCCGTCATTCTTACGGTCGTGGACTACCAGACGGGAGCAGGATTAAAAGGTTCTCCCGTATCCAACAGTGCCCGGAGAGCATCCTCCGTATCCACAAGCTTCGATACGGGGCGTTATGTAAAAAGAGCAACCGCCTATGGAGAACATTATGTTTTTGAAGATGGAAAAGCAAAACCAATAGCCACAGATTTTACCCAAGTGGAAGGATATATGTCGGTTGTGGATGGTAGCGTTGAACAATAATGAAGAAGGCATGACTGCCTTCTTCATTAGAAAGGGAACGCCATAAGAAAGGGGAACGCCATGCGAGGGAAATGGAGACGTAGCATCTGCAGTATTTTTTTGATCATCGCAATGTTCATGACGGTTGCGGGTTGTGATACCCGACAGGATCCCGGCGAAATAAGTCCGGAACAGAACCCCAACCCGGACGCATCGGAAGCAAAACCGATTGAACTGCGACGGGAAACGCTATCTGCAGGATTGACCGGACCGGAGTTCATGGAACTTCGCACGAGATATAGCACGACATATCGCGGAGAACCCATTGATATCGATTTTCAGTATGACAAAAAAGAAGGCTCGCCGGGCGTAAAGAGAGGGATTGCATGGTTCTTTGTAGACGGCATCCCGGTCCCAATCACAGACGAAGACGGCATCACGAAATCTTACGTATCATACGACTATTCTGTTATCGGTGAACTATTACACAAAAAAATATCCTTAGAACCCCAGACCGGAAAAAAAGGAGATCAACTCGCTGTGATGGTTCCATTTAACACCAACGCTTTTCTGGACTTTCCTCCGGGCGATCCCAATTTTCTCGATCGGTTAGCGTACGACAGCATGCTCGGGCCACCGATGACGTATGGCATTGTCATGGAGGCGGATGCCAAAGAAGGGGATCTTACTTTCCGACAAGAGACCGCCAAGGCACAGGCGATCACAAAGGAGCTCAAGATCAAATATTTTATCTACGAGGATGCGCTCGATAAGATGACGGATAAGGAGATCGATGCGATGGTCATTCAAGGACCGCAGGCGCAGCTGCGTATGAATGATACGTCGGCAACAGTCCTCCATCGACCCGAGGAGTATACGAAAAACACATGGGAACTCGCACTCGTCGGACCGAATACCATCTACGGAGAAGGGAATTTTCGCCTTTCCTTACTCAAGAATTATGAGCAGATTCCTTTTGGCGATTGTGACTACATCGATGTCAAGCTTGAGGCGAACAAACTAACCGTTGTTCCGATTTCCTTCCCCGATATCGAGTACAAAGACAAGGATGTCTTGCGCGTTATGGTTGCCCCGAGAGATACGGTGCCGGAGATCTTTGAAGAAGGTGCTACGCTGGATATCAGTCAGGAGCTCCCGACTGTGTTTGGATCTTGGCTACTATACACATGGACCGGAGAAGTCCCGGAGAGCCTGGGAGATGGTTCAAATTGAATGAAAGATTCGGACCGGAGAAGATAGGGGAGTACGCCTATGAACACATTGCATGTGAGAGATATCCGGAAAACATTCGGAGACAATGAGATTCTTAGAGGGATCAACATGGATCTCGGTGTAGGGATTCACGGTTTGCTCGGACGAAACGGTGCCGGAAAATCGACACTCATGCGTATCATGACCGGTCTTCTTCGCGCCGACGGGGGAGAGATCGCACTGGGAGAGAAACGCGGAGAAGATTTTTTGCGTTCCGTGGGATATCTTCCTCAAGACCCTGGATTCTACCCGGAGATGCGTCCGATGGAATTTCTCTCCTATCTCGATCTTCTCAAGACAGGCGAGCGTGATGAAGAGGAGATTTTGCGTTTGATTCATCTCGTGCATCTTGAGGATCATATGAAAAAACAGATTCGCAGTTTTTCGGGCGGGATGAAAAGACGTCTCGGAATTGCCGCGGCCTTACTGGGCAAGCCGGAGGTATTGATTCTCGATGAACCGACGGCAGGACTGGATCTTAAGGAGCGCATTCGTTTTCGCAAAATTATCTCGGAGCTTTCAGAGGACGTAATCGTCCTATTTTCCACACATATTGTGACGGATCTCACCTTTATTTCGAAGAATATTTTGTTCCTTGAGGGTGGACGGATTGTTGCCGAGGGAAGTCCGGAAGAGATCACGGAAGCGTATCGCGGTCAATTTCGCGAGGCGGTGCTCACTCGAGAAGAACTTATGCGCTTTGCGCCCCAAGATGTCGTAATGGTGCGTCCCGAAGGAGATCGTTTCTGTGCACGCATCTTTACGCAGGAGCCCGTGGGAGAGGAGACGCTCCCGACGCTGGAAGAGGTTTCTCTGTATGTGATCGGGGGTGAATGATGATCGCTCGAGAGATTCGCAAGTGTTTCCGAAAGCCGTACGCCGTTTTGGCACTTGTTCTTCTCCTATGCTTAGCCATGTACTTGCAGGTCGGGAGATTCGCACAGGTTACGACGAGAGATGCGGCCTTATCGCGCATGGATCGAGTTCGGCACAGGGAGTATGCCGAACTTCTTGACGGAAAGTCCCCCGAAGAAGCGATCTTAGTCCTTCAGGAACACAAACAAAGCCTCATGGATCAAGCGGAAGCCAAGACTTTGACGTTTACGGATGAGAGCGGTCGTGTGCGATCGATCCAGGAAGAGACGCAGTATCTTGCGACGTTTTTATTTCCACGAGTCTACGAGGCGAGTGCATACGAGGGCCGGACAAGGAGTATCATCGACGGTGCGCGAAAGAATGAGGATTCCTTCTACGAGGGGAGCGTGTATGATCTTGATTTCGTCGCCGAAGCCTATGATCGGAGAATGATTGATACCTTTTATTTTGGCAGGGATCTTGAGGTGGTGTTTTTAAACCGCTTTCCGACGCTTGCGGCGATGTTGACCATGCTTTATCTCATCGCGCCGAGTTTTCCGAGGGAGAGAGAAGAGGGGATTTCCGGGATGCTTGTGGGCGGTAAGATGAAACGGCGACTTTTTCGCGCCAAAATCCTCAGCACGCCGATTCTTGCATTCGTCATAACACTGCTCTTTTTCGCTTGCTCATGGATGACGGCAAGATATTTTGTAGGCGGAGCATCCCTTTCTGCGCCTATTTTTTCCTTGCCTTCGTATTATGAAACGCCTCTCAATTGGCCGATTTGGCTAATGGCTTTGGTTCATTTTGGAAGTATGTGGTTGGGACTGAGTGTATATGGTTTTCTTCTTCTTGCCATCGGCACGTATTATCGAAAATCGTTCCCGGCTACGGTGGGGGCGGTTGCGCTCACGGCTCTTTTTGTCTATATCGACGAACGCTACCCCTCGCCTTTTTCACCGCTTGGGATGTTTCGACTGGCAAATGATCTACGGTTCTATGACGGTCGGTGGAGGCTTGGGGGCGGTCGGATGATTCTTTTGGTGCAGACGAGCGTACTTTTCTTCCTCTTGATCTTTTTGAAAAGGCGGGTGAGAAGATGGTCCTAAAGGAACTGAAACAAGCATTCTCCATCGTTTTTCTTCTTCTCTGTGCGTCCCTTTTTCTATTCTATGTCTATGTGGAGAGGCTTCCCGATGATTCGATGGAGGAGGAAGTCTTCTTCGCCTATCAAAGAACCATGCATTCCTTAGAGGGCCCTTTGACCCCCGAAAAAACGGAACAAATAGAGGAGATGGATACAGAACTGTCACGTCCCTCTTCTGATCCGCATATGCTTTATTTTCAGGGTGAACTCGCGAGAGAGGAGTATTTTTCGGAGGTCGAGGAAGCACACGAACGCGAGATGCGAAGGATTGGTTTTCAGAGGATCTATCAAGACTACCTTCGAGCAAAAGAGGATCCCTCGGTCTATCTGATGGTGGATGATGGGGATCTTGCAACAGGGCATTATTCGATGAGTCTCATGGTGGCGATTGTCTTTACGTGCATGCGCTTTCTCGCTCGTGAGGATGCAAAGATGCTTGACATGGTGCGTGTCATGCGTTTCGGGCATGTGAAACTGCTCGTAAGAAAGCTTGTCATGATCTTGGCAAGCGTCATCGTTCTGGTCGCCCTATGGGAATACGCGCGGTATCGGATCCTCATTGATCGCATCGGGCTTGCAGCTCTTTCTTATCCTGCGAAGAGCCTATCCGTCTACTCGAACGTGAGCGGCACGATCAAAGGGGTATTTTGGAGAGCAGCGGCGTTACGACTGTGCGGTGCGATTGGCATCGTGGGGCTTACGATGTGTTGTTATTCTTACGTATGGCGCAAGGATCTTACGACTTTTGTCATGACGGTACCGATGGCGCTCATCGGCTATCTATCGCGCGGGAAAGAAATACGTCTCTTTCCGCTTCCTTTTGCACTCTTGGATGCGCAGAGATTTTTCTTGTCTCCGCCCATGCGCGACGTCGGAAAGGTTGACGGCACACATGCACTTGCACCGATATTCTCGTCAGGTGTTTTCGTCATCCTACATATTTTACTGGTTCTCGGCGTATTTTTGATTGGTTTTTTACGTTTGCGTCGAGCCTATGAAAACCGCCACGTCAGGCGATCGTATCGAAGACTCCCCATCTTTCTCATTGTATTGTGTGCAATTCTGATCTCGGGATGTTCACGCGAAAAAAATGTCGAGACTGTCTTCCCCTTTTATCATGAAGGCAGATATGTAACGAGAACGGGAGAGGACTTGGTCTTTGTTGATGAGTCGGGAGTTATGACACGTTTCGAAAAGGATCCGTTTGCCGGAGACGACGAGTATCCAATCGCGCTCTTTTATTCCGCAGACACGTTGACGACATGGACAGGATCCGAGGAAAGAGAAACGGAGTACGAACGTGTGTACGATCTTCGTGACGGTAGCCTGATCCGTGTCAATAGAACCAAACGGACACAAGGCATGGTATGGATGGACGCCATACTCGACACGAGGATGGAACGCAGCATTGATTGGAGATTCAGTGACGGGTGGGAAAAATATGGCGTCGATGAGAAAATTCTCTATTCCGTGAATCCTTTGGGACGAATAAGAAGGCTTGGGCCGACGGATGTGCATAGTATATTGGACATTCGAAACGGAAAACTCTACTATATTACAGAAGCGTTTATGCTCCGATCGATTGATCTCGCTACGAAACAAACAAAAACCATCTCCCCTTTCCCAGTGAGATGGATTGATCCGACACCGGAAGGTTGGATTGCTCAAGGTTTTCTCGGGACGATGTTATTGGATCTCGACGGCAGAATGCTTCGTACGTATGCCGTTCAAGTTCAGTATCCGTCCATTCGATATGGCGCACTTTACGGCTTGACAGAAGATGGAGTTGTGCGCGCACGCGGGAAAGCTATTTTCGCAGTGTATCGCTACCCTGTCGATCATCTACTCGTCGGGAAACGCAGCTATCTCGTGCAGACCGATGAAACGATTGAAGTGCTCCCGCTTACCAACGAGGTCGTAGAGCATTCAGAGGAAGATGCGCTTCTTACGAAAGACACGGATTGATTCTTCCGTCAGGAAATAAAAAAAGAGCGTTCGGAAAATCCGTCGCTCTTTTTTTTATTTTATTCCATTGTGTAGGGCACGGCTTTCATGGCTGCGAGACTTTTCTTCACGTCGAGGATGCGTTGATTGGCGCTTCCGCGAAAACGGAGCGTGAGGTCTTTTTGCGCCTCGATGAAGCGTCCGTCGACGAGCACGTCGATTTCCCTGAGGAGATCGAGTCTTGCGGGATCCTCTACGAGTTCCTCAAAGGTATAGCCGGAGTACGCCCAGATGTCTTTGGCACTCTCTTTCTTGATGGCCCGGACGACTTCGGTGAGCTCGGGCACATTCTGAAACGGTTCGCCGCCGAGAAGCGTGAGTCCCGCGATCGTGTCGTCCTCGAGATCGCGAATGACTTCTTCAGTTTCGCGTTCCGTCCAGGGCGTTCCCGCGTGAAAATCCTGATAGTCTTCATTGAAACATCCGGCGCAGGCATGCGTGCAGCCCGTCACGAAGATGGACGTGCGGATGCCGAGTCCGTTTGCGATGTCATAGCGTCGGATTTGCCCGTAGCGCATCAGATGTGCAGGACGCGGTCTTTGATCTCTTTGGTGCGTCCTTCATTCCAGAAATTCTCCCCGAGGTAGCCGCAGGTTCTGCGAATGACGGTGAGTTTGGTGCGGTCGGTGTTGTGACATTGCGGGCATTCCCACTCGTTGTTGTCGTTTACTTTGATCTCGCCGTCGTATCCGCACTCGTGGCAGTAGTCGCTCTTGGTATTGAATTCCGCGTAGGTGATGTGATCGTAGATGTACTCGATCATCGTCTCAATCGCCTCGGGGTTTTGCGTCATATTGGGGATCTCGGCATAGGAGATGCAGCCGCCCGTGGAGCGTGCCTGGAATTCGGATTCGAAATCGAATTTATCGAAGACGCTGATTTTCTCGCGGACGTCGACGTGATAGCTGTTGGTGTAATAGCCCTTGTCGGTGATGTCTTTGATGACGCCGAAACGTGCGCGGTCGATCGATGCGAAGCGATTGGTGAGACTCTCTGCGGGCGTTCCGTAGAGCGCGAATCCGATGCCTTCTTCCGCTTTCCAGCGTTTGACCGCATCGTTCATGCGATCCATGATCTTCATGGCAAAGCGCTTGCCGTCGGGCGTGGTGTGGCTCTTGCCCGTGATGAGCATCGATGCTTCGTAGATGCCGATGTAGCCGAGGCTGATCGTGGAATATCCGCCCATGAGATAGGGTTTGATCTTCTCGTGCGGTTGGAGTCTGGCGATGGCGCCGTATTGCCAGTGAATGGGGGAGACATCACTTGTGACGTCCTTGAGGAGTTCAAAACGAAGCATGAGCGCTTTCTTGGCGAGAGCGAGACGTTTGTTGAAGATCTCGAAGAATTTGTCTTCGTCGCCGCGCGCGAGGATGCCGATCTGCGGGAGGTTGATTGAGACGACGCCCATATTGAAGCGTCCGTCGAATTTGTAATTCCCGTCTGCGTCCTTATACGGCGCGAGGAAACTTCTGCAACCCATGGGTGCGAAGACATTGCCCTCGTAGTTCTCGCGCATTTTCTTCGCGCTGATGTAATCGGGATACATGCGTTTGGCCGTGCAGCGCGCCGCGAGTTTGGTGAGATAGTAGTATTTGGAATCCTTGTGGATATTGTGTTCGTCGAGGACGTAGATGAGTTTCGGAAAAGCGGGGGTGACGTAGACATCCTGCTCGTTCTTGATGCCTTCGAGACGCTGTCTTAAGATCTCTTCCTGGATGAGCGCGGCTTCTTTTTCAAATTCATAGCCGGGCTTGAAATACATGAAGAGCGTGACAAAAGGCGCCTGCCCGTTCGTCGTCATGAGCGTATTGATCTGGTATTGAATCGTCTGGATGCCGTCCTTGATCTCCTTGCGCGTGCGTTTCCACGCGATCTCTTCAGCTTTTTCCATATCCGGCTCAATGCCGTAGATATCCTTTTGCTCTTCGACGACGGCGTCGAGATATTTGTTGAAACTCTTTCTGACAAAAGGTGCCAAGATGCGGTCGATGCCGTTGATCGACTGGCCGCCGTACTGACCGCTTGCGACCTGTGCGATGATCTGCGTCGTGACGGTGCAGGCGACTTGGAAACTCTTCGGCGAATCGATCTTCTTGCCGTTGATCACCGTGCCGTTCGTGAGCATGTCCTCGAGATTGATAAGGCAGCAGTTGAACATCGGTTGGATGATGTAGTCCATATCGTGAAAATGGATCGCGCCCGAATCATGCGCCTCGACGATGTCCGTCGGGATGAGGAGTCTCCTCGCGATATCCTTCGAGACTTCGCCTGCGATGAGATCGCGCTGCGTGGAGACGACTTTGGCGTCTTTGTTCGAGTTCTCGTCCATGACTTCGACATTGCGTCGATTCAAAATCCCCACGATGTCGTGGTCGATGGTATTGACTTTTCTCTTGTACGCCTGGACGGCTTTGTAGCCCTCGTAGGCACGTGCGGTTGCAGGATTGCCGTATTGAATCAGCTTGTAATACACCTGATCCTCAATGCCGTAGATCGTCAGTTCCTTCTTCAGCGTGGATGCAAAGTCTTCAATCTCTTGTGCAATCTTCTCGGCGAGGCCTTCTTCATAGACGCCGCTCGATGAATGCATGGCTTTTTCAATGGCGATACGAATTTTTGCTCTATCAAAGGGCACTCTCGTCCCGTCTCGCTTGATTACATAGGTCATCGTTCACTCCTCCTTAACTGGGATGATTATACTACATGTAGTGTCAAAACGCAATAAAAATTTCAAAAAATCACTATATATTGTAGACCAAAATTTTACCATTTCGACAAAAAAGCGCAAACAAGCCATTTGGGAAGCGAAACAGATTTCTCGTACGCGTCGTACAGAAAAAGAGCTTTGAGAAAGAAATGCCACCGTCAAAGGGAGAGGAGAAGCGCGAAGCAAATGTTCGGGCAAGTAAAAAAGCAAGCTATGGCATGGCTTGCTTTTCTACATGGAATAGGTATTTGCGAAGTTCGTCTCCTTACAAAAGAGGTGTTTGAAGGTAGAAGGTTCGACCCCGGGGAGGGTCATGAGTTTTTTTGAGGCTCCGTATTGTCGAAAAATTTTCTCGGCACGTTCGACATCGGAATAGACGGAGAAATAACCTCGCAGTAGGCATTTTTTTTGTTGACAAAATCCGCGGACGTCCTCGGCGGGGATGCCGAAGAAGATGCCGCTTTCATGGCTGATGGAGTCACCGGATCTCGCGATCAGGCGACAGATATGATCTTCGACGGAAAAACCGGTGTAGCCGCATTCGGTAAGGATGCATCTCGATTTTTCATCTTCGAGTGTGCGGGCAAGATTTTTCTCGTCGTAGAAGAGATACACATTCCCGCGAGCATCCGCGCGGAAGAGTTTGGCGCAGAGCCCCAGCTTCTCCATGAGGCGCTCACCGTGCGTTTCAAAATATTCTTTCATGCCGTTCTCGCGAGAGAGGCGCAAGAGCGTCATGGGTTTTGCACCGGTGATGAGGGGCGCCAGGAGAATCGAGAGCTTGCGCGCCGGATCTTCTCTGAGACTTATGCGAGGGACTGTCCGAATGCTTTGCATGCGTCCGCAGATTCACCCTCGGGTGTGAGATGACAGATATGGGTTGCGACGACATCGGCGAGTGCGTCTTCGAGACGTTCTTGCCAATCGCGCATCCACTGTCCGTCGCCCCAATCGTACGAACCGAAGAGGGCTACTTTCTTGCCGCCGAGGCGTGCTTCCATATCCGACATCCACGGTTCAAATTCGGATTCTTCGAGAATTTCGTCTCCCATCGAGGGACAACCGAGGACGATGAGATCGGAGTTAAGTACCGTATCGTCGTCGATCTCTCCGACATAGCCGCGGTTCACGGTTGCACCTTTTTCCTTGAGGCCTTCTTCGATCAGGACACTCATCTCTTCGGTGTTGCCCGTGCCGGACCAATAAACAATCGTTGTTGTCAAGGGGATTCCTCCTTTCAAGAACCATCATAGCGTTAGCATAGACTAACTACTACTCAAAAAATGAAAGGACTACTCCGAAAAGGAAAGCGCCTCTTCGAGATATTGATGGCGGTAGGCAAGCGGAGTGATCCCTGCATGCTCGCGAAACATCTTCGCAAACTGGCCCGGATTTTCGTAGCCGACGTCAAGCGCGATATCCGTGACATTACGGTCCGTCGTTTCAAGCAGCCGGACGGCCTTCGTGAAACGCGCCTTGCGGACAAAAGTATACACGGTCATGCCGCTTATTTTCTTAAACCCTTTTTGTAAGAGATAGATCGAAGTGCCGAGGCTCTCGGCGAGTGTCGCCACCTCGGGGGCGCTCTCCGGTGCGGCGAGAATTTCCTTCATCGCCTGCTTGATCTTTTCGTCGAGCGGACACACGGCCGTCGTTCCCATCGATTCGATGGCATACGAAAAGAGGGAGAAGATGAGTCGATTCATCTCGATCGAACCCGAGAAATCGTCACGCGGGTGCGTTATGAGCGCATCGATCATCGCACGCTCCTCCGCGTGCAGGGGAACGCGCACGATCTCCTTCTTTTTGAGACAGAGACTCTCGCAGTCGCATTCAAAGGGAAGACCGAGCACCATCTTCGCGTGGGCTTTACCCGGGATGGTGTCTCTCGAATAAAAAAGTCGTTCGCCGCAGGCGTCTTTAAAATATGTAAGATACATGAAATTGTCCTGCTCTTTCGGATTCGTCGGAGCAAAAACGACAAGAGGATGCATCGTCATCACAAACCTCCTTTTGATAATTATTATCAATTAGAGAATAACAGAAATGTTTTTCTTTTTCAAGACGGTGTTTTCTTTTTTGGAGATGTTTCCGGATGCGGCGTCCGGCGAAACATTTCGGTCAAAAAGATTCGAGACGGGCGCCCTGGCCAATCGTCTCATTTCCGTGCGGGGGAATGTTCCCGATACGGTTCCCGCGCTCGAAAAAAACATGGAACATTTTTTCGGCTTTTCGGCGCGGGGGAAATTTCGGAATCGAGCGGTGCGCTCGCAAAAATAGTTTGAACGTTTTTCATCGGCGCGGCGCGTGCGAAAAAAATGGCGAGGGCGATGCCCGTTTTTCGCGCATGGATTTTCTTCGGTTTGCCGATTGCGGCGCCGGATGCGTGGAAATTAGCGCCTTTTTCTGCTATACTGTACGAAAAAGGAGGGGAAATTCATGCGGTCGTTTTTTACGGGATCGATGTTGGGCCTTGCGACGGGCGAGGCGTTTGCATTCATGACCAAAGACATGGATGTCGATTCGATTCGTGCGCGCTACGGTCATCGTGTGCGTCTGTCGCCGAATGTGCTCGAGCCCCTCTATTTTTGTGCCATGGGCGGGAGTCCCAAGGAGGCGCTCTTCATTGCGGATGCGCTTCTGTGGGCGGATGCGTACGCCATGGCGCCGGATCTGCCGATCAAACGGAGTCTCATTCGATTTTTCCACATGGCGACGGGTCTCGTGCCGTCCGAAGGCGATCAGATCTGGGTGCGTCGGCAGTCGCACGAGCGCGCGGGTTCGATCTTGGATCTCGATTTTCGCGATTCGTACGACGGTGCAGAGACGACGCTTGAGGTGCTGTCGTCGGGATTTTTCGGGAGTGTCGATCGGCCCATCAACGACGCGGACGATCCGGATGCGGTGGTGCGGGCCCTGCCGATCGGACTGTTCTACGCGGGAAATGCCGAGCGGGCGTTTCGCGTGGCAAGATTTGCGACGGCACTCACGCACGGCGACGCGGATACCGTGGACGCGGCGGGCGCAGCGGCGGCGTATCTCTCGGATCTTATCCTCACGCGCTCGACCAAGAAAGCGGGCGAGACGGCGGATCGGGAACTCGAGAACGTGCAGTCGGCGCTCTCTCGGACATCGACGAGCGAAGGCGCGCAGGCGTATTTCAGAGCGCGGACGCTTATCGAAGAGGAACATCGTTTTGACGAGGCGGCCAAAAAAGCGCTCTACATCACGGACGGCGCGACGATGGCGATCTACGGCGCTTTTTTCGGAGCGCTCTTTGGAGAAGAGCATCTGCCGCGCGAGAAACGTCTCGTGGAGAAGGCGCCCGCCTTTCGCGCATACGGCGAACGACTGGCGGAAGCCTATGAAAGGAGAAGACGATGAAGCAATCCAAGGGTATCCTTCGCTCCCTGACCGTGGTTCTACTGATCCTTGTCGCCTATTTCTTGCGACCGCAGGAGGCACCCTCGCGGAACGATTTTTCGCTCGAGACCGTCGCGCACTATGTGTCGGTGCATCATGTTCTCCCGGATGGGTATATTACAAAAAATGAAGCGCGTGCGCTCGGCTGGGAGGAACGCAAGGGCAATCTCTCGGAAGTCGCGCCCGGGAAGGCAATCGGGGGAGACCGCTTTGGGAATCGCGAAAAGCTTCTGCCCGACGCGCCGGATCGGATCTGGTTCGAAGCGGATCTCGACTACGACGGCGGTTACAGGGGGCCGAAGCGCCTACTCTATTCGAGTGACGGACTTATTTATTACACGCTCGATCACTATGAAACGATGAACCACTGGGAGGAATCCGAATGATTGTACTTGACGGAAGACGGATGAAAACAAAAGCAATCACACATACGTATCTTGCCGACCGATTTCATTTTCCGTTCTATTATGGCCGAAATCTCGACGCGCTGGCCGATCTCCTCGCGGGGATGAAAGACGAGGTCTATCTTTTTTACGCGCAGGATGTGCTCGACGCGATGCCTGAATACGGGGCAGAGGTCATCCGCGTGTTCTATGATGTCGCGAACGAGAACCCCGATTTTTCTTTCTGGACCAATCTCGGTGAATCTTTTTTTTAACATACGAGGCCGAACAAACGGCGAATCGTGAGGTCTCGCACGATTCAAAGGCGATGGCACCCGTTCTTTTGAAAGAACAGGAAGTCGCGCCTGATTCGCCCATGCCATTGAGAAAGGAGCAAAGAATGAAATGTAAAGTCTGCGGTACGGACCAACAAGAGGAGAATAGGTTCTGCACCTATTGCGGCGCACCGCTCCACCACGACGAAGACGCCGAAGTCCATGAGGCGAAACCCGCACCCGTGATTCGAGAGGACGCGTCTTCGCAAGACGAAAAGAAGACGAAGGGCACCTGGTCGGAAGTCCACGACGAGCCCCGAGAGCACCGCGCCGGAGAAGGTTTAGGCGGCTGGATGCGCAAGATGTCCGCGAAAGCGGAAGCGCTCATCGCATGGAGCAAGAACTACGGCGGGATGTATCTCGCCCTGGGAATTGCCTTTGTCCTTATGCTCATTCAATCGAGCACCGGCTTTCGCGGTCTTACCGCGTCAGAATTCTTCGTCTGCATTTTCAGTGTCGGTCTCGGCTATGTAGTAGAACGCGCGATCGTAAAATACTGCCTCCGAAAAGTCCGCGGCAATGACGAGGTGGAAGATCTCAATATCCACGTCGCTTGGGAATTTGCCATCTGGACCGTCATTAGTTATGTAGTCGGCAGCCTATTCCGCGTTTTCCTAATGTCCACCATTCTGTCGCTCTTTGTTGCCCCCGTCGTTGCGACGACCTTCATGAGCTATGCACTCCTGGACGGGGAAGAAATGAAATTTTTCTGGAAACACATCACCATCCGCCTGATTATCTATGCGATCATCATCGGACTTTTCGTTCTGATGATTACCAGTTGCGCACGCGGCATGGTGAACGCCTTCCCGCCGGAACTACTTCAAGAGTTCCAACACTAAGAATCGCAAGATTTTTTGCAATAAAAAACCCCTGTTCCGATTGCCGGACAGGGGTTTTGTTTTGTCAAAAATTAGAAGCGCAAGAAAATCTTTGCGATGGTGAAATAGAGAAGCAGGGTCGATGCGTCCGCGATCGTCGTGATAAGCGGGCTTGCCATGACGGCGGGATCCACGCCGAGTTTCTCCGCAATGAGCGGCAAGAGTCCGCCGAGGAGTTTGGCGATGATGACCGCGCCGAAGAGCGTGACCGATACGGTCGCCGCGATGGCCATCGATTCGGAATGCACCCACATAATGCGGATGAAGTTGAAGAACGAGAGCACGATGCCGACGAGAATCGCCACGCGAAACTCTTTCCACAACACGCGGAAGAGATCCGAGAATTTGATATCGCCCGTCGAGATACCGCGGATGACGAGCGTCGACGACTGACTGCCGGCGTTGCCGCTCGTGTCCATGAGCATGGGGATAAAGAGCGTAAGCGAGGTGACTTGCGCGATCATATCCTCAAAATGACCGAGAATCGACGCGGAGAGCGTCGCGGAGATCATGAGGAGCAGCAGCCACACGACGCGCGCTTTGGCGAGTGAGAAGACCGATGCGTCCGTGTATTTTTCTTCCGAAGGCGTCATTGCCGCCATGATCTGGAAGTCTTCCGTAGCCTCCTGTTCCATGACGTCCATGATATCGTCGACCGTGATGATACCGATGATGCGCATCTCGTTGTCGACGACGGGGATCGCGACGAAGTCATATTTTTGGAAGAGTTGGGCGACATCCTCTCGGTCGTCTCCCGCATGCACGTAGAGCACGTCCGTCTCCATGAGATCCTCGATCTTTGCATCGTCGTCCGCGAGTACGAGACTGCGCAGCGAAACGGTACCGAGGAGTTTTCGCGTGCCGTCCGTGACATAAGACGTGAAGATCGTCTGCATATTGACACCGGTGTTCTTGAGATGCAGGAGCGCCTCTTTGGCGTTCATCTCGCGACCGACTGTCGCATACTCGATTGTCATAATGCTCCCGGCGCTATCCTCGGGATACATGAGAAATTGATTGATGAGCTTGCGCTCGTCCGGCGTGGAGGCCTTGAGGATTTTGTTGACGATCATGGCCGGCATCTCTTCGATGACGTCGATCATATCGTCGAAATACAGTTCACCCATGAGTTCGTCGACTTCTTTATCCGTCGACGATCGGATGATCTCCTCCTGTTGTTCCGAGCTGAAACGTGTAAATACATCGACCGCGACATCTTTCGGCAAACTGCGAAAGAGAATCGATGTCGTCTTCGGATCCACTTCATCGAGGAGTTCCGCGATCTCCACTTCGTTGAGATGGTTCAGAATATCGCAGATCTCGGCGAGATTTTTGTCTTCGATCGACTGCTCGATCTTTTTTCTGGTTTCTTCCAGCATTCTTTCATCCATAGCGATGGCCCCCTTTCCGTCATTTTCAAACAAATTCATTATACATGAAGCCCCGTTAGAAAACAAAAGCGGGAAAACAAAAAGCAGGCGATTTTTTGCACCTGCTTTTTTGAAAAATATTACAGAATTTTGATATTCGCTTTTTTCTCCGCGCGCGGTTTTTCGCTCGGTGCGGGATATCCGATCACAGCAAGACCGCCCACGATGTGGTTTTTCGGGACGCCGATCTCGTCGAGATACGCGCGCACGCATTCTTTCTCGTCCTGATGTTTCAACTGATTGATCCAGACCGAGCCGAATCCGCGATTCGCCGCCGCGAGGAAAAGATAGGTGAGCGCACACGCACAGTTCTCGCGCGCGTTCACGTCGTCCTTCTCGTCCGAGACGATGACGACCACGGGCGGATGATACATCGTGTAGTCCTCTCGTCCCGTCGCGCATTTTACGACGTCGACGAGTTCGGCAATTTTTTTCTCGTCGGTCAGTGCCGTAAACTGCCACGTGTTTCGGTGCATGGCGTTCGGCGCATAGGCCGCCTCTTCCAAAATTTCTGCAAGTAGTTTTTTGTCTACGGGTTTGGGCTCATAAGCACGCGTACTCTTGCGCGCTTCGATGAGTGCTTTCCAATCCATCGAATCCCTCCTTCATCTCTCAGTATACATCAATCGACAATTGCACAAAAAAGAATCGCGGCTTTTTGCAAAAAAACAAAAAAGATGGCGCGCTTTTTTTGCGCTTGTCTTCAGCTGTGGTACAATGAAAAAAAGGAGAGCATGGTATGGGTCATTTTTTCAATCTCGTACGCGGAGTGGGCATTCGCGATATCCTGGATATTCTTATTGTGGCGGTGGTTTTTTACCGCCTGTTTTTGATGCTCAAGGAGACGCGCGGCGAACAGCTCATGAAGGGCATCATCATCCTTTTCCTATTTGCAAAGATCACGGGCTCGGACTTCGTGCGTTTTTATACGATCAATTGGCTCCTCGAAGAGCTGCTCAATTTGGGCGCGATCGCAATCATCATCGTCTTCCAGCCGGAACTCAGGCGCGCGCTTGAGAATCTCGGGCGATCCAATGTCTGGAAACAGGGCTTCCGATCTTCGGGAGAGACGGCGGCGGAGCGCGATGTCGATGAAATCGTGCGCGCATGCATGAGCCTTTCGCGTCAAAAAATCGGCGCACTCATCGTCTTTGAGAAAAAGACGGGTCTCGGCGAGATTATCGAGACGGGCACGGACATCGACGCGTCCATTTCCATGGAATTACTCATCAATATCTTTATCCCCAATACGCCTTTGCACGACGGAGCGCTCATCATTCGGGACGGGAGAATCCTTGCCGCGGCTTGCATTTTGCCGCTCACGGAGAACAAAGAGCTCCCGCGCGAACTCGGGACGAGACACCGCGCCGCCATCGGCGTGACGGAGAGATCGGATGCGGTTTCGCTCATCGTCAGTGAAGAGACGGGGGCGATCAGCGTTGCGGAGCGCGGGAAAATCAGTCGCCATCTCGATGAAAGTGCACTGCGCAAAGAGCTCCTCGAGGCCCTTCGCAAAGACGATCTCTTATTCGGAAATCTGAGGAGGAATGACGATGAAAAACCTCAGGGATAATCTCAGCATCAAGATCTTGGCCTTACTCATGGCGATCCTCGCGTGGTATTACGTCATGCAGGATAAGAATCCTCTAAAAACCTATGAATTTGCCGCCGTTCCCGTCGAAATTGCGGGCACGGGTCGTCTCTCGGAGAATAAACTGGTGCTCGTCGAGCCCAAGAATCCTACCGTCAACATTCTCGTCGAGGCGAAACGCAACGAACTCAATCGCCTCTCGGCGAAGGATCTGCGCCCGAGGATCGATCTCTCGGAAGCCACGGAAGAAGGCTCATACAATTTAAAAGTGCGCGTGGACAAACCTTCCGCTGTCGACATCAAGCGCGTCGACAAGCAGGAGATCACGGTGAAACTCGAGAGCATCGTGAAGAAATCCATCCCGATCACCGTGCGTTTGGCGGAGAAATTGCCGGACGATTTTATCCTAAAGAGCACCACCTCGACACCCAAAGAAGTGCGCATCGAAGGCCCTTCATCCAAAGTCGCGCTCGTCACGCAGGTCGTGGCGACCCTCGATCTCCAAGGAGAAACCAAATCGAGAACGCAGAACGTCGCGATTGAGGCCCTGGATCAGGACGGAAAAGTCGTCGAGGGCGTGACCCTTTCGCACGACTATGTCAGCGTAACGGCGGAGATTCGCCATATGCGCGAAGTACCGGTCGAAGTCGTGACCACGGGCTCGCTCCCCGAGGGCGTGACCCTCATCGGCAAGACCGTGACCCCGAAGACCGTGAAAGTCATGGGTAGCGTCGACGATCTCTCGAAACTCACCTCGCTTAAGAGTGCGCCGATCGATCTCTCATCGATCCGCGACGATACCAAAGTGAAACTCGCGCTCGTGCTCCCCGACGGCGTCGAGCTCTACGGAGACGGGGCAGACGTCCACTGTGATTTCGTCGTCGACAAGGAGATCGAGAAGGACATTCTCGTCCCGTATTCGGCGATTGGGGTCGAAGGAGGCGCGCCGCCCGAGATTCTCTCCACGGGATTTGCGAGAGTGCGCATCCGCGGCGATAAGTCGCTCATCGACAATTGGTCGAGTAAGAACGTCGCGATGAAAGTCCATATCGCGGGCCTCGGCAAAGGCGAGCATCACGTCACGATCGAAGTTGAAAACATTCCGAATGTCGAGATCCTCTCGGTTCAGCCGGAGACCATGCACATCCGAATCAAATAAAAAAGCAAAACAAAAACCGCGTCATGGAGAACGCGGTTTTTTCGTGTTCCATTTGATTTATCGAGCGGCCCGCATTTTCTCGACGAGAATCGAGAATCTTCTCTCGAGCGCTTCTTGTGTGAAAAATGCGATATGCGGCGTCAAGACCGTATCGGGGAACGTGAGGAGCTTGCGATCCGCAATCGGCGGTTCGTCCGTGAAGACATCGACGAGCGCCGCGCGGATTCTTTTTTCCTCGAGGGCGCTTGTGAGCGCCGCCTCATCGACAATCGCACCGCGCGCACAGTTGACGAGCACGGCGGATTTTTTCATCTTCGAGAGTTCCGCGTCGCCGAGAAATCCGCGTGTCTTATCATTCAGCGGGAGATGGAGACTCACGATATCGCTTTTGCGAAGGAGCGTATCGAGCGAAACTTGCTCGGCCCCGTCGAGCGATTTTTCCGAGCGATTGTAGAAAAGCACGCGCGCACCGAACGCGAGAAAAAGCGTGGCCGTGCGTCGGCCAATGTTGCCGAGCCCGATGATGCCGACCGTCTTGCCCGCGATCTCTTCGCCCGGGACGGTCTCCACGCCGCCCGTGCGTGTTCGCTTGTCGTTTGCGGGAATGCGGCGAAAATACGCCAGCACGAGCGCGATGACATGCTCCGAGACGGCGATATCGCTATACCCCGACGCATGGTCGACGACTACGCCGCGCGCTTCGAGTTCCTCCATCGGAACGTGATCGAGCCCCGTAAAGGCGACGAAGAGATGCGTCAGTCCCGTCCACGCGCGATAGATCTCGGGCGGGATTTTTTGATTGGCGACGAGGATCCAATCCGCGTCCAACCCGCGGCGAAGGAGCGCGTCTCCCTCTGCCCGATCTTCGTAGACGACCACTTCGACGCCCGGGAGCGCCTCGGCGAGCACGCTTTCGATCCGTGTCTTCTCGATGCCGATCGGTTCGATGACGACCAGTTTCATGAGATCTCCTCCTTTTTAAACGGTACAATCGGCGGCGCCGGGAACAAAATTTTGGCGCATGCGGAAATCGTGATGATGCCGAGCGCGAGCGCCAGCGCAATGAAGAACGCCGAGATGCCCTGCTCGATCCCCGCCTCGAGATTGCCCTCGACGAAGAAATTCATCATGTAGTAGATACGAAAGCCCGGCACTAAGGGCAAAATCCCCGGGACGATGTAGATCGTGACCGGATTTTTTTCAAAACGCGCGAGAATTTCCGCCAAGAACGCAATGAGGAGCGCCGCGAAAAAATTCGCAAACACGAGACTCATGCCGTGGTCCACGCAATACGCGCACAGGACCCAGCCGAGCGCACCCGCGACCGACGCGCTGAGGAGCGCACGACGACGCACTTGGAAGAAATAGGAGAACCCGAGCGTCGTGATAAACGAGAGCAAAAACTGCAAAGGATAACTCATAGTGATCCTCCCATAAACGAACGAACCGCGACGACGAGACCCGCGCCAAAACTTAACGCCACGATGATGATGAGCGACTCATTGATGCGACTCGTCCCGCTGATGAGATCCCCGTACATGAAGTCGCGGACTCCGTTCGTAAACGGCACACCCGGAAGAAACGGCAGCATCGCGCCGATGATGATCCGATTGGCATCATGCCCGAGCCCGATCCACGGGAGCACATGCCCCATCACCCCGATGAGAAAACCCACCACGAGATACATGAGCACCGGTGCGTTCGACGGAATATAAAAGAGCAAGAGAACCGAGAGAAACGCCGTGAGAAAACACGGGATGAGATCCCCCGGCGTCCCGCCGATTAAGAGAAGAAACGCGCTCGAACCCACCGCGCCGCCCGCCGCCATCACCATCGGATGATACGAACGCGCCCCGGCAATTTCGTCGAGACGCGCCGTCGCCTCTTCAAAAGATACCTCGTGACCGACAAAATGACGCGAGAAATCATTGACCAATGCAATGCGATAGAGATCGCTCCCCCTCACTTTGATATTGCGCATAAAACTCATCGAATCCTTGCCGTCCGACGTGAGCATAATGACCGTCGGCGTGACAAAAGCCTGCACCATATCGTAACCGCGCGAGACGAGAATCCGATGAATCGTCCCCTCGGTGCGCACGACCTCCGCACCCGAAGCGATGAGAATTTCCCCGGTACGCAGCGCAATCTTCATCACCTGTTCTCTCGTAAGCTCCATGAAATCACCTCAAGTATAAGATACCTATAGTATAACGGAAAAAAGCGCGAACGAAAAACGCATTCCGACGCGTCGGCACGCGATATGAAAATGCGAAGAAAAATCTTCGCGCACACACGCCAAAAACGATCGGAAATGTTCCGAGACGCCTCCGCACGAAGAAACACGCCGCACATTCCAACACCAAAATAGTATACGGGGGGGGGTATAGATTTTTTGCCCGATTTAATATATGATTGGTACAAGAAAACATTTTGACAGCAACGAAATCGGGAGACAAATTCTGTCAATTATTTACACAAGGAGGCAATGATGAAAACAATTATGAAGCAATCGATGGCGCTCTTCCTCGTATTGGCGCTCGTCTTCGGCACGCTCGCACCCGTCGTGGCGTGGGCGGAAAGCGAAACGCCTAAGGTCGAGACACCCGTGACGGAAGAAAACGCGTCCGAGGAAACCCTGCCCGCGGAGGAGACGCAAGAAGCCGCGCCCGAGAATGCGGAAGCGCCCGCACCCGAGAATGCGGATGCGGACGAAAATGCAGCGCCGGCACAAGAGAACGAGACCGAAGCGAATGCGGACGAACTCGAAATAAGCCCCGAGGAAGAACAAACCCCCGTCGGCGAAGGAACGACGAATGAGATTACGTCGTTTGAGGATCTGAAAAAGCATCTGGAAGTAAAAACAATTCGCAAGCACCCGAGTGACCCTCCGGTTCAGCGCTTTGTTTTGAAAAAAGGAAATTATCGAGTTACGCAAGATTTTGATATCGATTTGAATGATGCTTACTTTACAGGCAAGGAGGAGATCATCAAATACGGAATGATCTCAGCGACGGATGAAATGATATTTGATGGCGAGGATCACACGATCACCGTGAGACCTATCAGTGGAGAACCCACTGTGGCATTATTCGGCGTGGTCAATGCAACGTCGTTTAGCATCGAGAACCTCAAAGTAAACTATCCAGGTGATGTCTCTGGATTTGCTTTTGCTCAGAGGCTGGTAGCGAAGGACACCGATGATGAATTGGCAACAGCCAAGGGACTCTTGAAGAATATTTCTGTGACGGTAGGCGGAAGCGTCCTTCCACTTGCCACAACGGGAAGCGATGGACACAGTAACCTTTTCGCCCATAACTTTGATGGAGATATCTCCGCAGGGTTTTCTTGGCATATCGAAAACACCAATCTTGAAACGGTAAACATCAATATTGCAAAGGACATTGGCATCGAAACACGACCGGCGCAAGAAACGGACATGGTTGCAGCATACGGGTTGACACAACATTATTCGAATGTCCCAATTACACAAAGCTATAATGCTCAATCATGGGAAAAGATCCATAATGATAATCAGCCGGAGGTTCTGAAATCAGCCGGTCATATCATAGATCTCACAATTCATGTCGGAGGCAATATCCAGGCCTATGGTTATAACGCAGGTTATGCTGCAGGAATCGGACATAACATGTCAGAGGCATGGATGGAGAGAATTAAAGTCACGGTAGATGGAGACATTGTCACTAATTTGGATGGCAAAAATACAGGACGGTATAGTTTCCATGCACCTTACGCACATGGTTTTTCGGACGAATTGATGAACTTAACAGATTCTTCTCTTGCTGTGCAGAATATCAAATTTATCGGTAAGAATTTGAATGAACTGGATGCCAAAGGGCCTTATCTTTTGACGGCAACTGCCAGCACGAATAGAGCTGGCACATATATCAACCTCAAAAATAACAGAATGACAGTCAACGGGGCCCTCCAAGGCGAGTGCAATCAGCCTTTGATGTGTACAATTGGCTTTGGCAATACTTGGATCCGAAGCAATGGCACCAATTGGGTTCATGAGAGTGCAAACAATACACATACCATCGGATCTATTGATTTAAAAGGAGATAAGAGTGTTTCATTTTATGCCTTGGGCAGAAGATGGCGCACAGGAGAAAATCCGATCGGTTCCATGAAATTACCGGAAGCTTCGTTACAAAAGAATACGGTAACGGTTGGTGATGTAAAGATTCAATCGGAAGGATTGGCCGAGATCGCCCTCTTAATGTTCAATTTCAGCAATGCAAAAGAGAATACGTTGAAATATGGAGATATGGATTTCAAGGCTAAACAAGTCTTTTTTTACGGCATGGGAAATTTGAGGAACCAGGAGCCGAAACAGAACGCCTATTCCAATGTAGCCGAGCATAATGACCTCACCATGGGGAATCTTACCATTACGGCAGAAGAAGCACCGTACATTTCTCTATTGGCAGGCCTTCAAGAGAAGGAACAGGCGATGAAAAAGTGTACGGCAAAAGTAGGGAAAGTCGATATTGCATTAAATAGTGATAATCCGGGTTATGTTGGTGGCATGGCAAGCTACAGCCTAGACCAGATTAATGGCTGCAGAGTCTTTGCGGATTCCGTCAAGGTAAAGAATGAAGGAACGGGAAATCTCTTCTTCGGATTGGGTGCAGCGTATTCATACGGCGCAACCATCCAGGACTCCGGTGTATTTGTCGATGGGAATGTTGAATTGAACTGCCAGAGACTCTACGGCGGAGGATTCCTTGGATATGCTAAGGATTCAACTATTAGTGACAATGATTTTCAAATTGACGGAAAAAATGACGTCACCTGGAACATTAAACCGGAAGAAGGAGTGTATGGCGGTTTTGCCGGCAAGATAATCGGAACAGAACTTAAAGGCAATTCCTCCTTACTTCTCAATGACTTTGTGCCCTGCATTTCTTATGCTGACGGCGGAACACTTCAGAGCATGGCACATTATGTGAATGGAGATGCACCGGAGTTTGCCGGCGGGATCGTTTTCAATGGAAAACGAGAGAACCCGATTACCATCAAGGATTCCACGCTGTTGGTAGAGAAACCCCATGAAGACAGCACGTTCCTCTACGCCCAGATGTTTGGATCTCAAGACAGTGTGAATAACTATCTTGTGGTCGTCGATGGCGACAGTGATTTTAACCGCACGGCATACGCGACGAAAGCTGAAGCGATCGATGTAGGCGGCCATCAGGTCCCCGTTTTGAAAAAGACGGGTGCGCCGATTGCCAAGATCAATATCGCGAAACGCTCCTTCCAAGACCAATATTGGACGGCTGATGTTGTCGATGATTATCCGATTACAAACGCTGAAGAATCGTTTGAGTATATGACCGCAAAGGAAAATACGGGCGAGATTTCCGTATTCGGCGCCGATCACAAGGATATTGTGAAAGACGGCGGGGCCAAGGGCACACTCCATGACTACGATCGCAGACATGCGGGGCTCCGTTCGGAGAGCGGCATCGCCCTCGACCTTCTCGGTATCAAAGGGAGCAAGAAGGGCAAAGAAGAAGAGCCGGGCACACCGCCCGCTTCGACGAGTGTGATCGTCATCGTCGATCCCAACGGCGGCATGTTCTCTGACGGCACGACGGATCGCAAGACGTACACCGTGAAGATCGGGGACCGTTTTATTCTCCCGGCAGCGCCGACGCGCGAAGGCTACAAGTTTATCGCATGGAAGGCAAAAGACGGTACGCTCTATCAACCGGGAGACGAATACATCGTGAAGAGAAACGGAGAAGTCTTCACGGCGCAGTGGGAAGAGGAGAAGAAAGTCGAACTGAAACCCGCTCCGATTCCAAAACCGCAAGTGCCGCCGCACATCGCCATTCCCGTGATTCCCAAAGCGGGGGTGGGGAAATAGAGAAATCAAAAACTCGGGTCGTATCGCCCGAGTTTTTTGGTGCCCAATCGTCGTGTTGTGCGAAGGGCGGGTAGGTTTTTTGGGGAAAAGAGCGCAAAGAAAAACGGCGTTTCCGTAGGGAGACGCCGTTTTGGTGTTTAGACTTCTGTTGTGCCGGCAATGGGTTCTTCCGTCATGACGCTTGCTCCGCCCACACGTTCTTCTTCCGCGAATTTCCGTTTGAAATACGGTTCGGCGAGGAACATGCGCTCGCGGACGACGCCGGTGTCGGCGAAGAGATCGGCGACGGACCGATGACGATCGGTGAAGGGGATCATGAGATACAGGGGCCAGATGAGGATCTGGACGGCACGCATCGCGCCTTCGCGCACGAGGACGTCTTGCCAGCCGAGTTTCTCGTCCTTGAGCGAGACGACGCGCACGCCCATGATCATTTTGCCGAGGGTTTGTCCGTCACAGTAGAGGGTCATGAGGACAAAATAGGCGAGGGTCACGATGAGCGCGAGCACGGAGTAGACGGAGGGGAAATGTTTGTCGACGGGGAAAAAGAGGAGCGATGAGAGGGGATTGATAAAAATTCTCTTGATGCCCCAGAGGACGATGCCGTCGATCGCATAGGCGATAAGACGCACCCAAAATCCTGCAAAAAAAACCGCGGGGAGTTTTTTGTACGGACTCATAGCGCACCTTCATAGATGTACATGAGGGAGCTGTTGGCTTTGGGGAGGTTTAAAATCTCGGAGAGTTCGCTCTTGGAGCCGAATTTCCCGAAGAATTCGGAGAAGAAATCGCTCGGGGATTCGTAAGAGAAAACTTCTGCTTTGTCGAGCTTGCTGTCTTTGATGAGCATATCGAGCGCATCCTCCACACTGCCGAGCTCGTCGACGAGTCCGAGGGCTTTCGCCTGTTCACCGTCATAGATGCGTCCGTCAGCGATGGGTTTTAATTTCTCGATGGGAATGTTTCTGCCGTCGGAGACGACCTTAAGAAAACGTGCATAGCTGTTGTCGATGAGTTCCTGCATGATGGCGCGTTCGTCGTCAGTCATTTCACGGGTCGGGGAGAGGATGTCTTTCTTCGCGCCGGACTTAAAGACTTCGGATTTGACGCCGTACTTTTCCATGAGTCCTTGATAGTTGATGGACTGCATGATGACGCCGATGGAGCCGGTGAGGGTGTCGGGCGATGCGATGATCTTGTCGGTCTCGGCGGAGATATAATAGCCGCCGCTTGCCGCCATGCTTTCCATGCAAACATAGACGGGGACGGTCATGCCTTTGTCTTGGCGAATTTTCTGGATCTTGTCGCGCATGAGGCGAGATTCGTAGACGCCGCCGCCCGGGGAATTGACGCGGATGAGGACGGCGGAGACGGTCGGATCTTCATAGGCGCGATCCAGTTGATTTAAGAAATTCATCGAATTGGATGCGCCGGGCATATAAGAACCTTCGGAGCCGATGGTGCCGTTGAGAGTGAGCACGGCGATGCGTTGGTTCTTGGATCCTTCATAGATGACTTTTTCTCGGTTGGCAAAGTCGAAGACCCCGAAACGGTCTACGAGACCTTGAGAGAATTCGTCGGCTTTGTCATCGATGGCTCTGTACCTGTTGGTGCCGATGAATGCGCCGCCGATGACGACGACGATGGCGATGAGAATGGCTGCTGTGCGTTTGTTCATCTTTTTTCCTTTCTTTCCTTGGAGATGTGTGTGACGACGGGCAATGCGTCTTCAAAATAGGCACGGAAAAATCGTTCCGCTTGGGTGATGCCGACGCGTGCCATATATTCGCGCGCCGCATGCATGGAGAGCATGGCGATGCCGATGTCCGCGCTTGCGACGGGGAGCGTGCGTGCCCTTAACGGGCCGATGGTCGAGCCGCCTCTTTTGTCCGAGGCGTTATAAAACGTCTGCACGGGGACGTCCGCGCGTTTTGCAACCATGCGCACGACGGCTTCGCTTGCGGCGTTCGTGGTGTACGATCCGTTGGCGGCGATTTTGAGCGTGATGCCGCCGTCAAGACGCGGGTGAAAGACGGGATCGTGCGTCTCGGGATGATCGGGATGTACGGCGTGCGCCATATCCGCGCTCATAAGAAATGCGTCTTCGAGGAGTGCGTTCACGTCCGTGCCGCCTGCCTCGGCGATACGCCTCATGATATGAAAAACGGTCGGACTCTCCGCACCTTCATCGGTGAGCGATCCGATTTCCTCGTGATTGTAGAAGATTGCCATGCCGTTCTTCGCAAACTGCATCCCGTGTGCGATCGCGTACGCCATCGCGAGATCGTCGAGTCTCGGCGAGAGCAGATATGCTCCCATCTCGACGGGTCCCTCGAGATCGTAGAGAAAGAGATCCGTGCCGAGAATTTTCTCGGGGCTTGTCCCGAGCGCTTGTGCAATGCGTTCGCGAAGCGGCGTGCTCCCGGTGTAGACGGGAAGTTCTTTCTGAGGATTCACGGCAAGGCCGTCGTTTACCGTGCGCTCCATGTGGATTGCCTGATGCAAAAAAATCGCGACGGGTTCGCGAAGGGCGACCGTCTCTTCCGCGATCGCACCGTCTTTTTCGTATGCGACGACGCCGGAGAGACCGAGCGGCCGATTCCAAAACGAAAGATGAATGGGGCCGCCGTAGACTTCGACATTGAGGACCGGTACGTCTTCACGCACAATCGGATCGAGCGATTTGAGTCTGTACGTCGGGCTGTCGAGATGCGCCGCGGCGAGTTTCATGCTGCCGCCGTCGAGCGAAAACGCGGTCAAGAATCCGCGGTTTCGGACAAAAAATTTCCCGCGCGCCTCGCCGTTGTAAGGAAGAAATCCGAGCGAACGGAAATATGTTTCCAATCGGTCCGCGGCTTCGAACGCGGAACCTGTTTGTAAAAGTTCGTAGAGGTTCAAAGGTTCATCTCCTTTCCGAAATTCAGTATAGTAATCTTCCTGTAAGATTTCAACTTTCCAATTCCATACGCCTTTGATATACTCTCCTCGGAGGATTTTTATGAAAAAATCAACACGGAGTAAACTCAATGTCGGCATCGTCATTTTCTCGGCTGTGTTTATTCTTCTCACCGTTTTTTTTGTGGACGGGCCCGAGAAGATTTTACAAACCGTCGAAAAACTTAACGTGCGATATCTCATCATGGCGCTTCTCACCGTGACGCTGTCATGGTTTTTTGAAGCCTGCGCACTGCAAAAACTCGTGCACGTTCGCTCGCACAGCATTCGTCTCGGCGAAGCCTTTCGTGCGACGACGACGGGGATTCTATTCAATCAACTGACTCCGCTCTCCTCGGGCGGTCAGCCGATGGAGATCTATGTCTTAAGTCAAATGGGCATTCCCGTGGGGCTCGGTATGAGCGCGGCGATGATGCTGACACTCATCTATCATCTCTATATCTTTCTTTTCGGCGCGGTCACCATCGCGACCTTCTATGCCTTTCAGGGCGCGACGCTCGCACGGGTGGCGCCGTTTCTCTGGGCCGGATACATCCTCAATCTCTTTACGACGGGCGTCTTTATCGCCATCATCGTCTCGGAGAAAAAGACGCTCGCGCTCCTCAAGAAGCTCGTCCACTGGGCCAAGAAACTCCGCATCATCAAGGATGAGGAGAAGGCTTTTACCAAAGTCTCCAATGAGATGCAGAGTTTCAACGACGCGTTTCGCTTTCTGAGACAGGAGGGGCTCGGCCGCGTCATCATCGCGGGAATCTACTATTTCCTCGCACTCACGGCCCTCTACATCGTGCCCTATTGGGTCTTTCGCTCGTTCGGGATGCGCTATCCCGTGCATCTCGTCATCATGGGGACGATTGCGGTCGCATTTGTCACCTCGTATATTCCGCTTCCCGGCGCGAGTCTCGGCGCGGAGGGCGGATTCTACTTTATCTTTTCCTATTTTTTCCCCGAAACGCAGGGACTTGGGCTCATCGTCGTCTTTTGGCGGTTCGTGACCTTCTACTATCCGATCGTCTTCGGGAACATCCTCTTTACCTCGTGGAATCGACGCATGGGGCAGAAGAAACCCGAGACCCAAGAACAAGAAACGGAGTGAATCATGAAAAAATTACGCTATGTGCCGGTTTTTCTCGCGCTTATACTCATCCTTTTACTCGTCGGCTGCGGGCAAGAGTCCTCGACGCCCAAGATCTACACCTCGTTCTATCCCGTCTATGATTTCACAAAGAAAATCGCGGGGGACGATCTTGAGGTCGTGAATCTCACGCCGCCCGGTGTCGAGGCGCACGATTTTGAACTCGATGCGCGCACGATGGGGGAGCTCGGAAACGCCAAGCTCGTCTTTGCCGTCGGCCTCCACATGGAGCCGTGGCTCGAGAGCGCGGAGAAGAATTTCCCCGAGGTCCGTTTTGTGAAACTTTCGGACGGACTCGAGACGCTTGAGCTCGACGGCGCGACCGATCCGCATATCTGGCTTTCGTTTGAGAATGCGAAGAAGATGGCGGAGACGATCGCGGACGAACTCTCTCTGGCGATGCCCGAGAAAGCGGATGATTTTCGCGCCCGCAAGGACGGTTTTGTCGCGGAACTCGCCGCACTCCAAGCGGACTATATTGAACAAACCGCGGATCTTACGGATCGTACGCTCGTCGTGACCCACGCGGCTTTCGGTTATCTTGCGCATGAAATCGGCTTTACGCAGGTGCCCATCGAGGGACTCGGATCGGAGACGGAACCCGACGCCGCCACCATGCGCCGCGTCATCGATTATGTGAAGGCGCACGAAATCCCCGTGATCTACGCCGCCGAAGCGCTATCACCCAAAACTGCCGAGACGGTCTCGCGCGAAACGGGTGCCGCGGTGCGCATCCTCGACCCGATCGAGAATCTCGATACCGCGCGGATCGAAGCCGGTGAGGACTATCTTTCCGTCATGAAAGCGAATCTCGCCACACTCCTGGAGGACCGGCGATGATGCTCGAGATGAAAGGCGTGTCGTTTCGCTACGACACGCGCGAAGTCCTGTGCGACATCGACCTCGCCCTTGCAGACGGCGAATGGCTCGGCATTGTCGGAGCCAACGGTGCGGGCAAATCTACCCTCCTCAAGCTCATCCTCGGGCTCATCGAACCCGACGTGGGGACGATCACCCGTTTTGGCGATCCGTCGTTCAAAGCCTGGCACGAGATTGCCTATATGAGACAGGAGGGCTTTCTTACGATGCGCGCGTTTCCCGCCAGCGTCGAGGAAATCATCTCCATGCCGCTGATGATTCCCGTGCGCAAACGCCAGATGACTCGCGCGGCCATGCTCGCCGAAGTGGAACGCGCCATGCGCCTTACGGGCCTTATGGGTTTCGGCAAGAAAAAAATCTCGGATCTCTCGGGCGGCGAACGGCAAAAAGTCCAGATCGCACAGTCGATCGTCGCGCATCCGAGACTCCTTCTCATGGACGAACCGACGACGGGACTCGACGAACGCGCGACCGCGGAGCTCGAGCATCTCTTCGCCGGGCTCAAACGGCGCGAAGCCGTATCCGCGATCGTCATCAGTCACGACGCCGGTTGGCTTCGAAATGTCGTCGATCGTACGCTCTTTCTCATCGACGGAAGACTCGGTGACAGCCATGCTTAGGTACGCATTTATGCAACGCGCGTTTCTCGTGGGACTCGTCTTTGCCGTGATTTTACCCGCCATCGGGCTCATCATGGTCCTCAAAAGACTCTCCATGGTCGGCGACGCGCTCTCCCATATTTCGCTCGCCGGTGTTGCCGCGGGCCTTCTCATGGGCATCAATCCCATCGCCGGCGCCGTCATCGTCTCGATCTTTGCGGGACTCTCGATCGAATGGCTCCGCAGGCGCATTGCAGGCTATGAGGAACTCTCGATCGCACTCATCATGAGTTTTGGCGTGGGCCTCGCAGGCGTGCTCTCCGGATTCGTCCCGAGCGCGGGGAGTTTTCACCAATATCTCTTCGGCTCCATCGTCTCCATCACGACCGGCGAGACCGTGTTCATCCTCATCCTCTCCGTCGCCGTCATGCTCCTCTATTTTTATTTTTATCCCGAGCTTATGATCTATGCGTTCGACGAAGAACGGGCAAAACTCATGCACGTCCGTCGCGACGTGCTCTCGTTCGTCTTTACAATCCTCACCGCCGTGACTGTCGCCGTCGCGTCGAAAATCATTGGGGCACTCCTCGTCTCGAGCATGATGGTGATTCCCGTCACCTGCGCACTGAGACTCTCCTCGAGTTTCAAGAAGACGCTTCTCGTCGCGATTGCCTTCGCCGCGGCCTTCGTCGTCACGGGACTCACGCTCTCGTACTACTACGCACTGCGCCCCGGCGGCACCATCGTCCTCGTCGGCATCCTCGCCGTCGTCCTCGTCTTCTCCTTGAAACGCAAATAAAATCAAACAAGCATTTGAAAAGCATCGTGATTGCCACGGTGCTTTTTTCGTACGCCGCATGACTAGGAAAATGAGCGGAAAGGCGCAAGAGCAGCGCAAGTATTTAAAATAACGAAAATATTTGCGGGGGGGGGTATTTGATTGATAAAAAATATGATATACTAAGCGCACAAAGGTATTCAGAAAACTGTTGGTAAAGGCGCTCGACCTAAGCGTCGGGCGTAGCACACCGGTACAAGGAGGAAAAAATGAACAATTTTTGGAAACAGACGATGGCGCTCTTCCTGGCGTTCGCGCTCGTCTTCGGGACGCTCGTGCCCGTCGTAGCATGGGCGGAAGAACCTGCCAACGTCGAAGAGCCGAGCGTAGAAGCAAGCGAACCGGAGGCACCTCTCGAGGAAGAGACGCAAACGGAGCCGGAGGAGTCACGCCCGGAGGAAGAAACCGAAGGCAAGAAAACGGCAGCGCCTGGGGAACTCGAATTTTCCAAGGAGAACACCCCGACTGCACAGGGCGAATCTGCGGCGGAAAAAACTTTTACCGTCACCAAACGGGCGTATGACAATCCGAGTGATCCGGAAAAACTGGTTGGCGACTTTGATACGTTTTTTGACGCGAATGGTGCATGCGCGCAAGGAGATCGCGGGAATCTCTATATCATCACGATGAACAGCGATTATGATATCCCTGCAGATGAATCAGTATGGGATCGAGGCAATGTCAGGATCCTTTTGCGTTCTAAAGAAGGGCAACGGTATACTCTTAAGAGACTCGGAACTCGCATGGTGACTTATGTTTCCGGAGGATGTGAACTTGAAACGCAGAACATTATTTTTGACGGAAATAATGACGGTGAATTTACCTTTATTTCAGTAGACGGGAAATTAACCCTCGGAAAAGGTACGGTACTTCAAAACTTTATTGATATTCCGACTGCTGACGGCCCGGCGATCTTTATGCTAGGAACCTCGACTCTTACTATCGAACCCGGTGCTGTGATTCGAAATAATAAGGCAGATAAGAAGACCAAATATTCGGGGGTCATCTATGCACAAGGAAGCAATACGGTCAATATCCGAGGTGGCGAATTTATAAACAACAGTTGTGATACATCCGGAGGGGTCATCGGATCCGGTTCAAATGCGGTTGTGAATATTTCCGGCGGTACGTTTAAAAATAATACCGCTCAAAAAGTCGGCGGTGTAATCAATGCTTATGGCGAAGTCAATATTACCGGCGGTACATTTGAGGGAAACGAGGCATCCACGGGCGGCGCAGTATATGCAAAGAAAGCGTCGATTCAAAAAGCAGAATTCCTTTCCAATAAAGCGACGTGGGGCGGCGCTGTTTTCATTGCAGGAGAAGCAACGATACAAAACAGTGTTTTTAAGGACAATAAGACTTCGTCTTCAGGGGGTGCCTTATATACGTCAGGTGTAACACTGGTTGAAAATTCTGAATTTCAGTCCAACAAGTCGATACAAGGCGGTGCAGTTTACACCAAAGCAAATATAACGTTAAAAAACAGTAAATTGCATTCCAATACAGCAGAAAAATGGGGCGGAGCTGTTTTTTGCACAGAAAATACGCAAAATACGATTGAAAGCTCCGATTTTGTATCGAATCATGCAAAGCAATGGGGCGGTGCCATTTTCTCTAACGGGGAGTTGGATGTTTCGGGCACAAGTTTTACGAAGAATGAAGCCAATGACGGAGGCGCAGTCCTTGCCATAGCAAAGGCGAAATTTTCAAAGAATATTTTTACCTTCAATCATGCAAAAGAACTGGGTGGTGCTGTTGTCGTAGCAAATGTAGCAGATATTGCAAATACTACATTTGAGTCCAACAAGGCTCAAAATGGAGGCGCGATTGCTATAAGTTCTGAAGATGCCAAAGTGGATATCAAGGAGTCCGCATTCAAGAAGAATTATGCGGAGCATCAGGGCGGAGCGATTTCAGATGCGGCGGCTCAATACGAACCTAAGATTACGGACCCCAAGGCATATAGGAATTTGACGACCGATGCAAGGACTCTTTTCCAAGGCAATCAGGCGGACGGCGGACTCTTTCAACCGCCGGAAAATTATGAGGAATTTACCAATCTCCAGTTTGATCCGCAATCCGATGTCAAGCACGGGAAACTTACACGCGAGAGTCTCTTAAACAACTATGATGTGAACTATGACAATAAGATGAGAACCATCACGTATGATGCCAACGGCGGAAGATTTGACAATGGCATGAAAATCAAAACGTCGGAATATCCGGTTGATGCAAACATCACGATCATGAAAGCACCGACGAGACGCGGATACACATTTCAGTACTGGAAAGGTTCCGAGTATCAACCGGGAGACCCCTATACTGTAAAAGATCATCATACTTTTGTCGCGCAGTGGAAAAAAGATGAGAGAACTCCGCAACCGCCGATGACGGAACAAATCATCGTCGATCCGAACGGCGGAACCTTCTCCGACGGCACGACCGGACGAAAGACGTATGATCTCTATGTGGGCGAGACATTCCTACTCCCCGATGCGCCGACGCGCGAAGGCTACAAGTTTATCGCATGGCAGGGCAAGGACGCCGAATATCAACCGGGCTATCCCTATATTGTGAAAACGGGCGGAGAAGTCTTCACCGCACAGTGGGAGGAAGAAAAGAAGCCCGAGGAGAAACCGAGCGTCACGCCGAATATCAAAACGCCGAAAGGCACCCCGCTCACACCGGACGAGATCGCAAAGATTCTCGCGGGCATGAAGAAGACCGTTCCTGCGATCCCCAGAGCGGGCGTAGGAAAATAAGCAAATAAAAAAACTCGGGTAATTTCACCCGGGTTTTTTTGTGCCGTCGGGCGTGGGAAAAAATCTTGCGCAAAAAAATTGGCGCGTGGAAAAATTTTTTTGCGAGAAAATCCTGCGCGAAAAAACTGTGCGAGAACATTCTGCACAAAAAAATTCTGCGCGCGGGAAAATTGGACACGTCGAATCTGTGCAAAGAAAAATTTCCAATCCTGCCGATTCCGTTTTGTTTTGCCCGGCGGGTGGCGGGGAGATTCTTTTTCTACCGGTGAAGTCTGCTATAATGGTTGGCGTAAAGGAGGTTTCTATGGAGTATTTATTGGAATCTCGGCGCACGCGGGTGCGCCCGTATGTACTTGACGATCTCGAGCACGCGGTGGTGTTTCTCTCGGATCCGCATGTGATGCGTTATGTGGGGATGCCGATCGATGAATTCGGCGCGATGGAATATCTCAGAACGAAGAGCGACGTGTCGTCGCCGGATACCTTTGCGATCGAGCGCAAAGAGGACGGGCGCGTGATCGGGGAATTGACGCTGGAGAGCGGCGAGGCGCGCGGGGTCTACGGTTTTAGGCTCATGATGGCGCGGGACGTGCAGGAGAACGGCTATGCGCGGGATGTCCTCGAGGGGCTCATGGCGTTTTTCTTTGAGGAGCTTAAGGCGCACAAACTCTGCGCGACGGTCCTGGCGGACAACGAGGCGGCGGAGGCGCTGGTGCGTTCGGTGGGCATGGAGCTCGAGGGCGTGCTTCGTGCGGAGACGTTTTTCCTCGGCAAATGGGCGGATGAAAAGCGGTTCGGTTTACTACGTGAGGAATACGATGCGAAGACTCATTAATCCGTCGAATGATCCCTATTACAATCTCGCCTTCGAGGAATATGCGTTTCGGCATCTCGAGGGGAGTGCTTTTTGGCTGTGGGTGAATCGCCCGGTCATCGTGGTGGGGCGCAATCAGGATACGCTCGCGGAGATCGACGAGCGCTATGTGCGTGAGCACGGGATCGATGTCGTGAGACGTCTCTCTGGCGGGGGCGCGGTGTATCACGATTACGGCAATCTCAACTACACGATTCTCTCGGATTCGGACGATGTCGGTTTTGATTTTAAGCGTTTTGCGCGTCCGGTGGTGGAGGCGCTGGCGTCGATGGGGGTCGAGGCGGAATTTTCCGGGCGGAACGATATCACGATCGACGGCAAAAAATGTTGCGGCAACGCACAATATCGCGATGCGAAGCGCGTTTTGCATCACGGGGCGATTCTCTTCGATGTAGATCTCTCGGTCTTGGCGTCGGCGCTGCGCGTAAGCGGGGACAAGATGGCGTCGAAAGGGATCGCGTCGGTCAGGAGTCGCGTGACGAATGTGTGCGAACATCTCGAGAAGCCCATGACGATCGAGGCCTTCGGCGAGACGATTCTCGAGCATGTGGCGAAATCGGAGGAACTTGCGGACTATCGTTTTGATGACGCGGATCTCGGGGCCATTGAGAAACTGAGAGATCGCTATCTCTCATGGGATTGGAACTACGGGCGGAGTCCGGGGCTTACGATTGCGCGGAAGAAGAGATACGCCGCGGGGTCGATGGACTGGTCATTTGATCTTACGGGCGGGGTGATTTCTCGCGCGCATGTGACGGGCGATTTCTTCGGCATGCGGGACGTGAACGAACTTCTCGGTGAACTCGTCGGGACGAAATACACGCGTGGGGATCTCGAAAAGTTTCTCGAGTCACACGATGTCGCGTCGTATTTTGCCGGGTTTTCGCGGGCAGAAATGCTCGATGCCATGATCGATTAGGAGGATGCATGGAAAAGGAATTTTTGTTTTTGCAGGAACTCGAAGAGCTCAAACTCGTCGAGCGGATGAATCTTACGAAGTCGATGCGTCGCGAGAACAGCGCGGAGCACTCTTGGCATGCGGCGATGTGCGCGCTTGTCCTGAAACCTTGGATTGATGTGCCGTACGATCCGGATCGCGTGGTGAAGATGCTTCTTATCCACGATATTGTGGAGATCGACGCGGGGGACGTGTCGCTCTACGACGATGCGGGGAGACTTGCGGCGGTCGAGAAAGAAAAACGGGCGGCCAAGCGGATTTTCGGTCTGCTCAGGGAGGACGGCGCGGAGCTTCTCGACTTGTGGCGCGAGTTTGAGGCCATGGAGACGAATGACGCGCGTGTCGCGAAGGCGATGGACGGATTCCAGCCGGTCCTCTCGTATTTTACGGTCGGGAGACGGTATCGGGATATTCCGGTATCCAAAGAAAAACTTCTCTCCAAGAAAAAAATCATCGACGAAGTGGCGCCGCGACTTTATGAACGGATCATCGGGTGGACGGAGGAAAAACCGGCGCTCTATCCGACGGAAGAGGAACTCAGAGGAGGTGAGAGATGAAAATTTATCTTGTAAGACACGGAGAATCGGAGGGCAATGCCAAGCGCGAGCTCTACGGCACGAGGGATTATCCCTTGACGGAGAAGGGAATCGCGGATGCGAAACTCGTGGGCGAGAAACTGCGCGATGTGCCGATCACGCGTTGTTATACCTCGACGCTTGCCCGCGCGTATACGACGGCGGAACTGGCGCTCGCGGGGCGCGATATCGAGATCACCAGGCATGACGAACTCATGGAGCAACATTTCGGCATCTACGAGGGTTTGCCGTTTGACGAGATCAAGGGGCGCACGTTCGAGGAGGCGCTACACACTTTGGTCGCGGGCGACATTCCGGACGGGGAGAGCTATCCCGTGATGGCGAAACGCGCGATCGAGTTTGTGAAGGCGCATCTCGAGGATCACGTCCTCTTCGTCGCACACAACGGTCCGCTTGCCGCGCTCACGACGTATTTTCTCGGGCTCGGACTCCATGAGGCGGGGAAATTCAGTTACGGGCAAGGCACATACACGATGATCGAGTGGAGCGAAGATTTTGCGAAACTGAGACAATTCAACGCATAAAAAACCTCCGCATGGACGGAGGCGAAGGAAGGAGTGGCGATCACTCCTCTTTTAATGACTGAACGGGCTGCGGAACGTGCGCGAGCTCGACGAGGAATCGCGCGATGAGGGCCGCGACGATGGAGACCGTGACGAGCGGCAGGAGCATGGTGAAGGCGCCGGTCATCTCGAGGACGAGGGCGACGGCCGTGAGCGGTGTGCGAACGATCGCGGCGAAGAAGCCCGCCATCGCGACGAGCGCAAAGGGCACGAGATACGCGGGGCCAAGGAGTCCTGCACCGACAAAGAGCGAGCCGAGGGCCGTGCCGCCGAGTGCGCCGAGGACGAGAACCGGGAAGAAAATGCCGCCCGGCAGTCCCGACGCCGCACAGAGGACGAGGAGGAGAAATTTGAGCGCGAAGAGGAGACCCGCGGTGTTTTCAATAGCGGTGAGGTCCATGAGGAGATGTTCCCCCGATCCGAAGAGCGCGGGCATCGCGAAGAGCGCCGCCGCCGTCACGGCAAAAGGCACACAGGTTCTCGCAAATCGCGGCAGTTTTTCCATCAGTTTCGTGGCGGGGACGACGAGGATCTGAAAGAGCGCGCCGAACGCGCCGAGGAGCACCGCGAGCGTGAGAATCGGAACGATGTGTTGTGTGCCGAGTTCGGTGAGTCCCGTGAACATGACGACGGGACTGTCGCCGAAAAACGCGGAGGAGACGACGGTGCCGCCGATGCCGCCGAGCATCGCCGTGATCATGCCGCTCTTGCGCATCGAGTGGTGGACCGCTTCCATCGCGAAGAGAATGCCCGTGAGCGGCGCCTGGAACGCCGCACCGAGTGCACCCGCGACGCCCGCGCCGACGAGATCGTGACGCAGACGTGCATCGTCTTCGCCTGCGAGCATCTGGCCCGTAAAACCGCCGATCTGCACGCTCGGGCCTTCGATGCCCATCGTGAGCCCGGAACTCAGCGTGAGGACCGCGCCGAAAAATTTATACGGAATGACGGAGCGCCATTTGCCCTCCAGGGCATCGGTCTGTGCGCGCACGTCCGGAATTTTGCCGCCCGCAATGAGCGGCTCTTTTTGTAAGAGAAAGTAGATGACGCACGCGAAGACGGCGTACACGAATGAGAACGCGACGGGATTTGCGAGGAGCGCTTGCATCTTTCCGTGTCCGATATGGATAAGATAGCGCGCGGCGGTGATCATGGCGCCCGCGAGGACGCCCGTCAAGAGCGCACGCAGGGTTCTATGTTTTCCGATTTTCATGGGGGACTCCTTTGCTCGATTTTTGCGGCCAATGTTCTTACTATTGCCTTTTATTGTAAAATTCATTGGGACAAATGTAAAGAAAACGGCGGAATTCTTTGACAGTCCGCGTCCGAGATGATAGAATAATCGGGTGTTCTAAGAGATCGCTCCGACCGCTCAAGACGATCCCCGGCGGAGTGTGAAGAACAACATCACTTTTAAGAGGAGGAAACACTCATGGCAAGACCAATGGGACCGAGATTCAAACAATCCAGGAGATTTGGCGTTAACATTTTTGGACACGCTAAAGAACTCAAGAGAGGCCCGAAAGCGAATATGCGCCTTTCGGAGTACGGCAAACAGCTTATTGAAAAGCAAAAACTCAAGGCATACTATGGCCTCAGCGAAAAACAAATGCGCAAGTACATGGTACTCGCAACGAAAGAATCGAGAAAATCCGATCGCATCACCGGTGACATCCTCGTCACGACGATCGAGCGTCGTCTCGACAATATCGTATATCGCCTCGGCTTTGCAAAATCGCTTCGTCAGGCACGTCAGCTCGTCGTACACGGCCACATCCGTGTGAACGGCAAGAAAGTCGACATCCCGAGCTATATCGTATCGATCGGAGATGAAATCAGCCTGCGCGAACGCTCCAAGAATATCGAATTCATCAAAGAAAACATCGGTTCGACGATGATCACGCTTCCGTATCTGTCGAGAGACGATGAAAAGATGACGGGCAAACTCGTCGAGATGCCCGAGAGAGACCGCGTTCCGGTCGAAATCGTCGACTCGCTCATCATCGAGTTCTACTCGAAGAGCCTGTAATTGAAGACTCAAAAACCGCCTATCGGGGCGGTTTTTTTGTGCTTTTTTTCGGCATCGTGGAAAGAAAACGTCGTGCGCCGATGATGGACGCGCAAAAAATGCGCACCAAAAAAGCGTCTCTCCGAAGAGAAACGCTTTTTCATGAACCGTTATTATTGGATAGCTTCGCAAGCGGAAATGACGGCTTCGATATAGCCTTTGGCATCGACGAGCGTTGCGCCGCTGACCATATCCGTTACTTCAGCCTTTTCGCCTTCGACAGCGGTCTTGAGCTCTGCGACGGTCTTGCCGGTGCAGAATGCCTCGATGGCGTCAAAGTTTGCCGCGATCGAAACGGTCGATTTTGCGTATTCGGTCATCATTGCGGAATACATTTCGGAGTTTACTCTCTTCGATGCCGGAGCGACCTTCGGATCTTTGAAATTGTTCTGAAGGGCTTTTTCGCCTTCTACGAGCGCGTTGGGGACCGGGGTTGCATCCTCGACGTTCATGAATTGGAATTCATCGAGGGAAACGCCGACGATCTTGTCGCCTTCCATAGCGACGACGACATCCGCCCAGCTGGACGTACCGTGTGCCGCGTATTGTGCACGACCCATCTTGAGTTCCGTTGCCATTTCTTCACCGGTGGTTTGTGCAGGCGCGTCAGCATTGCCGCATGCTGCGAATACAAGCGCGAGCACACACACCAGGAGAAGCAAAGTTTTCTTTTTCATTCATTCTACCTCCTAAAGTTTTGTTGCAACTAGGAATTCTACTAAATCAGTCTGGAAAATGCAAGAAAGCACGGTAGCGTGACAACGCAGGCGTTTTTGGACGGAAAAAGGGCGTCCGAAGCCGGCATTTTTCGCCCATCAATCGATGTTTTCGGGAAAAAGCATCCCGGTGAGAAAAAAGTATCGTCGGGAGAAAAAAGTTTTTTGCTCACGTCCGAGATGAGAAAATAAAAAATGGCGCTCGCGTCCGAGATGAACGAAAAAGTTTTTTTGGAGATCTCGAAGATATGTGAAAAAAGTTTTCGGATCAACTCGCGTTTCTGCGCATACTTTTTGGAGATATTTTGGAGCTCACGCGATTGTACACGGAGATGGTAACGTGTATGGCGCGTGTGCGTCCTGCCTGTTATAATGCGTGGGGGAGGGCACGATGCAAAAAATCGATTTTAACAAAAAAATGGAAGCGATCATCGCGGATCTCGTGCCGGGCGAACGTCCGAAGCTGCTCTTGCAAATTTGTTGTGGACCGTGTTCGACGGAGGTGCTAAGAAGACTTCACGAGGTCTTTGAGATTCACGCTTTTTTCTATAATCCCAATATCCATCCCGAGGAGGAATATCTCCTGCGTTATCACGAGCTCGAGAAAGTCCTGGCGCAGTACGAAGATGTGTCCGTGGTGCGCGCACCGTACGAGACGCGCGCGTATTTCGACGCCGTGAAGGGCTACGAAGACGCGGGCGAGCACAGCGTACGTTGTGAGCGGTGCATCGAGGAGCGCATGCGAAAGACGGCGGAACTTGCAAGAGAGTACGATTATTTCACGACGACGCTCTCGATTTCGCCGCACAAGGACGCGGCGTTTATCAATCGCATCGGGGAAAAACTTGAACGGGAGACGGGTGCGCACTATCTCTACGCCGATTTTAAGAAAAAAGACGGCTACAAGCATTCGATCGAATGGTCGAAGGCGCTCGGGCTCTATCGTCAGGACTATTGCGGCTGCATTTTTTCGCGTCGCGAGAGGGAGGAACAACATGCAGACTAAAAAACCTGTGACCGCGGAGACTTATGTAACGCTGGGCGTCTTTGCTCTTTTTTTCGGCTATATGACGCGCGTCATGGGGACGGGGAATTTTTTCAACACGCTCATGCGTACGGCGCACGATCTCATTCTCCAGACGGTGCTTTTCATCATGGGGATCGCGATCCTCGCGGGGGCTTTTGCGGCGATTCTCTCGGAATTCGGCGTGATCGATCTATTGAATCGTCTCATCACGCCGCTCATGCGTCCGCTCTACGATCTTCCCGGGGCGGCGGCGCTCGGGGTCTTAACGACCTTTCTCTCGGACAATCCCGCGATCATCAGTCTTGCGCACGACGATGGGTTTCGCAAATATTTTCGCCCGCACGAACTCCCGGCGCTGTGCAATCTCGGCACGGCGTTCGGCATGGGTTTTATCGTGTGGACCTTTATGGCTAGTCAGGGGGAGGGGAGCTCCTTCTTTCTCCCGGCGACGATCGGGGTCGTGGGCGCCATCGTCGGGAGTATCGTCTCGGTGCGCATCATGCTGCGCTCGACGAAGAAATATTTTGGCGAGAGTTCGGCAAAAACGCCGGTCGCGACGCCGACCATGCGAGAAGTGCGAGAGGGAAGCGCCTTCTCGAGAGCGCTCGAAGCTGCACTCGACGGCGGGAAAAGTGGCGTAGATATGGGGATCGCCATCTTGCCGGGGGTCGTCATCATCTGCACGATCGTCCTCATGCTTACGATGGAAGTGCTGCCGGATGCGGCGGGGAAGATTGTCTACACGGGCGCGGCGTATGAGGGCGTGGGACTCATCCCCAAGATCGGAAAACATCTTATGTTTCTCCTGGAACCGCTCTATGGCTTTACGTCTCCCGAGGCAATCGCGTTTCCCTTAACGAGTCTCGGTGCGGTCGGGGCGGCCATGAGCATGGTGCCGAGATTTCTCTCGTCGGGGCTCATCGGGGCGAACGACATCGCGGTCTTCACGGCGATGGGCATGTGTTTCTCTGGCTATCTCTCGACGCATATCGCCATGATGGATGCGCTCCACGTGCGCAAACTCGCACCCAAGGCGATTTTTGCCCATACGATCGGCGGCATCGTCGCGGGCATCGTCGCGCATTATCTCTATCTTTTGACGGTCGCTCTTTTCTAGCATCGAGGCTTGCAGAGCCTCGGCGGTTTTGGTATACTTACGTGAGGAATCCTTGCTCCAACCGTGTTTGGAGCCGGTTAGTCCATAAGGAGGTGAAAAAATGAGAAAATACGAAGCTGTGTTTGTATTTCGTCCGGATGTCACGGAAGAGGAAAGAGTTGCTACTTTTGACCGCTTCAAGGGCATCATGGAGAGAGACGGGAAAGTCGAATCGGTCGACGAGTGGGGTCTGAAGAAACTCGCTTACGAGATCAATTACTACAAAGAGGGTTATTACTATATCGTCCGCTTTGAGTCCACGCCCGAAGATGAATCCGAAGTCAAACGTGTTGCGAAGATCACCGATACACTTCTTCGCTGGATGGTCATTCGAATCGAAGACTAAGAACCAAGGAGGGCACATGAATCAAGTTGTACTCATCGGAAGGCTCACAAGAGACCCGGAACTTCGCTATACGCCGTCGGGAACGCCTGTCGCAAGTTTTACACTTGCCGTCGACAAGGAACTCTCGAGGGAGAAAAAACAAGAGATGGAAGCAAGCGGGAAACAAACCGCCGATTTTATTCGCATTGTGGTATGGGGAAGATCGGGCGAGAATTGTGCCAATTATCTGACGAAGGGATCACAGTGCGCAGTCTCCGGTCGTATTCAGACCTCGAACTACGTCGCACAGGACGGCACCAAGAGATATTCTACGGACGTCGTTGCAAACCGTGTCGAATTCTTGCAGACGCGCTCGCAACAGCCGCAAGGCCAACCCTATCAAGCACAAGGGGCAAGACGACCCGCCGGTGCGCCTGATCTGGACCCTCCGATCGATGACTTTACGGAAATGACCGAAGAGGACTTTCCGTTCTAATCTCATAAGGAGGAAATACTATGCAAAGAAGATTTCGTCCGAGACGCAAAGTCTGCATTTTCTGCGCAGACAAGAACAAAGTCTTGGATTATAAAGATGTAACGCTTCTCAAGAAATTTACGTCCGACAGAGGAAAGATTCTGCCGAGACGCGCAACGGGCGCATGCGCGAAGCATCAACGTGCCATCACGCAGGCCATCAAGAGAGCGCGCCAAGTTGCATTGCTTCCGTATTCTGCGGATTAAGGAAAGGACCGTTTCGACGGTCTTTTTTTATTGTCGGAGATGCATTTCGCGAACATGGCACGTGCGTTTGAAACATCGATCCTTCGAAAATCCGCCTCTCTTTCCCGGCGGGTGTTTTCCGTCTCGGGGATAGGGTATAATAGAAAAAGGAAGGAGTTACTATGCAGCAGAATAAGACACGCAATTTTTTTATGTATACGCTGATCGCGGTTGCGATCCTCATGAGCGGAAGTATTTTCCCGCTGTTTGCCTTTTTTTATTTCATCCCGCAGGTGATTCTCGGGTATCGATACGGACTCGGCCTTGCCGTCGGGAGTCTCGTTCTTTCGAGCGCGTTCGGCGCGTATGTACTCGGGACGGCGTCGATGGTGCTTCTTGTGCCCGTGGGGCTCTTCGCCGTGCTGTTTTTCGGGACGATGCTCCATCGCCACAAAAAATATGACGACATGCTCCTCGGCGGGACGCTCGGATTTACGGTCATACTCGGCGGATTTTTCTACTATGTGGAACAGCGCAGCGACATCGATCTTTTCGATGCCGTAAGGGCCAATATTGATCATCTTTTTGAGATGTATCAAAGCGGCCTCGCGGGAAATCTCACCGAGGAACAGATCCACGCCTTGGAACAGATGCTCTCGAGCTCGATCGACTATGTGCGCGTCGCCATGCCCGGCATTCTCATGGCGCTCTCTTTCGGGATGGCCTTCGTGACCCTCTGGATGACGGGGATTGCCCTCAGAAAACTCGCCATCGGCAATCAAAATTTGCCGAGACTGCAAGATTTTTCGATCGATCGGAAGGCGACGACGGGGATTTTTGTCGTCCTCCTGACGACGTTCCTTTTACGGGCGTTTCATTTCTCCTATTCGGAGGAGCTCATGCTCAATATCGTCCTCATCTTCAACTTTGTCTTGGGGATTCAGGGACTCGGCATGCTCGATTATTTCATGGCCAAGAAGCGCGGCAAAGTCGTGCGGATTCTCGTGCCGGTTCTCATCATCTTCATCTTGAGGGCGTGGCCGATTTACGGATTTGCAGGTCTCCTTGATCTCGTATTCGATTTTCGAAAGAAAGACCGCGAACGCGGAACGAAAGGAAGTGCTCGATGAAGCGATCGTTTACCAAAACCAAATTGCCGATGCTCGTGATTCTGATCGCCTTTACGGTGTATCTTTTTTTCAAAGACATCCGTGCGGGTTATCTCGGACTCGTCGTGACGATGATCGTCGGCGCTTTCATGTTCTACGATGAAAATAAGAGATATCGCGAAGAAGTCCGGTATATCGAGAATCTCAATCAGACGTTCGACCTCTTGGCGCAGAACGCCGTCTTCAACATGCCCTTTGCACTCTTGATCGTGGATACGGAGGGCGCAGTTGAATGGTATAACACGCTCTTTACGGAGATGATCGGGAAGGACACGCTCCTCGGCTTGCCGATCGAAGAAGTTCTCCCGGGCTTTCCGATCGCGGAGATGCGCGAAGGCACGATCACACGCGTCAAACACGTGATTCATGACACGGTCTATGAGTTCTATGTGAACAGCGTCACGGATCCCGCAAGCCGCGTATACAAGAAACTCCTCGTCTATGCCGTCGACAATACGGCGGACGAGAGGATCCGGAAGGCTTACGAAGATGAAAAACTCGCCGTCATGCTCGTCGACGTCGATAATTTTGACGAAGTGCGCTCCGTCGTGGACGAAGATACGCGCTCTATGGTCCTAAGCCGCATTACGAGGCTCCTCGCTGCGGAAACCCGCGCGCATCACGGGATCTTAAGACAGTTCGAGTCGGACAAATACCTCATCATCCTCCATTCGCGCGACGCACGTGAGATGATGGAAGGGAAGATGCAAATTCTCGAAAAAGTCCGCGAAATTCCGGATGCGAAAAATATGAAACCGACGCTCTCCATCGGGATTGCCATGGACGGTGCGAATCCGCTCGAAGTCTTCCGCACGGCGAAGACGGCGCTCGACATCGCACTCGGCCGCGGCGGTGATCAGGCGGTTGCAAAACAGGGCGACAAGCTCGCCTTTTTCGGCGGCACGTCCAAAGCCACGGAGAAACGCACACAGGTCAAATCCCGCGTCATTGCACATGCCTTGAGACAACTCATCGAGGAGTCGTCCGAAGTTCTCATCATGGGACATAAGAACAGCGATCTCGACGCGTTCGGCGCGGCGGTCGGCATCCTCGCCACCGTGCGCGAATGTGGGAAAGACGGTTCTATCGTCCTCGATTCTTCCAATCCTTCGATCGACAATCTCTATCGTCGATTGATTTCGGAGGAGGAAGGATTCAGAGAGCACATCATTTCTCGCAAAGAGGCGCTGGACCGCGTTTCGCCCACATCGCTCGTCGTGGTCGTAGACACGCATCGCCAGAGCTCGACCGAGGAACCCAAACTCCTCGAGCGCACGGAACGCATTGTCCTCATCGATCACCACAGAAGAAGTGCGGAATACATCGAGAACCCGACAATCACGTATCTCGAGCCGTACGCTTCGTCGACTTGCGAACTCGTGACGGAAATTCTCAAATATATCTCCGACAAGATCTTTATCAATGCACCCGAAGCCGACGCGCTCCTCGCGGGCATCGTCATGGACACGAAGAATTTCTTCTATCAGACGGGCGTACGCACGTTTGAGGCGGCATCGTATCTCAAGAGAGCCGGCGCAGACTCCATGCGCGTGAAGAATCTCTTTAAGGACGGGATCGACACCTATATGGCCAAAGCGGAAGCGATGCAAAATGTCGAAATCCTCTCCGAAAAAATCGCCATCTCCAGGATCGATCAGGAGACCTCGGACAGCGTCCTTATCGCATCGGAAGCGGCGGACGATTTTCTCAACATCCGCGGCGTGGAGGCAAGTTTTGTCCTCACGAAGGCGTTCGGAAAGATTCATATCTCCGCGCGCTCTGCGGGGAGAATCAGTGTCCAGCTCATCATGGAACGTCTCGGCGGAGGCGGACACCTAACGAGCGCGGCGACGCAGATTTCCGGCATGAACATGGACGAGGCGGAGAAAATGCTCAAGAAGACCATCAAAGAATTCATTGAGGAGGAAGAATAGATGAAAGTCATACTTTTGGAAGATGTCAAAGGACTCGGCAAACAAAATGAACTCGTAAATGCCAAATCGGGCTACGCGCGCAATTTCCTGTTCCCCAAGGGACTCGCACTCGAGGCGACACCGGAAAATGTCAAGGAATGGAAAGCGGAGCAGAAAGAACGCGCAAGACTGTTTGAAGAAGATAAGAAGGCGGCGCTGGAACTCAAAGAGAAACTCGAGTCCATCACGCTTGAGATCGAAGGAAACGCCGGCGCAAGCGGCAAACTCTTCGGCTCCATTACGAACGATCGCGTCGCGGACGAACTGCAAAAACTCGGCTACGATCTTCCGAAAAAGAAAATTGAGGTACCGACGATCAAGGAACTCGGCGAGTACGAAGCCGTCGTTCGCCTCTTTCCCGAGATTGCGGCACAGCTTAAAATCGTTGTGCGTTAGTCATGGCAGAATCCATCGGTCGTGTCCCGCCGCATGATGTCGAGGCGGAGAAATCCGTTCTCGGCGCGATGATGCTCGAGCGGGAGGTTATTTTTGATGTCATGCAGATTCTCCGCGCGGAAGATTTTTATATGCCGTCGCACGGAGATATCTATCAAGGTATTCTCTCGGTCAACAATACGGGAGGTGCGGTCGATCTCATCACGCTTTCCGATGCGCTCACGAAGAGCGGCAAGCTCGAGAGCGTGGGCGGCGTCGAATACCTCGCGCATCTTACGACGAGCGTAGGGCTCATCTCCAATGCTTCCAGTTACGCCGCCATCGTAAAAGAGAAGGCGCTTCTTAGAGATCTCATCCGGACGTCGGACGAGACGATTTCCGATGCCTATGGCGAGAGAAAGAGCGCTTCGGACATCCTTGCGCGCGCGGAGGAAGAGATCTTCCGCATCTCGCAAGAACGATCGGATCGCGATTTGCGCGCCATCAGCGGCATCGTCGGAGAAGCGTTTGAAAGAATTCAAGAGATGAGCATGAAGGGCGGCGGACTCACCGGCGTCACGACGGGCTATCAGGATCTCGATCGCGAGCTTTCGGGGCTCCAGGCCTCCGATCTCGTGCTCTTGGCGGCCAGACCGTCTATGGGTAAGACCGCGCTGGGCATCAATATCGCCACCAACGCGGCGATCCGCGCCAAAGCCAAAGTTGCGATCTTCTCGCTCGAGATGAGCGATCTGCAGCTTTCTCAGCGCATCATCTCCTCACTTTCCCACGTCGATCTCAAAAAAATCATCTCCGGGCAGATTGCGGCGGACGAATGGGAGATCATTGCGGAAGCGGCATCGGCGATGCGCGAACTTCCGATCTATATCGACGACACCGCGGGCATCACCGTTTCCGAAATGCGTGCAAAATGTCGCAGGATGAAACTGGAGCGCGGGCTCGATCTCGTCGTCATCGACTACTTACAGCTTATGGCGTCCGACGGACGCAACGAAAACAGACAGCAGGAGATCAGCGCAATCTCGCGCGGTCTCAAGGCGCTTGCGAAAGAACTCCAGGTCCCCGTGCTCGCACTGTCCCAGCTCTCCCGTGCACCCGAAGCGCGTACGAACAAACGCCCGATGCTCTCGGATCTGCGTGAAAGCGGCGCAATTGAGCAGGACGCGGACGTCGTCATGTTTATCTATCGTGACGACTATTACGACAAGGCCAGTGAAGTACCGAATCTCGCCGAAGTCATCATCGCCAAGCACAGAAACGGCCCGACCGGAACCGTGGAGATGGTCTTCCTTCCGGACACGACGACTTTTGCTGACAAAGCGCGGGAGATCGTCTGATGATCCGTGTAGGGGAGCTCACGAGAGACGCTGTCTTGACATTCAAAGAGTGGGGCGCGCACGAAAACCCGCTCTTTTTTGACTACAATTACGGCAGTTTCGATGAGATCGCCTATCTCGAGTGGTACCGCACGCGGAATTCTTTTTTCAAACATTATTACGGCATCTACAAAGACGATCGTTATATCGGATTTCTCGCGGAGAAATGCAAGAACCCGATCACGAAGAGTGCCGTCTTGGGCATCGTCCTCGATCCCAATATGCTCTCAAAGGGCTACGGAGGCGAGGCGCTCTCGATGTTTCTTAGAGATTTTTTTGACCGCGGAATGCACACGATGAAATTATCCGTTTCGGCGCACAATGTGCGCGCCCTTTCGCTCTATCAAAAACTCGGTTTCGTTCTCACACGACGTTCGTTTCGCTTCATCCCCATGACGAAAAAAGATTGGGAGCATCCGAGCGTCGTTGAGGCACGACCGTTTCTTACGCGCACCCCGTTCGGCACGGTCGAGCGGGTCTATCACATGAAACTCACACGAGAACATTTTAAGGAGGTACAGGATGGCGTATTCCATTGAGCCGGGCGTTTTCGACCTGGGCACGACACCGATCGAGAATCTCTTTTTTCACTATTTGCCGACGGCTCCCGAAGGCGCAGTGAAACTCTATCTCTACGTCTACGCGGGCGTCTATGCCGGCGAAACGATCCGGGACGATGCGCTCTGTGAGCAGATGGGGATGACCGCGGAAGAAGTCGCAAAACTCTGGGGATATTGGGAAGAAGCGGGACTCGTGCGTCGCACCTACGCAAGCGACGGCAGCTATGATATCGAGTTTTTGTCTCTACGCGGACTGTTCCTCGAGAATCTCAAGTACACCTCCCCTGCGAGGAACGTCGAGCTCGAGACCGTCGCGCCGAAATCCGTGACGGAGAGCGCCGACAACGAAATGACGCGCATGCTCCGCGAGGTCGAGGAGATCCTCGGGACGACATTGAGACCGGCGGAAGTGGATCGCATTGTCGAAGACATCAATCAGTACGGCGTGAGTCCCGAGCTCGTCGCCATGGCGTTCCACTATTCCTTCGAGACGCTCGACAAGAAAGATTTTCACTATGCGCTGGGCGTCCTGCGCAAATGGTATCTCGCGCGCGTCTACACCGTGGACGATCTCACGAGATATCTTGCGGACAAGGAAGCCGAAAAAGAAAAAAAGAAAACGACAGCCGCGCCGAAACTCGGCGTGCAGCCCGTGGAAACACGCTATACGGACGACGAGATGGCGCGTATCATTGAAGAAAAAATTCGAAAGAGCAGAGAAGAATGAATGTAGATAGAATTTTGGAAGAACGAAGACTCCGCGCCGAGGAGACCAGGGATCAGATCCTCGAGGAAATCCGTGCCAAAGCTCCGGCGTTTGAGGAAAATGAAACACAAATCCGCGAGATCGGTTTTGCCCTCATTCGCGCAGCGATGCATGGGACGGACGCGAGCGAACTCTCGCGCGAGATGGAAGACGCCAAGAAGAGACGTCTCGAAATTCTCAAAGGCGCAGGGTACGACGAAACGGCGCTCATTCCTCCATACACTTGTCCCATGTGCGAGGATACGGGCATTCGCGACGGGAAGATCTGCGATTGTAAACGCGCACTCATCCTCGCGTCGCGTTTTCACAATCACGAGCTCTCACGGAAACTCGAAGTCGAGAATTTTGACACGTACGATCTATCGCTCTATGAAGACGGCGGCGTCGGGAGTGCGCGAGATCACGCACGCACGGCAAGGGACAAACTCTACCGTTTTGCCGAGCGGTTTCCGGAGAGCGCGGGAGAAAATTATTATCTCTTCGGGCCCGTGGGAACGGGGAAGACTTTTCTTCTCCACGCCGTGACCAAAGCGCTCATCGAAAAGCGCGTGCCGGTCGTCTATCAGAGCGCCTATGAACTCGTCGAGAACATCAAAGACGCGACCTTCTCCTACGATCGCGCGGAGGAATCGGACGCGCAAAAAATCCTCGAGGCGCCGGTCCTTTTGATCGACGATCTCGGGACGGAAATTTTAAACGGCCTCACGATCAGCATGCTCTTCGAGGTCATCTCCGTGAGAGGTCGTTTCGGACGCACGACGATGATCTCGACGAATCTTTCGCCGAACGAACTTGAGGCGCGCTATACACCGCGCATCGCGTCGCGCATTCTCGGCGGCTATCGACTCATGCCGTTAACAGGGAGGGATCTGAGACTGTGAAAAAATTTCTATGGTGCTTCCTGCCGCCCGTGATCTACACGATTTTTACGGACAATCACACGGCCTTCTATTGGCAGATTCCTTTGGCGGCGGCAGCGTATGTGCTCGTGCAGACTTTGCCGACGAGAAAGACGAGTCAATCCGTCATCCACGTGGCCGCGTCATATCTTCTTTTTCCCGCGCAAATCCTGCTCCTCTTTTCGCTCTTATCCATCGGACGCATTTCGCTCTTTGACGGAGCGGGCTGGAACCACGACCTTCTTCCGTGGACCTATTTTTTCATGCTCGTCTATGCGGCGACACTCGGGATTTACAGCGCGGTCTTAAGTGCAATACGCCTGGCCAAACGACACAAAAATTCTTTACTGTTTTTTCTTCTCATGAGTGTCTACGCGGGATTTTTTCTGAGCATTGCGCGCGAGATGATGCGCTCGGGGAGTCTCCAATGCGATCAAATTTTCTGCGCGATTGCCGCGATGTTTTCGCTCCCGATGCTTTTTCTCACGCTCCTTACGGCGCTCGGCATTTTTCTTCTCCTCTATCTCGCCTATATCTTTCACGAAACAAAATAAAAGACGGCCCGTAAGGCCGTTTTTTTGTGCGCATTTTCGGGTATAAAGTTTCGTAGAAAGATGTATAAGGAGGAAATGAAATGATTTATCTTATTGTCATTGTCGTCATCGTGGCCGCGTGGCTCATGACGACCTATAACCGCCTGGTCGGCGCACGTGAGAAAGTGCATAATGCCAAAGGGCAGATCGCGGCACAGATCGAATCGCGCTGGGACGCACTGTCGAATCTCATCGACGCGACGAAGAGCTATACAGCGCACGAAGCCGATACGCTCAAAGAAGTTGTGAACGCGCGTTCGAGAGTGACCGAAGGCTCGAGCGTCGGCGAAATGGAAGCGGACAATCAGGCGTTCAATTCCGCGCTCGGCAGACTCATCGCCATCGGCGAAGCGTATCCGGATCTCAAGGCGTCTCAGGTCTACACAGAGACGATGTCTTCGGTCAATACCTATGAAAACAATGTCCGTCATTCGCGCATGATTTATAACGACATGGTGACGAATCTCAATCGTTCCGTACAAGTCTTCCCCGCCAATCTCGTCGCGGGTATGTTTGGCTTTCACAAAGAGGAGTATTTTCGAGAAACGGAAGAAAAACGTGAAATGCCGAAATGGAATTAATCTGAGACGAATTTTCTCCGCCGTCCTCATTCTTCTCGTTCTCTTCATCCCCTCCCACGCATTTGCATCCTATTTTGAAAGCTGGGACACGTTTGTAACGCTCGCAGAGGACGGGACGGGACTCATCGAGACAACCTGGGTTTCCACGGAACAGGACGGAACGGAGAAATACATCGTCATCGACAATCTGCCGCCCGAGATGGAACTCTTTGATTTCGAGGTCAGCGACGAACGCGGCGCCTACGAGCGGGAAGAGGGAGATTGGAATGTCGATCGCTCGCGCGAGGAAAAGGCGATGCGCTACGGGATTCACCAAAACGGCACGGCAAAAGAACTTTGCTGGGGTTATGGCGAATACGGCAAGCATACGTACAAGATCCGCTACAAAATCAAGAATCTCGTCTTTCATCTCCAAGATGCCGATGCGCTCAATTTTATGTTTTTGAATCGAGATATGAGTGAATATCCCGATCTTGCAAGTCTTGAGATTCACGGCCCGAAGCCTTTTGAGGAAGACGATGTGAAGATGTGGGCGTTCGGATTTGACGGCACCATCCATCGAACCGAGGAGGGATTCATTCGGGTTGAAGCCAATGAGGGAATCCCTTGGAACGGACATCTTACCGTCCTTCTCTCATTTCCGAAAGGGTATTTAAACTCGACGATGACGCTCGACGAAAGCTTCGAAGACGTCCTCACACGTTCTCTAGAGGGGAGTTCCTACGACAGCGATATTGCACTCGGGAACGACGACGAATGGGAGGAAGATGATTCTTCAAGTCTCTTCGCTTTTATCCCATTCCTCTTTGTAATCTTTGCCGGGATTCTCGGCAGAGGAAAACGCAAGAAAAAACCCAAAAACAAATATCGCGGGGAATACTATCATGAAGTCCCTTACGAAGGTCCTTTCTATGATATTGCCTATTTTCTCGAGGATATGGGGGCGTCCGATCGTGAATTTCTCAGTGCCTTTTTCCTCAAATGGGTCATGGACGAACGGATTCGAACGACCGAAGCGGCAAAGAAATCCGTCTTCGGAAAAGTGGGGACCGCCTTTGAGATTCTAAGAGAAGACACGGACGCGATGGATCCCAAAGAGGCGGCGATCTGGGAGATGTTCGTCGAGGCTTCGGGTGAAGACTTAACGCTCGATCCCAAAGAATTTGACCGTTATGTTCGCAGAAAAGCATCGACTTTCCGCCGAAATATGGACGGACTCGTCGCGAACTCGGAAGTGCGTATGAAAAGAGAGAATTATCTTACGACGAAGAGCGGATTCTTAGGCATTTCCAAGACAGAGATGACGGAGACGGGCGAAACGCTCGAAGGCAATCTCTATCGTTTTAAGAACTATCTCAAGGATTATTCGCTCCTCTCCGAGCGCAAGAGCATGAACGTTCATATCTGGGATCAGTTTATGATCTATGCGGCGACTTTCGGGATTCTCGAAGAGGTCTATAAGGAATTTTCAAAACTCTATCCGGAATATCGGGAAGTGACGCATCTATCCCCGGATGTCATCTTCTATTCCAATTATTATTCCACGCAAATCGCACATGCCGCAGCCAGACAGGCGCAGAGGGACAGTTTTGCCAGGGCGTCTTCGGGCGGCGGTGGCTTCTCGAGCTTTGGCGGCGGAGGAGGATCCTTCGGCGGCGGATCGGGCGGCGGATCGCGTTAGGAATGTGCACGTGCAATCGGCAATGAAGGAGAGGTGGTTCATGATCAGAAAAGCTCGTGACGAAGATTTTGAAAAACTATGCGCCATCTATGTGAGCGCACAGCGCTATATGGAAGCGCAGAAGAATCCACAGTGGCCAAAAGGACACCCCTCTCCGGAGGAAATCAAGGGCCTCATCGAGAGGGATGTCCTCTATCTCGTCGGAGAAGAACCGCACGCGGCGTTCGCGCTTGTGGAGGGGGAAGATCCGACATACGGGTATATCGAAGGAGATTGGTCCCGAGACGAGCCCTATCTTACGATTCACCGCATCGCCTCGGACGGCCAAATAAAAGGTGTGGCGAGAAGCATATTTGAATTTGCGAGTGAGAAGCACCCGTATATCCGTATCGACACGCACAGAAAAAACAAGACGATGCTCCATGCGCTTGAGAAATTCGGCTTTCACGCATGCGGCGTCATCTATCTCGCGAACGGAGACGAAAGACTCGCCTTCGATTATTACGAAGCCCCGTAAAGGGTGAAAGGAGTCAACATGAAAAAGATATCTCTTACATATCGCATCCTGATCGGACTTGCGATTGGTGTCGTTGTCGGCTTACTCGTCAATAAGATGCCCGCGTCGACATTCCGCGATCAAGTGCTCATCGGCGGTATTTTTGAATTCGTCGGACAAGTATTCTTAAGACTCATTATGATGCTCGTCGTTCCGCTGGTCTTTGTGACCTTGGTGCACGGCGTGCAGGGCATGGAAGATATCAGTAAGCTCGGACGCATCGGCGTCAAGACGGTCGTCATGTACCTTGTGACCTCCGCGATTGCAATCGTCATTGCGCTCGTCCTCGGCAATCTCTTCCCACCGGCAAAGGGGATTAACCTCGGCACCATCTCGGCCGTCGACGTCACACAGAAGGATCCGGTCCCGCTCGTCGACGTCCTCACGGGCATGTTCCCGAAGAACGTATTCCAAGCCTTCGGCGAAGGCAATATGCTCCAGATTATCGTCTTTGCTATTCTCTTCGGCATTGGAATGTCGCTCGTATCGGAAAAAATTCCGACGGTCAAGCTGTTCTTTGCGGAAATGAACGAAATTATGCTCAGGCTCATCGGCTATGTCATGAAATTCGCCCCCATCGGCGTCTTCGGCTTGATTGCCAAAACGTTCGGACAACTCGGCGTGGCGGTCATCCTGCCGGTGGCCAAATACGTGGGTCTTATCTATGTCGGACTCATTATCCAAGCGATTGTAGTCTACGGTTTTATGCTCAAAGTCATCGGAGGCGTCAGCCCGACCAAGTTCTACAAGAAATACTCCAAAGCCATGGGGGTCGCCTTCTCGACGGCAAGCTCCAACGCGACGCTTCCGCTTTCGCTTGAAATTGCAACCGAGGAACTCGGCGTCGATCCGTCCATCTCAAGTTTCACACTGCCTCTGGGCGCCACGATCAATATGAACGGCACGGCAATTATGCAGGGCATTGCGACGCTCTTTATCGCACAGGCTTACGGGCTACAACTTACCATTGCGGAAATGGCGACGGTCGTCCTCACGGCGACACTTGCTTCCGTCGGCACTGCAGGCGTTCCGGGTGCGGGCGCACTCATGCTCTCACTCGTTTTGCAATCCATCGGCCTGCCGCTTGAAGGCATGGGCCTCATTCTCGGTGTCGACCGTCTCGTCGACATGGGACGTACGACGATCAACGTCACGGGCGACAGTGTCTGCACGGTCCTCATTGCAAAAAGCGAGAATCTCTTCAATCGCGAAGTCTATGATCGCGATGTCGTTAAGAAAAAAGAAGCTGCATAGAAAGGATGAGTTTTTTTGGATGACAGAATGATCGAAATCGTCCGCCTTGTAATGGAGAATAATACGAAAATTGTCGGCGTTACGGGGCGGATCTCGATCGGCAAATCAACCTTCGCGCGTGCGCTTGTCGATGCGCTTCGACGCGAAGGCGAGACGGTACAGATGATTTCTACGGATGATTTTCTCTATTCGGACAAGGAACTCGAGGAGAAAAAGATCCGGGATCCGCGCGGATTTCCGAAGACGTATGATAGCGTTTCGTACGAGGAATTCTTGACGGCGGTGAAAAACGGCGACGAGGCGACGCATCGCGTCTACTCGCACGAAATCTATGACATCACGGACGAAAAACGCACGTTTCGCCCACAGGGCATCACGATTCTCGAAGGCGTGAATCTCTTCTACGACGAGGTGGATGAGATGGCATTTCGCAAATATTTTGACTATGTCATCTATCTCGATCAGGATCCGAAGATCACCTGGGAGTTTTATTTTTCGCGCGTGCACGAGCACATTGCCGCGGCGGAGGATCCCGATAATTTCTTCTATCCGTTTCGCTCGATGTCGGAGGCGGAGATTGAACGCATTTCGCTCGAGTATTGGAATGACATCAATATGGAAAATGACAGACGCTATATCGCGCCGACCAAGGCCTATGCGGATCTCATCGTGACGCTCGATCGAGCGCACAGGATTTCGCAACTGGAAGAGTCGACGCCGAAGAAAGGAGTCTTACGATGACGGACTATCGAATGGAACATGACAGCATCGGCGAAAAAAAGGTACCGAGCGACGCATACTACGGAGTGCAATCTCTGCGCGGGAACGAAAATTTCCCCATCACCGGACAGAACTTGCATCCGGCGATGATTCGCGCGCTGGCCACGGTCAAGAAAGCGTGCGCCATCGCCAATGCGCGCGCGGGGATTCTGGATGAAAAAGTAAAAGACGCAATCGTCGAAGCCGCCGATGAAATTCTCGCCGGGAAATTTCACGACGCGTTCCTCACCGACCCGATCCAAGGCGGTGCGGGCACGACGGCCAATATGAATGCGAACGAGGTCATCGCCAATCGCGCGAACGAGATCCTCGGCGGAGCGCTCGGCGCATACGATCACGTGCATCCGAACGACCACGTCAATATGGGACAGTCCACGAACGACGTCTATCCCACGGCGGGAAAACTCGGTGCGCTTATGCTTCTACCCGCACTCGAAGAAGCGCTCGATCTCTTGCGCCAAGCTTTTTTGAAAAAATCGGAGGAATTCGATCACATCATTAAGATGGGGAGAACGCAACTTCAAGACGCCGTACCGATCCGTCTCGGACAGGAATTCAAAGCCTATGCCACGGCACTTGCACGGGACGAGAGACGCATCGCGCACGCCAAAGAGGCGATTGAGACCGTCAATATGGGTGCATCCGCCATCGGCACGGGCATCAATGTCGATCTCAATTATTTTGAGCATATTGTAGGAGATCTCGCAGAACTCACGGGCATTCCGTTCAAACAAGCGGAAGATCTCGTCGACGGCACGCAACACATCGACTGCCTCGCCGAAGTTTCGGGAGCGCTCAGAACACTCGCCGTCGATCTCTCCAAGATCTCGAACGACTTGCGGCTCATGAGCTCCGGACCGCGCACGATGATCGGCGACATCAATCTGCCCGCAAGACAGAACGGCTCGTCCATTATGCCGGGGAAAGTCAATCCCGTCATTCCGGAAGTCGTTTCGCAGGTTGCATTCCGCGTCATGGGGAACGATCTTACGATTTCGCTCTGCGCGGAAGGCGGACAAATGGAACTCAATGCCTTTGAGCCCGTCGCATTCTACTCACTCTACGAATCCATTACGATGCTCACGCACGCGATGGAGACGTTACGCACAAACTGCGTCGAAGGCATCACGGCAAACGAGGAAAAATTAAAAGGCGATATCGAACATTCCGTCGGTATCGTGACGGCACTCGTTCCGCACATCGGCTACGAGCACAGCGCGTCCATTGCGAAGAAGGCGCTTGCGACCGGCAAGAGCGTACGCGCGCTCATCCTCGAGGAGAAACTTCTCACGGAAGAGGAGTTAAACGAAATCCTCGATCCGTGGGCGATGACGAAACCGGGCATCGCGGCCAAACATCTGCTCGAAGAGAAATAAAAAAACAATCCAAGCACCAAAAAACCGCTTCGTCTCCGAGGCGGTTTTCTTTTTGGATGCTATTGTGTTTACAATCTGTACGCGCCGCGACGATCGTGACTGCCTTCGTTGTGGATGCGGCGTTTTTCTTCGATGGAATTTTCGAGAAGACGTGTGCAGTCGTCAGTTTCTCGGAGTGCGCGTTCATAGTAGGCGCGTTTCTCCGCCTCTCCGATCGGCGATTCGTTTTCAAAAGCCTGGAACCATCCGTTTTCAAAATTCTCATCCGCGCCGAGGATGAAGGCTCCGCGGTCGATGATAAACGAACCGCGCGGGACGTACGCCATCGGAGCGACAAAACCTTCGTTCTCATGAAAAAGATTTTCTCCGAAGAGGAGTCTTTTTTTATTTCCTGCGCCGAAGAGATCGAGCATCGTGGGATAAAAATCGAGCTGAGAGCCGACTTTTTTGATTTCGCGATGCGGGACGTCGTCGGGGAAGAGAAGGAGGAGCGGAATATTCATCATCTCGCGCGGCGTGTACGCGTACCCGAGAAAACGCTCGGCGCTGGCGCGCTCTTCTTCTTTGTTCGCGCTGATGCCGTAGTGATCGCCGTAGATGGCGAGCACCGTATCGTCGAGCACGCCGGCGCCCTCAAGCTCTTGCAAGAATTCACCGAGCGCGCGATCGGCATAGGCGATCGCGTTGAGATAGCGGTAGAAGATGCCGTCTCCGACGCGGGGATCCTTGGGGAGTACATGGGTCTCCTCCGGGAGATCGTACGGATGGTGACTCGTCACGGTGATCAAAAAATCATAGAACGGACGCCCGCTCTTGTGTTGCTCAATGACGACGGGCGCACTTTGACGGAAAAAATCGGCGTCGTCCATTGCGAGTCCGAGTCTCTTGGGATTCTCGAATGTCTCGATGGAGTGATATTTGGCAAAGCCGATCTTCGGATAAATCTTGTCGCGATTGTAAAAATCTTTGCGATTGCCGTGGAAAACGCGCGTGTCGTAGCCTTTTGCGTATAAGAGTTTAGGCAGGCCGTTGAACTTCACCGTGCGGTAGAGAAAATAACTCGGGAAATAGTCCGAGGGATAGAGCGAGTGGTTCGTGGAGAACTCCGCGTCCGCCGTGTTGCCTTTGGAAATCATCTGATAATAGCGAGGGAAATAGACGCTCCCCTGACGTTTCATGAGGGCATTTAGAGTCGGCGTGATCTCGACGCCGCCCACGGTTCTTCCGAGGGGAAAAGCCTCGAGACTTTCGAACTGGATGACGATGAGATTCTTGCCGCGCGCTTTGCCGGTCCATTCGGTGTGCGGCACGGTTCTTTTGTAGCGCATGAGTTCTTCGTGCGAGAGCGGGATTTTTTTCTTGGGAATGAGCGCGGAAAAAATATCCGTGAGATGAAAGACGAAGAGCTCACGGTTTTTTAATAGATAGGTGCGCCTTTCGGAATGGACGATGATCTCGAGGACAATTTCTCCGACGACGAGATAGAGCCACAACGCACCGGGAAGGGTGGCGAGTCGCAAGTGGTGAAACGCCATCTCGAGCGTATACGTCGAGTTCGGGAAAATAAAATAAAACGGAATGTCGATGATGTAGAGAAAATACCACGGACTCAGGAGCTCCTTGACACTGCCCGTCGCACCGTCCGCCGAGAGAAACGCAAGCGGAATCTCCGCCACGCTCGGCAGCGCATGATAATGCGAGAAATACACCGTGTCGATGAAAAAGAACAGTCCGGATAGAAGATAGAGACCCATGCGCGTGTAGACCATCGCATGGGAACTTAAAAGATCGGTGAGCGCATAGAGAATGGCGCTGTGAAGGCTCATCGAAAAATAAAGATTTCTGCGCTCTTTGACATTGAGATCGTCATAGTTTGCGATATAAAACGAGCGCTTGAGTAAACTCAAGAGAAAAAACATCGCGCACGCCTCCTTTAGCGAGAATGCTTACTCCTTATTATGCGCGTTTTTTCGGTTTTGAGCAAATGTTCCGTGTAAAAAGACCGGACGTCGGCGTGGTATAATGAAACAAAGGGGAGAGGAAAATGGATTTATTACAAGAAGCAATCATGACACGCGGAACGGTGCGCCCGGACGATGTGCTGAGCGTTCCGTTTTTGAATCATTCGATCGACACGAAACTTTTGTGTGCGATGGGCGAAGAATGGAAGAGACTCTTCGCGGACGAGGGGGTCACGAAGATCTTGACCGTGGAGGCGTCGGGCATTGCGCTCGCTTTTGCCACGGCGCTCGCGATGGATCTCGATTTTGTCTTTGCAAAGAAGACTTCGTCGAGAAATCTCGGCAAAGACGTCTACGAGACGCGCGTTTTTTCCTATACGAGAGGGATGGAATACCGCATGACGATTGCCAAGGATGCGCTTACGCCCGCGGATCGCGTGCTCCTGATCGACGATTTTCTCGCGATGGGAAGTGCCCTCGAGGCCCTTCGCAAACTTGCCGTGAGTACGGGCGCAACGGTCGTGGGTGCGGGCATCGCCGTAGAGAAGACTTTCCAACCGGGAGGCGAGAGACTTCGCGCGCAGGGGCTCCGAATCGAGAGTCTCGCTCGGATCAAGTCCATCAATCCCTTGGCATTCGAATCGTAGGAGGTCCTTATGTACGACGTCATCATCATCGGCGCCGGCGCGAGCGGCATGTTTCTCGCATATGAACTGAGAAATTCCGGGAAAAAGGTGCTTCTCATCGACTCCGGAAAAAGCATCGAAGAGAGACATTGCCCGATTACCATGGGCAAAGTCGATAAATGTATCAATTGTCCGTCGTGCGCGATCATGACCGGTTTTGGCGGTGCGGGAACGCTCTCCGACGGCAAATACAATCTCACGACGGAATTCGGCGGGGATCTCCACCAGGTCGTCGGCTACGAAAAAGCGATGGAGCTCATGCTCTATGTCGACGATGTCTTGGACGGTCTCGACGGTCGCACGAGCAAACTCTATTCCACGGCCGACACGGACTTAAGAACGCTCTGTCTGCGCAACAATCTCCATCTGCTCTCCGCCAAAGTGCGGCATTTCGGCACGGATCGCAATGTCGAGATTTTGAAAAAAATCTACGCCGAGATGGAAGGGAAAATCGAGATGCGATTTCTCACGACGGCGACGAGCGTGGAGAAAAAAGACGGTCATTTTGAAGTCGCGCTTGCGAACGGCGAAGCTGTCACGGGAGAAAAAGTCGTGCTCGCATCGGGTCGCTCCGGCTCCAAATGGATGCACAAGACCCTTAAGAATCTCGGGCTCGATCTCTCCTCCAATCGCGTGGACATCGGATTGCGCATCGAAGTTCCCGCCGAAGTGATGAAACACATCACGGACGAAGTCTATGAATCGAAGATCGTGTACAAAACCGTGAAATACAACGATCTCGTGCGTACGTTTTGTATGAATCCGTACGGCCAGGTCGTCGCGGAGAACACGAACGGCATCATCACCGTCAACGGACACGCATATGCGGATCCCGCGAAACACTCCGAGAACACGAATTTTGCGCTGCTCGTGACGAATCATTTTACCGAGCCGTTCAAAGATTCCAACGAATACGGCGAATCCATTGCGAGACTCTCGAATATGCTCGGAGGCGGCGTCCTCCTGCAGCGTTTCGGCGATCTCGTCAAGGGCAGACGCTCGAGCGCACGACGCATGGAAAAATGTTTCACGCATCCGACGCTCAAGGCGACGCCCGGGGATCTCTCGCTCGTTATGCCGAAGCGCCAGCTCGACGATATCATCGAGATGATCTATCAACTCGATCGGATCGCACCGGGAATGGCCAATGAGGATACGCTTCTCTACGGCGTCGAAGTCAAATTCTACAATTCGCGCGTGGAGGTCACGAGCGAGTTTGAGACGAAGATTCCGGGGCTCTACGCGATCGGTGACGGCGCCGGGATTACACACAGTCTTTCACAGGCGTCTGCAAGCGGAGTGGGGCTTGCACGCATTTTTATGGCATAAATACACACAAAAAGGGAGCAAGGGCTCCCTTTTTTCGCGAGAAAAACACACGGAGTGGGGAGAAGAAGGCGCATGTTTGAGTGCTTGGGGACTCATGTGGTATAATAGGTACGTTATGAATATCGAAGTGATGGTGAAGCTATGAAATCAACGGCGGCAATGCTTATGATCATCACGATTTTCTCGAAGATTGTAGGATACGGGAGAGATCGTTTGATGGCATATTATTTCGGCACGGGACCCGTGGGTGGGGCGCTGGTGATTGCGGCGACGATCCCGACGGTTCTTTTCGGAATGATTGCATCCGGTATCGCGACGGGGTTTATTCCGACGTACGCCAGAATCCGTACCGAACAGGACGAGCACGCGGCAGATCGTTTCACATCGAATCTCGTGAATTTGCTCTTTGCGCTCACGACGGTGATTGTCGTCTTGGGGCTCGTCTTTACCAAAGAGATCGTCTATGTCTTCGCGCCCGGCTTTACGGTGGAACGGGAGATGACGATCTTCCTGACGCGTTTTGTCATCGTCACCCTCTACGGCACGGCCTGGGGGAGCGTTTTTCAGGGCTATCTTCAGATCCACGGCGAATTTACGGCGCCGGCGCTCATCGGTTTTCTGCTGAATGCGTTTGTCATTCTGGGCATGTTTTTGACCGCAAAGACGGGGAGTCTCGTCTTTGTCGGTATGGGATTTCTTCTCGGCGGGATTTTGCAATATCTCATCTTCATCCCGAGTCTCAAGCGCTCCGGATATCGGCATCAAATGATTTTTGAGTCGAAAGATCCCAATTTTTCGCATCTCTTTGCGATCGGACTCCCCGTGATTCTCGGGGTGGCCGTGAACGACATCAATATCCTCATTGATAAATCCATCGCGTCCGTCATTTCTACGGCGGGCGTTGTCAGCCTCAACTACGGCTATAAAATTTTCGGTTTCGTCACGGGCATTGTCGTGACGAGTATCTCGACGACGGTCTATCCTTCGCTCGTCGAGAGCGCGGAGGCGTCCGACACGACGCATATGAAAAAAGTGTTTGGTGAGGCCATCGTCGGCATGAGTCTCTGCATTCTTCCCGCGATGGCGGGAATTGCCCTCTATTCCGAGGACATCGTGCACCTTCTTTTCCACGGCGGCGAGTTTGGCGCGGAGGCGGTCCGAGACACCGCGACGGCACTCTTTTTCTACGGGCTCGGGCTCTTGGGATTCGGCATTCGCGATATTGCGGGCAAATCTTTCTACGCCATGCACGAGGCCAAAGTGCCCATGCAAAATGCTTTTTGGGTCGTGGGTGTCAACATCACATTGAATCTCATTCTGTCGCAACTCATGGGCATCGGGGGATTGGCGTTTGCCAGTGCGCTCTCGATCATGTTCGGCGCATGGCTGATGACCAAGAAATTGCGGGAGCGGATCGGACCTCTCGGTCTTACGAGACTCATGAAAAACATACTCCGTATCGCATGCGCAACCGCCATCATGGGCGGGACGGGATTCTTCGTTCGTCGATATCTCGGGATGCACATGAGTGTCAACAAGGCCTTTTTCCTCACAATGATCTATTCGATGCTTTCGTATGGCGCCGTCATACTCCTTATGAAGATCGACGGCATGGACGAGTTTCGACAAAGCCTCAGGCAAAAACTTTTTCTTCGCGGAAAATAGCGCGGATTTCATCATAATCATGGAGGATACTTATGAAGAACAAAAAACTTCTCCTCATCCCCCTCATCATCGTCATTGCGGTTCTGGCGTATTTTTTGGTACGCAAAGGAGCGTTCTCGTCGGGTGGGGGCAATGCCACGCGTATCACGGAGACGACAAAGGCGCGCAGTGAGCGTGAGGAGAGAAGAAAAGCGGAATACAAGGAATTTTATGTTCCGCTCAAGCCTTTGGAGAATCCATACATTCCGACGCGCAAAGAGGTGAAGGGCCTCTATATGAAGGCCCATGTCGCGGGATCGAAATTTCGCACGTCTCAAGTGAGCGCCTATGCCGACTATGTGAAGAAACTCACCGGAGAGAAAAAGGGCGCGGTGGATGAAGCGATCGAGAATGAAACCACGACGGTTGAAAAAATGCTCGGCATCGTCGAGGCGACGGAGATCAATGCCTTGGTCATCGACATCAAGGAAGACGGCGGCTATGTGACGTGGCCAACGGATATCAAAGGCGTCGAGGAGATTCAAGGCGAACATCCGCTGGATTTTGAAACCTATGAACCGCTATTGGACTATTGCAAAGAGAAGGGGATTTATACCATTGCGCGTATCGTCGCCTTTAAGGATCCGTATCTTGCGGAAAAATTCCCGGAGCATGCCATGCAATTAAAGACCGGCGGTCTCTATCGCGACGGTTCGGGCACGCCCTGGGTCAATCCTTTCGACCGTTTTGTCTGGGACTATGTCATCTCGATTGCCAAAGAAGCGGCACTGCGCGGATTTGACGAGATCAACTTCGACTACGTCCGTTTTCCGGACAATGCCGCGGTGTACAACGAGACGGCGGAGTTTCCGGGAAGAGACGACAAGCGCAAAGATACGAATATCGAAGATTTTCTCATCTATGCGGGGAAGGAACTCACCCCGTACGATGTCTTTCTATCGGCGGATGTCTTCGGCATCGTGACCCAATCGTGGGACGACTCCGACGACATCGGCCAAAACTGGCGCAAGATCAGTCGCGTCGTCGACGTCATCTGTCCGATGATCTACCCGTCGCACTACGGCACGGGCTGGTACGGTTTTGACGTACCGGATCAGGAGCCGTATGAAGTTATGCGCGCGGCCCTTCGCGAGGCGATCGAGAAAAACGCATCGCAGGAACATGTGCCCGTCATCAGGCCGTGGATTCAAGGATTTACGGCGACGTGGGTGCAAGGGTATAAGGAATATACGCCGGAAGTCATCGCGGATCAGATTATTGCGGCGCACGAGCTCGGCATCGAGGAATATCTCGTGTGGAATGCGGAGAATGTATACGATCCCATGACTTTTGTCTATCAAGATCGCATTCACAAAGTCGACACGGACACGCAGGATCTCTTGGGACGGACTGCGAAGGAAGCGCTCGAGATGTATCTCACGGCGCAGAAGAAACAGAAGACCCAAGAAGAATATCTCTTGACGCCTCCCGCTCTTCGCATGAGCGAGTTCGAAGACTTCGATCTCTATGTCAGAGAGAAGACCAATCGCAAGCTCTTCGAATTTGGGATCGACGAGATCAGAGAACGCGACGGCGGTGGGTATGAAGCCGAAGTCAGCGGACTTTACAACAGTCTCCTGGGCGTCCACGAGATGGATCACGAACGGTTCTTGATTCTCAAAGAACACGGCGTGTGGAAGATTTACCAGGACTTCATCCGATTCGAGGATCGTGAAGTTCCGGTCGGCAATTAAAGCAATGAAGCGCGGGTGAGATCCTGCGCTTTCTTTTACCGAGATCCCCTTTTGCGGGACGCATAGAAGGAGTAACGGATGAAAAAATTCTTCGGCAAAATCATCTACGGATTCGGCAAAGGCCTCGCGTCGGTTCTCGGCGCGATCATTTCCGTGCTCGAGTGGCTCATCGAAGGCGTGCGACTCATCGGTCGCGGCGTCGTGGCGGCGCTTTTCGGACTCGGCTGTTTTATCATCTGGCTTTCGCCGATTGTTCTGGGAGCAATCTTCCATCCCAAAGTCTTTCCCTTTGTCATCGCCGTCCTCATGATCGTCGTGCTCGGCAAGCCTTTTGTCTCCGCACTCCGATACGGTGCATTCGTCCTCACGGAAACCATCATGGACTACGGCAAATATCTCGGCGGTGAGCGCGGCGCTTACAAATCGTTCCGCGATTTTTCCGACGACTACAAGAGAATGCAGTACGAGGAAGAGCGCGAAGCGAGACGTCGTGCGGAAGAGGCCAAACGCGAACAGTATCGTCGCGAGCAGGAGGCCTGGGAAGAGATGTTCCGCGGTTTCTTCGGCGGTGCATACGATTCGCGCGGCGGATGGAGCACGGGACAGAATCGTGCGGGGAACGACGGACGAAGCGGCGCAGGATCGTGGGGGAACGGCGGATATGATTTCGGCATGAGCCCCAATGCGCAGTTTCGCGCGGAATACGAGAAGGCGTGCGATGTCCTCGGCGTGCCGTATTCGGCCGATGTCTATGAGATCAAACTCGCCTTTCGCAAACTCGCGAAGAAGTATCACCCCGATGTCAACAAGGAACCGGGCGCGACGGAACGCTTCCAGCGCATCAACGACGCCTATATGTTTTTGAACGACGAGAATATCAGACGCTACAAAGAATCCTGACGCATGACGCGTCGGGATTTTTTCATTCCCGAATGCCGCAAAAGTGGTATACTTGAAGTGGATCAATGTTGGAATTTGAAAAGGAGGAAACCATGTTACAAAAAGGATTGGACGTACTGCAAAAAGCACACGAGGGCTATTATGCCGTCGGCGCATTCAATTTCAGCAATATGGAATTTGCGAAAGCCATCGTCGAGGCGGCGGAAGAGCTCGAATCGCCGGTCATTCTCTCGGCGAGCCAAGGCGCCATCAAGTATGCGGGCATCGAGCAAATTGAGGCCATCGCGAAGGCGGCTGCGGATTCCGTCAAAGTGCCGGTCGTTTTGCATCTCGACCACGGCTCGGATATGAACGTCATCTATTCGTGCATCCGTCACGGATTTTCCTCGGTTATGATCGACGCATCGAAACATCCCCTCGATGAGAATATTCGTCTCACGCGTCACGTTGCAGACATCGCACACGGCGCCGGGATCAGTATTGAAGCGGAGATCGGACGCATCGGCGGCGTCGAGGAACACATCGTCGTAGCCGAAGGGGAAGAAATCTACACGGATCCCGCGGAAGCGAAGAAACTCGTCGACGAAGCGATGGTCGATTATCTTGCGATCGCCGTCGGCACCGCACACGGCGTCTACAAGGGCGAGCCGAGAGTCGATTTTGAACGCATTCGCGAGATCAAAAAACTTCTCAATATGCCGCTCGTCCTCCACGGATCTTCCGGCGTTCCCGAAGCGACGATCAAGGAAGCCATCCGTTCGGGCATTAACAAAATCAATATCGACACGGATCTGAGACAGGCCTTTGCGAAGAGCCTGCGTGCATTCCTTGCGGAAAAACCCGAAGAATACGATCCCAGAAAGATCTTGACACCGACGCGTGAAGCGGTCAAAGAGGTCGTCAAGAAGAAGATTGAGATGTTCGGCTCCGTCGGCAAAGCATAGGAGGATAAGATTGAAATTTTTTATCGATACGGCGAATGTAGAGGATATTAAAGAGATTGCAAGCTGGGGCGTCGTTGACGGCGTCACCACGAATCCGTCGCTCATTGCCAAAGAAGGCCGCGATTTTGAGGAAGTCGTCCGCGAAATCACGACGATTGTCGACGGACCGATCTCCGCCGAGGTCATTGCGCTCGATCATGAGGGCATGCTCAAAGAAGCACGCGAACTTGCAAAGATTCACGAGAACATCACGATCAAGATTCCCATGACGAAAGAGGGGCTCATCGCCGTCCATGCGCTTTCCCAAGAGGGCATCAAGACCAATGTCACGCTCATTTTCAGCGCGACACAGGCCCTGCTCGCGGCAAAAGCGGGCGCGACTTTTGTCAGCCCGTTCCTCGGTCGCCTGGACGATCTCTCACAGCGCGGCATGGATCTCATCGAAGAAATCGTCGAGATCTTCGCCCTATACGACATCGACACGGAAATCATCGCAGCCAGCGTGCGCCATCCCTTGCATGTCAAGGAAATCGCCATGACCGGATGCGACATCGCCACGATTCCGCCGGCTGTTTTTCGTAAGATGATCGAGCACCCCATGACGGATCTCGGCATTGAACGTTTTTTGAAAGACTGGGAGAACGTACCGAAGAAAGAAGGGAAATAATGGATCGCAATCTGACCTTAAACCTCGTACGCGTGACGGAAGTCGCCGCCATTCGCAGTGCAACGTATCTCGGACGCGGCGATAAAAACGCCGTAGACGGAGCGGCCGTCGAAGGCATGCGCGGCATGTTCGACGATCTCGACATCGACGGGACCGTCGTCATCGGCGAAGGGGAGATGGACGAAGCTCCGATGCTCTACATCGGAGAACAGATCGGCAGACGTCAAGATGGCGATTTGCCCGTGGACATCGCGGTCGATCCCGTAGACGGCACCGAGCTCGTCGCCAAAGGTCTCGAGAATGCCATCGCCGTCGTCGCCGTCGCACCGCGCGGCATGCTCTTTCATGCGCCCGATATGTATATGTACAAGATTGCGGCGGGACCCAAGGCCAAAGACGCCGTACACATGGATCTGCCGATTGCCGTGAATCTCCGACGCCTCGCAAAAGCGCTCGACAAGGACGTGTCGGAACTCACCGTCTCCGTCCTCGACAGACCGCGCCACGCGGAGATCATCCGTGAAATTCGCGAGACCGGCGCCCGCATCAAGCTCTTCGCCGCAGGCGACATTCAGGCGGCGATTGCACCCTGCATGCCCCACTCCGGCGTGGACTTACTCATCGGGAGCGGCGGCGCACCGGAAGGCGTCATTGCGGCCGTCGCGATCAAAGCGCTCGGCGGCGTGTTCCAAGCGCGCCTCGATCCGCACAGCGAAGAAGAAATTGCGCGCTGCCACGAGATGGGGATTGAGGATCTCGACAAAATTCTCGAGATTGAAGACCTTGTGAGAGGCGACGATGCCCTCTTTGCGATGACCGGCGTCACCGACGGAGATCTACTAAAAGGCGTCGTCAACCTCGGCAACGGTCGCGTCAGCACTTCGTCCATGGTCACGCGCGTTGCCACGGGCACCGTGCGCACCGTCGATGCCGTGCACATCCTCTCGAGAAAACCCGAATATTTCTAACGAAAAGAAGCAACAAAAGATCCGACGGACCCATTTCCGCCGGATTTTTTTGTGCAAACTCGTGCTTCGCAACGGATTTTTTTGCGGCACCGAAATCGCAGATTTCGAATGCCCGAATCTTTACGTTCCTTTTAGGTTCTTTTTATGCTCGGTATATGCGCGCCGCATACACTGAGAGGGAAAGGAGAGACACCATGTTGGAAGTTCGAGCATTGACCAAATCATATCGGAAGAAAAAAGTCGTCGATCGACTCAGTTTTTCCGTCGCACCCGGAGAAATTTTTGCACTCATCGGCAAAAACGGCGCCGGGAAGAGTACGACGATCAAAATCATTTTGGGCTTGACGAAGGCCGACGCGGGAGAAGTGTATGCCTCGGAAGGAACCATCGGCTATCTGCCGGAGACGCCGCATCTGCCGCCGCATCTTAGCGCGAGGGAAGTACTCAGGTACTACGGCCGTTTACAAAACATCGATCGCAAAACGCTCGAAGAGGAAATCGACACCCTTCTCGAGACGGTCGGACTGCGGGACGATCGCACGCGGGTGAAGCATTTTTCCAAAGGCATGATCGAGCGCTTGGCGATGGCGCAGGCGCTTCTCGGCGATCCCAAAATGCTCATTCTCGACGAACCCTGTACCGGGCTCGACGTATCGGGAAGAAAGGACATGCTCACGCTCATCAAAAAGTTGGCGGACAAGGGAAAGACCATCCTCATCAATTCACATATTCTCGCCGATCTCGAAAAAATCTGCGATCGCGGTATGATTCTCTTGGGCGGAAAATGTGTGCGGACTTTTGAGAGCGCGGATCTCAAGGCGTCGACCCTCGAGAGGATTTTTGAAGAGGCGATGGATTCCGCCGGAACGAAAGGAGGGCTATCCGATGAGTATCATCGCTCGCTATCAAATCTATGAAAAACTGCATGAAAAGAGTTTCTACATTCTCACGGCGCTCGGCATGGCGTTTTTAGTCGTGATTGCGTCGGGTGCCGCGAGTCTTTCGATCAACGGAGAAGCGGTCACAGGATTTCGGACGATGTTTCCGATTCTCCACACGCTTGCCAACGCACTGGCGTGCATGTTTGCCGCACTGATCTCTTCGACGACGATTCCCAATGAGTATGAATGTCAATCGAGTCATCTCGTTTGGTCGCGCAGGATCTCTCAGCCCGTCTATCACGGCGGTCTCACGCTGGCCAACTTTGCCGTCGCCGCACTGCATGCATTGGCCATGACGCTCGTTCTCGTCGTGTACGTTCTGCGAAACGGAGAGGGCGCGCACGTGGGCATGATGCTTCCGATTTTTCTGCTGCTCCTTCTCAATGTGGCGGCGGTCGTCGTGTTGACCTCGGCGATGAGCATCCTCGTGCCGAGCACCGTGGCGCTCGTCTTCGGCATGCTCTTAAGCCTTTTCGGGATGGGGCACACGATGCTCGAGATGTACGCGCGCACGATCGGAGGTTTTTCCTCGACGCTCATCCGCGATCTTATCATGATCGTGCCGAATTTTTACGGCGTGGCCGCGCAGGCGAGAAAAATCATGGCGGGCGAAACCGCGTCTCCCCATGTCTTCATCGCTACGCTCACGTTTCTCTATCTCGCGACGCTTTTCCTCTACGTATTTCGCAAGAAGGAGGCGTGAGATGAAAAAGAAAATCGGCCCGGCGCTCTATCTGCTCCTCGGCCTTGTGCTTTTGTTTTTCACGATCCGGACAGCGCCCATCGGGCTCGATCCCGCAGATCGCAAGATCTATGAGCGCGCGATAGCGCTCGACGCACGCACGGGCGGCTTCGGCTTCCCGAATTTCTCCGTGCACAACTACACCGTGCGCATCAGCAACGGGCGCATGGACGAAGTCGTCCGGAATGATGAGTGGCACCGAGAAAAAGCCGCGGTGGATACGCTCGTGGCGACGGCGCTGAAAATCGGTGACGAGTACGAAGTCATCCTCCCGACGTATCGCGATTTTTCTACATTTTTCGATTTCCTAAACGGCCTTGCGACCACGGCCGCGGGCGGGGAATATTTTACCGTCGACGGCTATTCCGAGGAATTTCATATCGCCACACTCTTTCACGAGTCGTTTCATGCCTGGCAGTTCTCGACCATGACGGCGGAGAGGCAGGAAAAGATGGAGCATCTCATGGCGGCGGGGGAAGATGCGGAAGAAATCGTGACCGAAGAGATCGATAGCGTCCCCAAGCATAGGCAATCTCTGCAAAATGAATTAAAATATCTATATACGGCCCATCGGGCAAAGGATCGGGGGGAACTCGTGGCGGCGCTTGCGAAGGCGCTGGACGAAGAATCCGCCCGCAGAGAAAGGCTCAGCGACGCAGCCGTTTCCGCGGAAAGATTCTACGAAACGGTCGAGGGAACAGCGCGGTATGTGGAATCGAAGACTTATCTTGCACTCACGGATGAAGCGAGCTATCGTCGCGCGTATCTCAACGAGGATGCGTACAGCAAAGGTACGGAGAAATACTATCGCATCGGCATGATGAAGGCGCTCCTCTTGGATCGCCTGGCGCTTGGCTGGCAAAAGGATTTTGCGCTTCCCGATGACCTCAGTGAGAGACTACGCGCAGCGATGTAAGAATGGGAAGGGGTTTTATGAAAGACGGAAAATATGTGGTATTGGCGGCGGACGACGAGAGAGAGCTCCTCGACGCGCTGGAACTCTTTCTCGGGAGAGAGGACATCCTCACGGTCAAGGCCAAAGACGGCGCCGAAGCGCTCGAACGCTTTCATGAGTGCGAGCCGGATCTCTTGCTCCTCGACATCATGATGCCGCGCGTGGACGGGCTCGAAGTGTTGCGGAGAATTCGCGCAAAAAGCAATGTCCCGGCCCTCATGGTGACGGCTCGCGGCGAAGATTACGATAAAATTCTCGGCCTCGAACTCGGGGCGGACGACTATATCACGAAACCCTACAATCCGATGGAAGTGGCGGCGCGTGTCAAAGCGCAACTGCGCAGATGGTATCACTACAAAGAGGACGACGAGAATCCGAAGATCCTTCAGGCGTTCGATCTCCGTTTGAACAAAACCGATCATTCGCTCACACGGGCGGGGGAGGAGATTACGCTCACCGGGACGGAATATAAGATCCTTGAGCTCTTGATGTCACACCCCGGGAGAATCTACACCAAACAGCAGATTTTTGAGCATGTATGGGAGGATCCCTATGTGGGTGATGAAAGCACCGTCATGGTCCACATCAGCAATCTCAGAAACAAAATCGGCGACCGTTCCAAAGAATCGCCAAAAATCAGAACCGTCAAAGGACTGGGATACAGATTTGAAAAAGACAACGAGCAATAGTATTTTTCCGAAGCTCCTCATGAGCTATTTTCTCTACGCGCTCATCGCGATTGCGATTCTCGCAGGCGGGATTCTATTGGAACTCTCGGTCATGGGGCGCGGCAATCTGAAAAATCTCCTCCCGTCCGAAATGGTGGCGGAAGACGGCACCTTGACGGAGGCGTCGATGCTCTACGAATTGGGCGGTTATGCCGAGCGGCTCGACCGTTCGCACCGCGTTGTGCAAACCTACGGAGAGGGAGGAGAAAAGAGAAACGCCTATACGGCGGAAGAACTCCTGGCCCTCAACGGTTGGACGCAAAACGAAGATCCGTATGAACATTTCTACGAGCCCGCATCCGACGGCGGCGTTCTCATACACATTCCGAAAGATCGCATGAGCGTCCAGTTCAATTACACCTTGCCGGGCGGACCGCGGTGGATTTTGATCGCGACGCTTCTTCTCCTAATTCTTGAAGGCGTGTGGATGAGCCGCATTTTTTACCGCAAGATCAAAAGCCCGCTCACGGAACTGACAAGCGCGATGCAGTCAATGCAGGACGGCGGCCGAGATCTCAAGCTCGATTTTCGCGCGGAGGGGGAATTTATCATTCTGCGCGATGCATTCAACCGAATGATCGAGACGCTGCGCGCCCGCGAGGAGGAAAACAGGGAACTCAAGAGCGCACAGCAACGGATGCTCCTCGAGCTTTCGCACGATATTCGCAATCCGATTGCCACCATCGTCGCGTGCGCCGCGGCGCTGGACGAAGGCGTCGTCTCCGAAAAAGAGCTCAAATCGTATTATGCGACGATCGCTTCCAAGGCCAATCGCGTAAGCAGGATGGCGGACGATATGTTCACGATGTTCAAAACGGAGAATATCGACTACGAGCTTGCGCTTGAGACCATCGATCTGACGGAATTTTTGCGACGCATGGGTGCGGATTTTTACAATGACGCACTGCAAGCGCATCTTGAGATGCAAATCAATCTTCCTGATGAGGCGGTCCATGTCCGTGCGGACAGAGCGCTTCTCTATCGCGCGATCGGAAATCTCCTCTCCAATGCGATCCGATACAATGAGACGGGCCATTCGGTCGGCGTCGCCCTGCAAGCGGAGGACGAGAGCGATGTCGTGGCGATCCACATCACGGACGACGGCAAACGGATCGATCCCGCCTTTGTCGAGAAGATGTTCGATCCGTTCTCGCGATCGGACAAGGCGCGGAAGACGGACGGCGGCACCGGGCTCGGGCTCACGATTGCGAAGAGCATCCTGGAAAAGCACGGTGCAAAGATCGAGTATCGGTACGTCGACGGAGAAAATGACATGACGGTCACGATGAAACGGAACGAAGGCCTGAACGATTGAGCAACGAAAAAACCGCCCATGGGGCGGTTTTTTTAATGTCCCGGGACCGGTTCGTGATCGGTCGGGGTCGTGTGTCTTTTGCGGCCGGTGAGCGATTCGATGTATTCATTGAAATCACCGCCGTATTTTTTGAGAATTTCGAGAAGTGAAATGTCGAGGTCCTTGTAGTCGGCCGGACCCGCGGTCTCGGTGGGTACGGCACGATATTCCCAGTCTCCGGGGACGATGCCGTTGTTCTTCGCGGGATCGTAGTCGTCGTAGAATCGGACAAAGACTTTTTTCGTCTTGAAGATCGACGGCGTGTCGGGGCCGGCGAGTTTGTTTAAGAGTTCATCGATTTCGAGCTCGACGTGCACGTCGTCCTGTTCTTTCGGTTCCGTGCCGGGCGCAAAAATCTCTTCCTTCACCGTGCCGCGCGGGTCGGCGTAGGAGAGGGCGGATGGGAGTTTGCCGCTCTGTGTATCGACGGCGAGATGCACCATGCCTTCGGGCTCGGCAAATTTTCTGGGTTCGAGACCGGCTTGCGCGCGTTCCATGATATTGCGCCAAAGGGTGATGGCGGTGAGATTGGAATTGGGCACGAGGTGGATGCGGGCATTGTCGCAGCCGATCCACACGCCGGTGACATAATACGGGGTGAAACCCATGTACCAGACATCGGAGGTGTCCTCGGTCGTACCGGTCTTGCCGGCAATGTCCATGTCTCCGAGATACGCGAGTCCCGCCGTGCCGTCTTTGGCGACGGTTTGGAGAATCGAATTGAGGACGTAGGCGATCTGGGGACTCACGACAGTCGTTTCTTTCTGCGGACGGTCGAGGAGGACGTCGCCGTTGGAGTCGAGCACACGTGTAAAGGTGAGAGGCTCTTTGTAGACGCCGTCGTTCGCGATCGCGCCGTAGGCGGCAGCAACTCTCAAAGGACTGACGCCTTGCGTCATGGCGCCGAGGCCGAGTGCGGCGAGATTCTCATCGTTCACTGCGGGGTCTTCGGTCTTTTCTACAAAATCGTCGTCCGCGGGATTTTCGGAAATGATGTGATAGCGCCTTAGGTATTCGAGCGATTTCTCGATGCCGACTTTATCGAGCGAGCGCACGGTGCATACGTTCGAGGACATGCGCAAGATTTCTCTTACGGTCATGATGCCGCGATAGCCGCCGTACCAGTTCTGGGGCCAGAGTTCGCCTTTGGCATTGTAGAAGGGAACGTCGTCCACGGGGGTGGCGGCGGTCCAGCCGTTGTCGAGCGCCGCGGTGAACGTGGCGAGCGGTTTCATCGTCGAGCCGGGTTGTCTCGGTGCGGTTGCGCGGTTGAAGATGCGGAACCCTTCCTGATCGCGTCCGCCCATGAGGGCTTTGATCTCTCCCGTGTGATAGTCGATGACAACGGCCGCGGATTGCGGTTGAACGGAGCCTTTTTTGTCGGCGTTGAAATATTTCTGGGAGATTAAGAGTCTTCCCGCATCGTCGGTCACGGCAAAATCCTTGTGCTCGTCGAGGAACTCTCTCTTGATGACGAGCGCGTCGCCTGCCATGTCGATCATACCCGCGTCGACGGCGAGTCCGCCGGGGCGATGCGTGACGAGATTGTTCTGTTCGTTCGTCGTGTAATAACTTGCGACTTCGGTCGAGAGATTATTGTAGACTTTGACTTTGGGAGAAGTAATCGTAAGGTCGCCTTGGAAGGAAAACTCTTCGGGCTCGATGACGAGCGATCCGTTCTCGTCGAAGAGATTCTCCGCCGCGTAGAAGAGGATTTTTCCGTCCTGGTCAGTGAGATTGCCGGCGCCGTCCGAACTCCAGTTGATGAAAGGAATATTCCCTCCGGCGGTGTCGCGCAAGACTTCCGTGAAATTCGCAAAGACATTCTCGAGTTCGCGTTGCATGTCGACGTCGATCGCGGCTTCGATCCGAAGTCCGCCGTTGTAGAGAAGATGCTCGGCGTCTTTCTCGGAATAGCCGTTCTCGATGAGTTTCGCGACGACTTGGGTCTTTACGAGATCGGTGTAATAGGTGGTGAGGTTCTCAATGCGTTTGCGCTGCGGGCGAAGGGCTTCGGCAATGTTCTCCTTCGCGGCGGCATCGTGCTCGGCTTGCGAGATCTTCCCGAGTTCGAGCATTTTGTCGAGGACGTAGATGCGGCGGGATTCGGGAACGGGATTGTAGACGGCGATGAACTTCTCGCCGTATTCGTTCACTTCGCCGACGGATTTTTGATCCCCGTTTTGATCGATTTCATCGGGACGATAGAGTTTGTAGAGTGCAAATTCCGTGGGGCTCTTGACGGTCGCGGCCAGCGCGGCGCATTCGCCCAGCGTGAGATCCTTCGCGGATTTCGAGAAATAGGTCTGAGCCGCGGCTTCGACGCCGTACGCGCCCTGCCCGAGGTAAATACGGTTGAGATACGCCTCGAGGACTTGTTCTTTCGAGAGCGTGGCGTTGAGTTGCACGGCGAGATAGGCTTCGCGGATTTTTCGCTCGAGCGTTTGATCGCCCGTGAGATAGAGATTACGCGCGAGCTGTTGCGTGATCGTGGATGCACCGCGTACGATGCCGCCGGCGCGCACGTTCTCGAGGATCGAGGTGCCGATGCCGATGGGGTCGATGCCGATATGCGTGTAGAAACGCTCGTCTTCGACGCTGACAAAAGCATCCTGAAGAGCCTTGGGCATTTCCTTCACGGAAATGATCGTGCGGAATTCTTCCGTTTGAATCTTCTCGAGGACTTCCCCTTTGGAATCGACGATGACGGAGTTCTCGTTGAGAAGCGTGTTGATCGATTTGGGATTGACCTCGGGCGCACTGCGAGCAATGTTGACGGAGATTCCGCCGATGGCGCCCATGAGAAGTGCAAAACATATAAAAATGACGAGGATGAGAATCTTAATCAATTTGCCGAAAGTGAACTTGGGTTTTTCCATTGAGAAACCTCCTTCTATACTCGCGTTTATTATACCATACGGACCGGTGAAACCAAGATACGGTTCGGTTGTGATATACTGACGGAGGAGGGATTTCATGGAACGCATGATCTTGGCCGGTCGCAAAGAAGACGATCGATTTTCTTATCAAATGCGCGAACTCGAGAAGCTGGCCGAAGCGGCGGGCGGCGAGGTCGTCGGCATCCTCACGCAAGAAAACGGAACGACCGATCCCAAGACCTACCTCGGTCGAGGGAAAGTCGAAGAATTATCCGAGATGACCCGAGCGCTCGAAGCGGATGCGGTCGTCTTTTTGTCGTCCCTTTCCGGTTCCAAAATCCGAAATCTCGAAGACGCATTGGGCGTCAAAGTCCTCGATCGCACGATGCTGATCCTCGATATCTTCGCCTCGCGGGCGACGACGAACGAAGGTGTGCTCGAGGTGAAACTCGCGCAGCTACGCTATCGTCTGCCGAGACTCGTCGGCATGGGCGGCTCGCTCTCCCGTACGGGCGGCGGCATCGGCACGCGCGGCCCCGGCGAGCAAAAGCTCGAGACGGATCGAAGGCACATTCTTCGCGAGATGGACCGCATCAAGCGGAAGCTTAAAGACATGAAGAAACATCGCGACACGCTCGAGCGGGCGCGTGAGAAATCCGCCCTTCCGAGGATTGCGCTTTTCGGCTATACGAACGCCGGCAAATCGACGATCTTAAACGCAATTCTCCAGGAATCCGAGAATCCCAAGACCGTGCTCGCGAAGGACATGCTCTTTGCGAGTCTCGAGACGCGCATGCGTCGTGCCGTGTTTCCTGAAGGCGCGCCGTTTCTCATCTCGGACACCGTCGGCATCGTGAGCAATCTCGGCACGGAATTTGTCGAAGCGTTTCAGTCGACGCTCGAGGATATGAAACACGCGGATCTCGTGCTCCACGTCGTCGACCTTTCGTCGCCATATCATAGTGAAGAAGAGGCGGCGGGGGAGGAACTCATGACGCGCTACGAGAAGACCGACGTTCTCACCGTCTACAATAAAAAAGATCTCATCACGGAGGAGATGCTCCGTTTTCCGGAAGGCGAGCAGAAAATCACCATCTCTGCGAAAGATCCCGCGGACATTCGCCGTTTGCTCGAAAAAATGGAGGCGATGACCGATCCCGTGCGCGAACACACGCTCCTCGTTCCGCACGAGAAGGCTCATCTCGTCTACGAACGCGGGCTCACGATTCTCTCGGAGGAACATCTTGCCGAGGGCGTACGCATGACCGTGCGCGCGGGCGACCGTTTTTTGGGAGAGCTTACGAAATACGAGGTGGCAATATGAAGAGTGTCCATCGAAGTGTCGAAGTGCGCTATGAAGAACGGCGCAGTCTCTTCATCACGCGCATGGTCCCCGTCGAGACGCAAGAGGCGGCGGAGGCTGTCATCGCCGCGGTAAAAGAAGAACACGCGCGGGCCACGCACAATGTCTTTGCGTACATCGTGGGACCCGATCAACGAATCCAGAAGATGTCCGATGACGGGGAACCGAGCGGCACGGCGGGTATGCCGAGCCTTGAAGTCTTGCGCAAACGTGGACTCACGGACGTCGTGGCGGTCACGACGAGGTATTTCGGCGGGATCAAACTCGGCGCCGGCGGGCTCATCCGCGCGTATGCAAAGGGCGTCGTCCTCGCACTCGACGAAGCCGTGGAGATCGAAAAAATGCCCGCGACGAAACTTTCCCTCGCGATTCCGTATGACAAAATCGGCGCGATGGATTATTTCCTCGGAAGCGTAAGGAAAATCGAAGACGACAGAAGATATCTCGCTGAGGTGGAATTGGATCTCATTCTCCTCGATGTCGACAAGGAAATTTTTGTAAGACAAGCGGCGGAAATTCTCGGCGCGATTCCCGTGACAAAAGAAGAACCGTACGGTACTTTGGACGTACACGGCGATGAAATTTTGAAACCCTATGAGAACACACAAAGGAGTGAAATAGATGAATACCGAACGAGTGATTGATGCCCTCATCGAGTGGATGCGAAACGAAGTGGAATCCGCAGGGAAAGGCGGCGTCGTATTCGGACTATCGGGCGGTGTTGATTCTGCGGTCACCGCATATCTCGCGCACCGCGCTTTCGGGAAAGAAACCCTCGGGATCATGATTCCGATCGAATCCGACCCCAAGGATCTCGAAGACGCGATGCTCGTCGTGGAGGATCTCGATCTCACACATAAGATCGTCGATCTCGAGGAGAGTTTCCACGCTTTTCTACATGCGACGGGCGAAGAAGTCGACAAATGGGCGGCTTCGAATGTCAAAGCCCGCATGCGCATGGTGACCCTCTATTACTTCGCGCAAAAACGTGATATGCTGGTCGTCGGCAGCTCCAATAAATCCGAGTTTATGACCGGCTATTTTACAAAATACGGAGACAGCGCATCGGATCTCCTTCCGCTTGCGTCGCTCTACAAGACCGAAATCTACGAGCTTGCCGAAGCGCTCGGCGTCCCCGAAAAAATCCGGACGAAAAGCCCGTCCGCGGGACTCTTCGAGGGTCAGACCGATGAAAAAGATCTCGGCATTACCTATGCGGAACTCGACAGCTATCTTCTTACCGGCAAGGGAGAAGACCGCGTTCGCGATCGCGTCGAGACGCTCAAGAGAAACAGTGCACACAAAAGAATCTTCGCGCCGATTTTTGACGCAACGAATTTGAGATAGGAGGACATTCATGTCAGGACATTCCAAATGGAACAATATCAAACAGAGAAAAGGCAAAGAAGACAGCAAGAGAGCGGCAACTTTTACGAAACTCGGCCGCTTTATCATGGTCGCGGCGCGTGACGGCGGTGCAGACCCCGAATACAACTCGGCCCTCAAGGCCGCCATCGACAAGGCCAAAGCCGAGAATATGCCGAACGACAATATCGAACGCGCCATCAAAAAAGGCGCAGGCGGCATGGACGGCGAGAACTTCGAGTCCATTCACTACGAAGGCTACGGCCCTGCGGGGACGGCGTTTATCGTCGATTGCCTTACGGACAATCGCAATCGCACCGCAGCGGACGTGCGCCATCTCTTCGAAAAATCCGGCGGCAATATGGGACAGACCGGCAGCGTCTCCTTTATGTTCGATCGCAAGGGGATTCTCTATCTCGAACGCGGCGACATCGCGGAGGATACGATTCTTGAAGAGGCGATCGAGGCGGGCGCGGACGACGTCATCGTCTACGACGACGGCTATGAGATCTTAACCGATCCGACCGAGTTTGCGAATGTCTACAAGGCGCTCGGCGAAAAATACCATTTCGAAGAGGCGAAGATCGGGTACATCCCGCAGAATACCGTCACCGTCGACGAGGAAAATCGCGCGAAGATTGAAAAATTCATCGACGGACTCGAGGACAACGACGATGTCCAAGAGGTCTATCACAATTGGGAGATCGATGCGTAAACTCGAGGGCGTTATCGTCGCGCTCTGCGTGCTTTTTACGCTTTTATACACCGCACTCGAGACGAACGCCTTCAATATGCGCTATTGGGAGAATTACCAAGCGCATTTTGACATCGTGGCCAAGACGGGAAAGAACGAGGCGGAGGTGCAAAGCGCCTCGGAGGATCTCGTCCGGTATCTCAAGACCGGCGACGATGCGCTCATGGAGAAACACTTTAACGCTCGCGAATGCGCGCATATGAAAGACGTCTACGCGCTTTTTAAACTCGGGCGGACGTTGCGCCTCGTGGCGATCGGAATCGTTCTTGTGGCGGTGATCTTCAAGCGCCTCTCGAAGCGAACCTTTCTCTTCGGGCTCCACGTCTGGGACGCGGTCATTCTCGTCCTCGGCGTCCTCATCACGGCGAATTTCTCGAGGGCGTTCATCCTCTTTCACAAACTCTTTTTCACGAATGACCTCTGGCTCTTAAATCCCCAGACGGACTGGATGATTCGCCTCTTGCCGGAGAGCTTTTTTGCAGGAATTGCGTTACGAACGGCGATTTCTTTCCTTGTGGGGCTCATTCTCATCCATGTCCTCACCATTTTCCGAAAGGAGAAGCAAGCATGAATCCAAAAATCATTGATCATACGGTCTTAAATGCGGATGCGACGGAAGCGGATGTCAATCGCGTACTCGAAGAAGCCGTGCGTTATCATTTCGGCGCGGTTTGCATCGAGCCCGCGTACATCGCCCACGCCAAAGAAAAACTCGCGGACACGGATGTGCGCATCGCGACCGTGGTCGGTTTTCCGCTCGGCATGAACACGGCCGGTGTCAAGGCCTATGAAGCGAAAGAGGCCGTGAACCTCGGCGCGGACGAAATCGACATGGTCATGAACGTCGGTTTCTTAAAAGATCGCCGCGTGAACGATGTGGAAGAAGAGATTCGAAGCGTGCGCAAGGCGATTCCCGACCACATTCTTCTCAAAGTCATCCTCGAGACGGCGATGCTCACGGACGAAGAGATCGTCCTCGCGTGCAAGATTGCGGAAGAAGCGGGGGCGGATTTTGTGAAGACATCGACCGGCTTCGGACCGGGCGGCGCAAGCGTCCACGCCGTACGTATCATGAAAGAGACGGTCGGCGATCGACTTGGCATCAAAGCCTCGGGCGGCATCGGCGATCTCGCGACCGCGGAGGCCATGATCGCTGCCGGCGCCACGCGCCTCGGCATGAGTAAGAGCGTGCGCGTCATGGAAGCGTGCGAGAAGGAGGAATAAGATGGAGTTCAACATCAATCCCGTCGCCTTTCATCTCTTCGGGATTCCCGTCATGTGGTACGGCGTCCTCATCGCGATCGGTATTGTCATCGGGTCCAAAGTGGCCTCCGACGAAATTACGCGTCGCGGCTTCTCCGAGGACGATCTCTGGGACGGACTTATCTGGGCGATCATCGCCGGCGTCATCTGCGCGCGTCTCTACTATGTCGCCTTCGAGTGGGAATATTACGGCGCCCATCCCGCAGAGATCTTCAATATCCGTGGAGGCGGACTTGCCATTCACGGGGCGCTTCTCGGAGGGATCCTGGCCTTTGGCATCTATGCGAAAAAACGCGGCCTTCCGTTGACTCTCTTTCTCGACATCACGGCGCCCGGCGTCATCCTCGCACAATCCATCGGACGCTGGGGGAATTTCATCAATCAGGAAGCGCACGGCGGGCCGACGGATCTTCCGTGGGGCATCATCATCGACGGCGTCAAAGTGCATCCCACGTTTCTCTACGAATCGATCGGAGATTTCCTCATCTTTTGGATTCTTCTGTGGTTCGCACGCAACAAACAAGAACACGACGGCGAAGTATTTTATCTCTATATGATCTTCTACGGCATCGTTCGGTTCTTTGTGGAAGGACTCAGGACCGACAGTCTTATGCTCGGATCCCGGCGCGTGGCACAGCTCGTCAGCATCGCGGGCATTCTATGCGGCCTTTTTCTCTTCCTCCGCGCAAGAAAGAAAAATTTACCGCTCACCAAACAAGAAAAAACGGCAAAATAAAAAAGACCCTCGAGGGTCTTTTTTTGATCGGTAAATTTTCTTATCAAACGTTCCAGCAGAACATTCGATCAAAAACAGAACGGATGTTCTATTTTTATGCGCGCAAATCGGAAAAACATACAGAACAAATTTTCGGAAATTTTAAAAAAACCCCTCCACCAAGAACAAAAAAGAGGAGAATTTTTGGAGAGATCTTGAGAAGTGTTGAAATAAAAGGGTTACAAGAAAAAAACAAAATACAAATCGGAGCGAAATCTTTTCTATTTTGCTTGCTTTCTCTCTATTCATAGGGTATTATTATAAGCAAGTGGAGCGAAGTGGAGCAAAGTGGAGATAAGGCGGTGAGACGATGTTTTACGGTACATTTACCCATACCATGGACGAAAAGGGCAGAGTAATCATGCCCTCGAAGTTTCGTGAGCATTTGGGCATGACTTTTGTCATGAACAGAGGCTTTGACAAATGTATCGCCGTCTACACCAACGATGCATGGTCTCGCGTGATCGAAGAGACAAACGCCATGAGCTCCGTTTCGAGCGTTGTACGCAAGTTCAAACGACAACTTTTTGCACTCGCATCCCAGAGCACGCTCGACAAGCAAGGCCGCGTCGTCGTCCCGGCGGAGCTTCGCGCACAGGCGAATCTCTCCGAACAGGTCGTCTTTGTCGGCATGGGCTGGTATTTCGAAGTGTGGGATAAGGACGAGTGGGATCGTTACAATCTTCCCAAGGAGGACGATCTGACATTCGAACAACTTGCGGAGAGCTTGGACGGCTTCGTCCTGTAGAGGTGTGCGATGGAATTTCATCACATTCCGGTATTGGCCGATGAAGTCATAAGTCAGTTTGAGCTCGAAGAGGGCAATGTCTTCGTCGACGGCACACTTGGCGGAGGCAATCATGCCGAGCGTATGCTAAAGGCATTCCCGGGGATTCACCTCATCGGAATCGATCAGGACGAGGATGCACTCGCGGCGGCACAGAAGAGACTTGCTCCTTACGGCGATCGCGTCACATTCGTCCGAGAAAATTACAGAAACATCAAGGCGGTTCTCGAGCGCCTCGACATTCCCGAGATCCACGGAGGCCTCCTCGACATCGGCGTCTCCTCCTATCAACTCGATGAAGGGGAGCGCGGATTCAGCTTCCATCACGACGCACCGCTCGACATGCGGATGGATCGCCGGAATGAAAAAACGGCACGCGATGTCGTCAATACGTATACCAAAGAAGAACTCGCCGAGATCTTCTGGAAATATGGAGAAGAAAACTGGGGACTACGGATTGCGGAATTCATCGTCCGCGAACGAAAAGACAAACCGATCGAGACGACTTCGGATCTCGTACGCGTCATCCGGATGGCGATTCCGAAACGTGTAAGGGAGAATGCGCATCCCGGAAGAAAGGTTTTCCAGGCGATTCGCATCGAAGTCAACGACGAACTCGGCGCGCTTGAAGAAGGTTTGGAAGATTTTGTCGATGCACTGGCACCGAAAGGAAGGCTCGCCGTCATCACATTCCATTCGCTGGAAGACAGAATCGTAAAGCAAACGTTCCGAACGATGTCGCAAGATTGCATCTGCCCCAAGGATTTTCCCGTCTGTGTCTGCGGACATGTAAAGAAACTGCGTATCGTCAACACGAAGCCGATCACGGCATCGAAAGACGAATGTAAACACAATCCCCGTTCACGCAGCGCCAAGCTTCGCGTCGGGGAACGTATTTCTACTTAGAACGAGGAGGTGAGAAGATGTCGATGGATGAATTATCTTATGTGGGCAGTGCCCCCAGAGTTCGCAGACGGACTAAAATGCGCGCTAAAACCCGTACAAAAGGAGCGAGTGCCGCCTTTGTCATGGTTTGTGCGGCGTTTTTAATACTGCTCGCTCTTTTGCTATATCGCGAGACGGAAGTCACAGTTCTCACCAAAGAAATCGCCGAACTGGAGGAACGAAGGGAAGAGACGCTTGCGAAGCGAGATGCCGTTTTGCGAGAACTCTCACCCTACATGACACAGAATCGCGTTGAAAAGATTGCAAGGGATGCGCTCGAAATGGACTATCCCACGGCAAAACAGACCATGCGCGTAGCGGTGGAAGGCGGTGCTCCGGCACTGCATGAAGAAGAAAAAACGGAAGAAACCCAAGAGAACGTCATTGCACGGATCCTGGCACTTCTTTTTGACGGGCGTGACAAGGTATGAAAAGACGAGTTTATATCGTCTATTCCGTCGCACTCATACTCGTTATCATCGTTCTGGGCAGACTTGTAAAGCTACAAGTCGTGGATTCTTCCTATAAAAGGGAAGCCATTGCCAATTCCAGAAACGTCGTGACGGTGCGAGCGCCGCGCGGAGACATTTTGGATCGCGACAGGAATCCTCTTGCAAAGAGCGCAAAGATTCAGGTCGCGTACTTTGTTCCGGAGATGATTCCGGAGAAGGAACGCGCCGTCGTCAAACGCGAACTCATGGAGCTCTTTCAGATCGATGAGGCGAAGATGACGGAGCTCATGGAAAAGAAGGGCCATGTCGTCCTCAAGAGAGATCTTTCCCAACAGGAAGTGGCCAAAGTCGAGAAATTTATCGGCACGGATGCGGAAGACGGGGAGAAACTCCACACGACCGTCTACTTAAACATTGAGAGCGGTCGCTATTATCCGTCCAATGTCGAGAGTAAACTCATTGGCTTTCTCGATTCCGAAGGCGTCGGAGCCTACGGGCTCGAAGCGGCTTTTGAAGACGAGCTCTCGGGGATTGCCGGCAAGGAGATTCGATCGACCGCCAATCAGATCGAACCCGTCTCGAACGGCGGATTCCTCTATCCCGCGGTGCAGGGCAATTCGATTGTAACGACGATCGATGAAGGAATTTCGAATATTCTCTATGCCAAGGGCAAAGAGGCGTACGAGAACCTTCGTCCCAAGGGAATGACGCTTCTCGCGATGGATCCGAATACGGGGGACATCCTCGGGATGGAATCGTTTCCTACCTTTGATTCCAATCATCCGCGCAAACCGCTCGATGATGTGACGGCTCAAGCATTTGAGGCGATGAACGAAGAAGATCGATTGAACGCGCTCTTTGAACTCTGGAAAAATCCGAATGTTTCCGCGCTCTATGAGCCGGGCAGCGTGTGCAAAGTCTTGACCCTTGCAAGCGCACTTGAGGAACGCACGACCGACGACACCAAGAGTTATTATTGTGACGGCTTTGTACACGGGATGCCGGAAGGCGTCGATATTCGCTGTTGGTCGTGGAATGATCCGCACTGGTCGCAGAACGTCGCGACGGCTTTCGGCAATTCGTGCAACCCCGCCTTTGTCCAGATCGGACGTGAGGTCGGCCTCGATGCGCTCTATCGTTATTTTGAAGGCTTCGGCATCGGACAGACGACGGGCGTCGATTTACCCGCAGAAGTGCCAGGCGAACTCATGAAAAAAGACGATATCGGTCCGGTAGAATTTGCGACCATGTCGTTCGGCCACGGTCTTGCCATGACGCCGCTCCAAGTTGCTACGGCGGTGAGCGCCGCGGTGAATGGAGGCATTCTCTACACCCCGCGCATCGTCAAGGAAGCTGTCGACGCGACGGGAAAAGTCGTTAAAGAATATCCGGTTGTTCAAAAGCGTCAGGTCATCAGCGCCGAAGCGAGCGCCGAAGTACGGCATTATATGGAAATCGTCGTGCGCGATTTTATGAAGATGGCGATGGTGGAAGGATATCCCATCGGCGGCAAGACCGGCACAACGGTCAAACTCGAAGACGGAAAATACAACGAAGATCTTCGCATCCATTCGTTTGTGAGTTTCTATCCGGTGGACGCGCCCAAGATTCTTCTCCTGATTGTCATCGATGAAAGTCAGGCGGATCTCAACCCCTGCCTTGCGCTATCTCAGGAGATCTGGAGAGAGATCTACGATTACAAAAAATACGAACCCGAAACCGCGGTAGGCGAATAGGGGAAAGGAGCAGAAGATGCAGACATTCGGAGGATTACTCCTCTCGATGATTCTTGCAATTGTCATCGGGACATTCTATATTCCGCTACTCAGAAAGAAAAAAGTCGGACAAAACATCCGTGAAGACGGACCCAAGAGTCACTATGCCAAGGCGGGCACACCGACGATGGGTGGCGTGATCTTTATCGTAGCGATCCTCATCACCGTCTTGGTCACGGGGAATACGGATCGCGTGTCGATCCTCGTCGTCCTCGGCATGCTTCTCTTCGGCGCGATCGGATTCGTGGACGATTACATGAAGATCGTGATGAAGCGTTCCCTCGGTCTCAACGCCAAGCAAAAACTCGTCTTGCAGCTGGTGTTCTCGGTCATCATGGTTGTTTTGATCAGAGTACTTATGAAAGCCAATTTCTTACAGCTGATTCCGTTCCGTCATGAACCGTTCAGTTTTTGGCTCTTTATTTATCCAATTCTCATCTTTGTCATCATCGGTGTCGTGAATGCCGTGAATCTCACGGACGGACTCGACGGTTTGGCGGGAGGTGTGAGCCTTCCCGTCTTTTTGACGTATGCACTCATTCTCTTCGTGCAGGGGAAAGCGCCAGCCATTGCCCTCATCATTGCGGGCGGCATCATGGGCTTTCTCTTTTTCAACGCGCACCCCGCAAGCGTGTACATGGGCGACACCGGATCCATGGCACTCGGCGGGGCTGTTGTCGTGCTTGCGATTCTCACCGATACCGTCTTTTATCTGCCGATTCTCGGGGGCATTTTCCTCATCGAGACGCTCTCGGTCATCATTCAGACGCTTTATTTCAGACGCACCGGCGGCAAACGCATCTTTCGCATGAGCCCGATTCACCATCATTTTGAACTCGGCGGGCACAAAGAGACGAAGATCGTCTCGGCCTTTACGATGGTTTCCATCGCCCTCGCGATCGCGACGCTCTGGATCTACACGGGGAGTATCGCATGAAAATCCTCTTGTTCGGTTTCGGCGTGACGGGCATCGCGTCGGCAAAAGTCTTTGATGCTTTGTCGATTTCCTACGACATCCTGGACGACAAAGGGATGGATGAACTCGAGCACTTGGTTCGGGAAGAAAAGGTTCATCCGGACCGAATGTACCATTCCTATCAGGATATCGAGAAGAAAGAGTACGACTATATTCTCAAGAGTCCCGGCATTCCGCCGAAACACCCGACGGTGGCACAGATGATCGAGGAAAATTTGCCCCTCGTGAGCGATCTCGAACTCATCGAGAAACTCCTTCCCGGGAGACACCTGATCGGCATCACGGGCACGAACGGCAAGACCACGACCGTCTCTCTTGTAGGAGAGATCTTAAAACACGATGGCCGTGAAGTCTATGTCACGGGAAATATCGGACGAGGCGCACTCTACGATGCCTTCACGGCAAAAACGGGTGCGGAGCTCGTCGTCGAATGCTCGAGTTTTCAACTGGAATTTGTCCGCACATTTCGTCCCGAAGTCGCGGGGATCCTCAATATCACGCCGGACCATCTCGACTGGCACGGAAGTCTTGCAGCTTACGAACAGGCGAAAAAGCGGATTGCGGCATCTCTCGGAGAAGATGATATTTTCATCGCCAATGCGGATGATCCGAAGACCTCGGTCGAGACCCGGGCGATGACAAGATCCATTTCCGTAGAAGGGAACGACGCGACGTACACAATCGAGGATGGATGGATCTGCGAACGACATGCACGGATCTTACCGGTGGAAGAAATCAATCTCGTCGGTCGCCACAATCTCGAGAACGTCCTGATGGCGGTCGCCGTGGCACGTGCGCGCGGCGTCGAGCCCGAGGTGATCCGAGAGGCGGTGCGCGAGTTTCATGCGGTGGCTCATCGCATTGAATTCGTGCGGGAGCTCGACGGCGTTCGCTATTACGACGATTCCAAAGGCACGAATGTCGACGCCTCGATCAAGGCGATTGAATCTTTTGAGAAGGGGATTATCCTCATCGCGGGCGGCTACGACAAAAAAGTCGAGATTGCTCCGCTCTTCGAGGTATTCGGCTCGCGCGTGAAGGCGCTCGTTCTGCTCGGCGCGACGCGCTATGAGTTTGAACGCGAGGCGAAATCACACGGTTTTACAAATTATGAAATTGTAGATACGATGGAGGGCGCCGTCAAGGCGGCGCACGCGTTGGCGCAAGCGGGGGATGTGGTGCTTCTAAGTCCCGCAAGCGCAAGTTGGGATATGTACCGCTCTTATGAAGAGCGCGGAGATCATTTTAAGAGACTTGTAAGGGCTCTTTAGCGATTGGGAAAGGAGAAAATCGATGAATCAAACGAAAGTAGACCGACAATTCATCTATGCTCTCCTTTTTTTGCTTGTCTTCGGCGCGGGCATGATCTTCAGCGCGTCGTGGCCGCTCGTCGCGACCTCGGACACGGGTCCCACGTATTATCTCAAGAACCATCTCCTATTCATGGGCATCGGTCTATTTTGTTTTTTTCTCACGTCGATCACGGATTACCACCTCTATGCCAAATGGGCGGTGCAGATCTATGCGGTCGCATGGCTATTGTCGCTCCTCGTATTCACGGGGCTCGGAACCAATCAGGACACCTTCGCACGACGTTGGATCATGGTCGGCGGCAGGACATTCATGCCGAGCGATCTCGTCAAATTCGCTTCCATTGCCCTTTTGTCGTGGGTGCTCTCGAGGCATCGCGATATCAAATCGTTCCAGGCGGCGACGCTGCCGATTTTGATTTTTATCGGTTTCACCGTGTTGCCGATTTATTTTCAACCGGACTTTTCCACCACGGTCACGATTGCACTCACCCTCCTTGTGCTCTTTTACATCGCGGGGATGAATGTGCGACATGCCATTCCCGTCGCGTTGGCCGCGATTGTGCTCGGCTTTCTCCTCATCAAAACGAATCCGGAACGTATGAGTCGTCTCACGGCGTTTCGCAACCCGATGGAGGATTACCACGGAGACGGCTGGCAACTCGCGCATTCGCTCTTTGCCGTGAGCTCGGGCGGGATCTTCGGCGTCGGACCGGGGCTTTCGAGACAAAAATATACGCTCTCGCAGGCGCATAACGATTTTATCTTTGCCATTATCGCCGAGGAATTGGGCCTCATCGGTTGCCTGATTCTCATCGCTGTCTTTTCGTTCTTCGTCTATCGCGGCGTGACCAACGCGCTCCAAGCGAAAGACGCGTTCGGTCGCTATCTCGGGCTTGGCATCGTAAGCCTCTTCGGTATCCAGGCACTCATCAATATGGCCGTTGTGCTCGGGCTCATTCCGCCCACGGGCATCGGTTTTCCCTTTATCAGTTACGGCGGCAGCTCTCTCGTCGTCTTTCTTGCAATGGCGGGGGTCCTCGTCAATATTTCGAGACAAAGGAGGTCCAAGGCATGAAACTCATCATTTCCGGTGGCGGAACAGGCGGACATATCTATCCCGCACTTGCCATCGTCGAAGAATGGAAAAATAGACATCCGGATGCCGAGATCCTCTACGTCGGAACCGCGACAGGACTCGAGGCGGACATCGTTCCGCGCACGGGGACGCCTTTTACAGCCATCGAAGTCGCAGGTCTTCCGAGAAAAATGAGCGTGAAGACCGTGAAAGCCGGCTTTAAACTCATGAAAGGCCTCCACGAGAGCGATGGGATCTTAAAATCTTTTAAGCCCGACATCGTCATCGGGACGGGCGGTTTTGTGAGTTTCCCCATCGTCTATCGCGCGGCAAAGAAAAAAATTCCGACGCTCATCCACGAGCAAAACGGCGTGGCGGGCGTATCCAATCGCATGCTCGGAAAAGTCGTCGATCGCGTGCTCCTTACGATCCCCGAGAGCGAGCGCTTCTTTGCGCGCAAAGAAATCCTCTCGGTCGTCGGGAACCCCATCCGTCAGATCTTTTTTGAGAAACGCGAGAAAAACTACGATGCGTTCGGACTCGATCCCGAGAAACAGACGGTTTTGATCTTCGGCGGATCGAACGGCTCCGAGAGTCTCAACCACGCGGTTGTGAACATGCTCGAAGACTTTACGGGCGCATACAATCTCATTTTCGTGCCCGGAAAGAGCGACTATGATTCCGTCGTCGAGGCGGTCGGGGAGAAACCGTCCGTCACGATCCTCCCGTATCTCTACGATATGCCCGGCGCCTATGCCATTGCGGATCTCGTCGTGACCGCTTCGGGTGCCATTACTTTGTCGGAAATCGCCGCATCGCATCTCCCGTCGATTCTCGTGCCGAAAGCGTATACGACTGAGAATCACCAGGAGATGAATGCGCGGTATTTTGAAAATCACGGCGCAGCACGCGTACTTCTCGAGAAAGAACTCACGGGGGAAACGCTCCGGACGATGATCGAAGAACTCTTGGCATCGGATCTCGGCGTGATGGCCGAAGCGGCGGGGAAACTCGCGACACCGTATGCCCACAGGGACATCGCCGATGCGATGGAAGCCCTCTTAGCGAGGTAGGCCATGCAAAAAAGAAGACTCAGAAAAGATTCCGTCATCAGCATGCTCTTAATCATCGCGATCATTCTCGTCGTGATCTTGGGATTCGTTTATCTCCTTACGAGTGAACGCTTCGGTGTCAAAACCTTTGAAATCATCGGAGCGGATCGTTTGGACCCCGCAGAAATTGCCAAAATGGCCGACATTCCCTATAAGACCAATGTCTTTCGCATCTCGTCGCGCGCCATCGGTGAGCGCATCATGGAAAGCCCCTATGTCGACAAAGTCAAAGTTGAGAAGAAACCGCCTTCGAGTATTTTGATTACAGTGACGGAAAAACGCGTCATCGGCTATGTGAAACGCGACGGAATTTCCTATGTGCTCGGAGAAGACGGCGCGGTCCTCGAGTCGGGCGACAAGACGCGCGTGCGCCCCACCGATCCGAAGATCGAAATTGAACACATCAATACGGACGAGAAAGTGATGATCGGACCGGAAGCCGTCACGCTCATCTCCAAACTCCTCACGACCAATTATTACGATCGCGTGCGCGGACTCGATCTCACACGCCAGAATCCGATTGTCATCTTGGACGGCGGCGGACGCGTCGAATTCGATGCGAGCGGAGATATCGAATATCAATTTCGTTTCCTTGAAGAAATCATTCAGTCGAACGAAGAGTCGGGGAAGAAAATTCAAAAAGTCATTTTCAAAAAAGACAAAGACCCCGTCGTCGAGACGAAGGATTTAGGCGACTAAGACAACAGAAAAACGGGCGAAAAAAGAAGATCGATATGTTCGAGAATCTTATGAGAAGCGCGCGTGATCACAAAGTGTTATGAAATAAAAAGTCCAAAAATTCTTTTTTGAAAAAGAAGATTAGAGAGAATCGATAGATGAAAAAGCCAAAACATTTTTTTCTCGTTGTCAAAGTATGCCAAAGGAAATCTTCTTTGATTGAGATAAGTTTTTGACATGTTGATTTGCCGAAAGAAATGGAAAAAGATGTAGATTCTTGAAAAATCGGGATTTTGAAAAAGAAGTAGTAGACAAAAAAGATGAGAAAACATTCCTTTTTTCTCAACTTTTTGCTATACTAATGGCATAGATGTATCGATGATTCGAAAAGGAGGAACGATTCATGTTTGATATGGAAATTACCAACGACCAAATGGCTAAGATCAAGGTCATTGGTGTCGGCGGCGGCGGCAACAACGCGGTTGACAGAATGATCGAAGCGGGGCTTCGCGGTGTCGATTTCATTGCGATCAACACCGACTCGCAAGTGCTCTTAAATTCGGGTGCGGACACGAAACTTCAGATCGGTCAAAAACTCACGCGCGGACTCGGTGCGGGCGGCAATCCCGAAGTCGGATCGAAATCTGCCGAGGAGAACAAGGGTGAGATTGCGGAAGCACTCTCCGGGACCGATATGGTCTTCATCGCAGCCGGTATGGGCGGCGGCACGGGCACGGGCGCAGCACCCGTCATCGCCAATGTTGCCAAAGAGATGGGCATTCTTACCGTCGGTGTCGTCACGAAACCGTTCGGATTTGAAGGCCGTAAACGTGCAAAACAAGCTGATCAGGGAATCGAAGAGCTCAAGGCCAATGTCGACACGCTCGTTACGATTCCGAACGACAGACTTCTTCAAGTAAGCGAAAAACGCACGACGATTGTCGAAGCGTTCAATATGGCGGACGATATTCTGCGCAGTGCCGTACAGGGCATCTCGGATCTCATCGCCGTACCGAATCTCATCAACCTCGACTTTGCGGACGTAGAGAGCGTCATGAAAGATCGCGGCATCGCACACATGGGCATCGGCATGGCATCGGGTGAGAACCGTGCGGTCGAGGCTGCGAAAATGGCCCTTCGAAGCCCGTTACTCGAGACGACGATCGACGGCGCGGAAGCGGTTCTGCTCAATATTACGGGCGACAAGGATCTCTCGCTTTTCGAAATCAACGAGGCATCCGATCTCATTCGCGAGGCTGTCGATGACAACGCCAATATCATCTTCGGCGCAGGCGTAGACGAAAGCCTCAAGGATCAAGTCAAAGTTACGGTCATTGCAACCGGATTCGATCTCGAGAAGATGGAAAAAGATCGCGAAGAAAAAGAAAAGATGGAACGCTTCAAAGCGACGGAAATGACGGTACCGACTTTCTTACAAAGAGGCTTTGACCGTTAATTTGCGGGGCCCATCATGAAATGTCATTTTTGCGGTGCACCGGACACCAAGGTTGTGGATTCACGCCCGACCGAGGACGGCGCATCCATTCGCCGGAGAAGGGAATGCACTTCGTGCGGCAAGCGGTTCACGACGTATGAGAAATACGAGGAGAACAACACGGTCGTCATCAAGAAAGACGGTACGCGCGAACTCTACAATCCCTCCAAAGTCCTAAACGGTATGGTGAAATCCTGCGAGAAACGTCCCGTTCCGCTGGACGTGCTCGAGGCTGCGGCTCAGCGCATCGAGAAGAAAATTCTGCGCGAACCGAGCGAGATCCCGTCGAGACTCATTGGCGAATATATTATGGAAGAATTAAAGGGGATCGATCCCGTGGCATATGTTCGCTTTGCGAGCGTATACCGCGAGTTTAAGGATCTCGACTCTTTTTCCGAAACGATCGATACGTTAAAACGCGAAGGATAGCGAGCACATCTGCTCGCTATTTTCTTAGGAGGGAATATGCGACAAAAAGATTTTGCAAATGCACTGAGTAAGACCAAAGTCATCATGGCCGTCAGGGATATGGACGCGCTGGATCGCGCCCTCCTTGCACCGGGAAAAATCCTCTTTGTCGTGTCCGGCACGATCGCCTCGATCGATCTCGGAATCGAAAAGGCGAAGCGCGCGGGAAAATTCCTTTTTCTTCATCTCGACATGATCGAAGGGATGGCGCTTACCGGCGTGGCAATCGACTATCTCAAGGCGAAGTATGCGGGCAATTTCGGCATCATCACGACGAAGAACGGTGTCGTGAAGCAATGCTATGACGAAGGGATCCCCGTGGTGAAACGCGTCTTTGCGCTCGATTCGCTCTCCGTCGACACAATCATGGAGCAGCGGGAGATCATAAGGCGCGCGGATACGGTGGAGATCATGCCCGGCTATGTGCCCGACGTGGTGCGTCGATTCAAGAAGGCGTTTCCGAACAAACCCGTCATCTCGGGCGGACTCCTCGAAGAGAAGAGGGAAGTCCTCGAGCTATTTGAAGCGGGCAGCTCCGCGATCTCCACGACATGCGAGGAACTTTGGGAAATGACTTGAAAACGATATTTTCCCATGTTATACTGTAAAAAATGAAGAGAAACTGCCGGAGAGAAGAGAGCATTTGCTCTCTTTTTGCGCTTTTATGAATGGAGGAAATGACATGTATATCTGTGCCCACAGAGGCTTTAGTGAAAACTATCCCGAAAACACGATGATCGCGTTTCGAAAGGCCATCGAAGCCGGTGCGAACGGAATCGAATTTGATGTTCAGAAGACGAAGGACGGCGTCCTCGTCATCATGCATGACGAACGCGTCGACCGTACGACGAACGGAACGGGACATCTCAAAGATTTTACGCTTAAAGAGCTGAAAGATCTTGAAATCGCCTATGACGGCGGGATTGAGCGCGTTCCGACGCTCGAGGAATATTTTGAACTTGTGAAGGATCTCAAGGATTTCACCACGAATATCGAACTGAAGACCGGCGTGGTGCTCTACGAAGGGATTGAGGAAGAGACGGTCGAGATGATCCGCGCGTACGGTCTTACGGATCGCGTTATGATCTCTTCTTTCAATCATCGTTCGCTCCAAGCGGTGAAACGCGTCGCACCGGAGATCCCCGTGGGGGCACTCACCGAATGTCAGTTCGTCGACGGACCGGACTATGTGAAACGCGCCGGATTCGAATTCATCCATCCGAGCGCCTACGGCTTGACGAAAGAAATCGTCGACGCCTACCATGCTGAAGGGATCGGCGTCAATGTCTGGACGCTCAATGCATATCCCTACGACATCCAAAAACTCGTCGACATGGGCGTGGACGGACTCATCCAGAACGATCCCGTCTTCATGCGTTCGGTTGCGGAATAGACGAGAACGATGTTACGGGATATTCACTGTTATCTTCTCGATATGGACGGCACGATCTATCTCGGGAACGAACTCATCGACGGTGCGAAGGAGTTTTTGGACGTCCTTCGCCGTGAAAAGACTCGTGCACTCTTTTTAACCAACAATTCGTCCAAGAATCGCATGAACTATGTGGAAAAACTACGCCGACTCGGCATCGACGCGACACCGGAAGATATTTTCACCTCCGGCGAGGCGACGGCGATGTTTCTTAGGAAACGCTATCCGAACGGCGCGACGCTCTTTGTCCTCGGCACGCCGCCGCTGATGGAGGAACTTGAGCATGCCGGCTTTGTCGTGAAATCCACGCGCGAAGAAGGACTCGAGGACGTAGACGAAGTGGTGCTCGGCTTTGACACGACGCTCACGTATGAAAAACTCTGGGCGGCGTGCGATCTCGTCCGCGCCAAGGGATCGTATATCGCGACGCATCCGGATTTCAACTGTCCTTTGGAGGGCGGCGCGTTCATGCCCGACGCGGGCGCCATGATTGCCTTTATCCACGCATCGACGGAAGTGATGCCGACAGTCATCGGCAAGCCCGAGCACACGATGGTCGATGCGGTACTCGAAAAATACGGGCTTCAAAATAAGGAGCTCGCCATGGTGGGAGATCGCCTGTATACGGATATCGCAATGGGCGAAAAAGCAGGGATCACCTCCATACTCGTCTTTTCAGGCGAGACGACGCACGCGGATTACGACGCGAGTACGACGTGTGCAACGTATACATTTCCTTCGGTCAAGGAACTAAAAGACGCAATCCTTGCCGAGCGGAAGGAGGAATAGAATGTTTTCAACAACAACCATCTTACTTCGTTTGCTGGTTTCGGCGCTTTTGGGCTCCGTGATCGGCATCGAACGTGAATACAGCAATCGTCCGGCGGGACTCAGAACGCATGTCCTCGTCTGTCTGGGGTCGTGCCTCATCATGCTCGTTTCTATCGACGGATACTCCAAGCTCCAACTCATGGGCGGATTTCGGCAGGCAGATGCCGCGCGTATCGCGGCACAGGTCGTCAGCGGCATCGGTTTCTTGGGTGCGGGCACCATCATGCACAACAAGAAAAGCATCGCGGGCCTTACGACGGCGGCGTGCCTGTGGGTCAGCGCCGGCATGGGACTGGCTGTCGGTTGCGGGTACTACGCAGGCGCGGTCGGGACGGCGGTACTGGCGCTCATCGCTCTCGTGCTCTTACGCAATGTCGAAGTGCGCGCCAATTTTTCCATCGAGCGCACGCTTGAAATTATTATGAAAGATACGCCCAACGCGGGCGTTCGCATCATCGACATGGTGAAAGAAAATCACGGCGTCGTACATAAGATCAAAGAGGTCAAATGGGCGACCGACGACTCGGATTTTATTTACTTTACCGTCGACTACGCGATGCGCAAAGCCGAAAATATTCTTGCGTTAAACGACGCGCTGCGCGAGAACCCGGATGTCAAGGAAATCAGACACCTCAGTTTGCGCGAAGAAGAATAGAAAAGAAGAATAGAGCCGACGGGCTCTATTTTTTTGTCTCATTGAAGTAGCGTGCGGTTTGGGGTACTGTATAGACATGGAAACGAAACTATTTACATTTGTGCGCATTGCCGACGGCGACAAAGTCGTCGTCCTCGACAAGGTTGTGCGCGAGGGCTGGGAGGGACTTACATTTCCCGGCGGCAAAGTGGAAAAAAACGAAAGCGTGCGCGCCTCGGCGATCCGTGAGGTGAGAGAGGAGACGGGACTATCCGTGGACGTACGCTATCGCGGCTTGCTTCGGAACATGGGAGCTTATGAAGAGACGGTCTTTCTCTACGACGCGACGGCCGTGGAGGGGGAACTCATCGAGCGGACGCACGAGGGACCCGTCGTATGGATGAACGAGGAAGAACTCCTCGCGTCCGATGGACTGGCGAGGAATTTTCTCGTCTATCACAAGGCTCTCACGGATCCCGAGATCGAAGAAGTTCTCATCGACGGAGAGGACATCCTCTATGAAAGGAGTACGAGATGACACAGATTGAAGAAATGAAGGAAATCATTCGCAGAAGCGACAACATCGTATTTTTTGGCGGAGCGGGCGTCTCCACCGCGAGCGGAATTCCCGATTTTCGCTCGGCGACGGGACTCTACAATCGCACGTCCAACACCGATTACAGACCGGAATACATGCTTTCGCATGAATTTCTCGTAGACCATCCCGATGAATTTTCTCACTATTATAAGGAGAATCTCATCTATCCCGACGCGAAACCCAATAAAGCGCATCTTGCACTTGCGAAACTCGAGCGTCTCGGGAAACTCAAGGCGATCGTCACGCAGAACATCGACAGCCTCCATCAGATGGCGGGGAACACCTGTGTCCTTGAACTCCACGGCAATCTGCGCGATTATTATTGCGTTCGTTGCGGGAAAAAATACACGCTCGACGAAGTGCTCGAGGAAAAGGGGGCGTCGCATTGCGAGTGCGGCGGCTTCATTCGTCCCGATGTCGTGCTCTACGGCGAAGGGCTCGATCAAGAAGTCATCATGCGTGCGGTCGAAGCGATCCGTGCGGCGGATGTCCTCATCGTCGCCGGAACAAGTCTTGTCGTCTATCCCGCAGCGGGACTCGTCAACTACTATCGCGGCAACAAACTCATCATGATCAATAGAGAACCCACATCCGGCGATGCTCGGGCCGATTATGTCCTGCACGAAGACGTAAACGAAGTCATGGACGTGCTCACAAGAGATCTATGAAACTCTATCTCGTGCGCCACGCCAAGACCGAGTGGAACGCGCTCGGTCGGTTTCAGGGGAGCCTCGATTCGCCGCTGACGGAAGAAGGCATCCGAAAGACGCGAAAGCTCGCCGATGCGCTCGGAGAAATTCCGCTCGACGGGGCCTATGTCTCCACGCTCGGACGCGCGCAGAAAACGGCGGAGATTTTGCTCGCCAATCGAGATATTCCGATCACCGTTGACTCGCGAATTGACGAGATGAATATGGGACACTGGGAGGGCATGACCCACGCCGAGATCCGCGCCGAGAATCCCGAGGCACTCGAAAGGTATTTTGCGACCGAGATCGATTTTGCCGCACCTGAGGGCGAATCGTATCGTAAGCTTTACAAGCGCGTCGAAGATTTCGTGCACGATCTTCCGCACACGGGCCGATATCTCATCGTGACCCACGGTATGACGCTCTTTTTCTTAACGGAAATTCTCAAAGGAAAGACCGTCGAAGAGATTGGCAAAGTGCGCATCTTGGAGGGCGCGACGCTCACCCTCTACGAAGGAGAAGGGACCTTCGCACCCGTTTTTGAAGAACATTCACCGAAGTAGGGTCTTTTACCGTGACGGAAAGCGTTTTTTAGATTATAATAGGAATGATGTTTGACAGAAAAGGAGGTGGAGTATGGCACGAGATGCGTTATGGATTGTTCGAGAAACCGAAGAAGAGTCCGAGAAGATGATTCTTGCAGCAGAAGAAGAGGCGGAAAGGATCGTCGAGGACGCAAAGAGAGAAGCCGAGACGCTTCTTAAGACGGGTCTTCGCGCCGCAGAGAAAGAAGCGGAAGAAATCCTTGTCATGAAGACGCGCGAGGCACAAGAAACGGTCCGTCCTATCCTCAAAGAAGGAGAGGAGAGGGTCGAACGCATTCGTTCGATTGATGAGAAAAAAATCGAGACGGCAAAGGACCAACTGAAAGAGAGGGTGATGAAGTGGCAATTGTAAAGATGGCGCGTTTTCGCCTCTTCGTTGACCACACCAAAAGAAATGAGGCCCTCGCAGCCATGCAAAAATTTGACATCGTTCATTTTGCCAAAGAAACCGAGATGAACGATGACCCGGTTTTTAAAGCCGTAGATAAGGAACGTCTTCTTCGAGAAATCGATCAGGAAATGAAAGAGATCGAAGAGACGATCGAACTCATCGGCAAGGAACTGGGAACCGGCAATAAGGAAGAACTCTATCCCCTCATCAGCTATCGCAGACTCATGGAGGAGGGGCGCAAAACGCAGGTCAAACCGACGATCGAGGATGTCAAAGATCGCGTCAAGAACCGTGCACGCCTCGCACAGGAGCGCTCGAATCTCGTCTTGAAAAAGCGCGAGTACGAGCCCTGGAAGAAATTAAGGCTCCCGCTCGGGGAACTCAAACGGACCGATCGCATGGCGATGACGCTCTCGACCATCCGCGGCGTGAATCTCGCAGGATTTCTCAAGGCATGGGAAGAAGCGGGATTTGTCTACGAAGAACTCCTCATGACGAAGAGCATGTCGCATTTGGCGCTCATCTATCATCCCGAGCGTCAAGAGGAAGCCATCGCGCTCATGCGTGAATACGGCGCAGTCGAGATGATGCTCGACGGAGACGACACGGTCGCGGGAGAGATCGAACGGATCGACGAGAGAATCGCCGCCATCGATGAAGAAATCACGGAAGAAGGCGAAGCGATCACACGTCACAAGGACGATCTTCCAGCTCTCAAGCTCCGCGTGGAATACCTTGCCAATGCGAGAAAGATTGCATCGGCGGAAGCACAGTCTTTCCGCTCGAATCACATCGACATCTACGAGGGGTATCTTCCCGAGAAACTCACGGGACGTTTCGAAACCATGCTTTCGATGTCCTTAAAAAACGGCTACTATCTCGAGACCGAAGCGGTCGAAGACGGAGACGATCGTGCACCGACCATGCTCAAGTCCGCACCGCTTGTGAAACCCTTTGAGGATCTTACCTATCTCTATGCGGTTCCGAGATATGGCGAAATCGACCCGACACCGCTCCTGGCGCCTTTCTACTGGATTTTCTTCGGAATGATGGCGGGAGACGTCGGATACGGTTTACTCCTTACGCTGGGGTGCCTCTACTTGCTTCGCAGCAAGCGGATTTTCCCCAACAACAAAAAATTTGTGCAATTTCTGTTTATTTTAAGCTTCAGTGTCATGATCTGGGGTGCCGTCTACGGCAGTTTCTTCGGAGATCTCATCCCGATTCCGGGGCTCATCGATGCGGAACGAGATATCAACACGCTTCTTATCATGTCGGTTCTCTTCGGTATCGTCCACGTCTTTGTGGGACTCGGTATCAAAGCCCACATGCTCATCCGAGACGGGAAGTGGAAAGACGCGCTCTATGATGTCGGATTCTGGTATATGGCAGTCGGCGGCGCAATCATCTTTCTCGGAGGCGGTGCCGCGAACTTCGAACCCGGCACGATTGCAACGGGCAAATGGATCATGATCATCGGCATGGCGGGCATCGTCTTAACGGGTGGACGCGACGGAAAATCCGTGATTTCGAAGCTCATCGGCGGCGTGTATTCGCTCTATAATATCTCGGGCTATATCGGGGACTTTGTCTCCTACACGCGCCTCATGGCGCTGGGACTCTCGGGCGGATTTATCGCGCTGGCGGTCAATATGATTACGGGAATGCTCTGGGGATCCGGACTCGGAAAAGTTTTCGGTGTCGTGGTCTTCGTGATATTCCACTTATTCAATCTGTTCTTAAGCGTCTTGGGCGCTTATGTGCATACGGCGAGACTGACGTATGTAGAGTATTTTGGCAAATTCTATGAAGGCGGCGGGACGGCGTTTGAAAATTTCCGCTCCGAGCCGCATTATCTACGCATCAAAGATGAAGGAGGCATGTAAATGACAGTTACAGAATTTTTCGTACAAAACGGCGGTATCTGCATGGGATTTTTGGCAGTCGCAATCGCAGTTATTTTTTCGGGTATGGGTTCCGCGCGCGGCGTCGGACTCGCAGGTGAAGCTTGTGCGGCAGTCGTTATCGACGAACCGAACAAATTTGCACAGACGCTACTCTTCCAGTTGCTTCCGGGCACGCAGGGCCTCTACGGCTTCGTTATCGGACTGCTCATCACGTTAAGACTCACTCCGGCAATGCCCCTTGCAAGCGGCCTCATGTTTATCGGTGCGGCACTTCCCGTTGCCATCGTCGGCCTCGTGAGTGCGCCGGCACAGGGCAAAGTTGCCGTTGCAGGTATCAACATCCTTATTAAGAACCAAAGCCAGATCATCAAGGGTGTCATCTACGCCGTTATGGTCGAGACCTACGCCATCCTCGCGTTTGTCATTTCCATCATCCTCGTCCTTCGTATCCCGGCATAGGAGGCTTCTATGTCAAATCTCGATACCATCGTAAAGGATATTAAGGACAACGCGTTCCAACGCAAAGAAGAGATCCTCGACGATGCTCGGATGAAAAAGGAACGCATCCTTTCTCAGGCGAGAGAGCAAAACGAGAGTAATAAGCGCGACGCACTTAGACGCGCTGAAGAAGACGGCAATTTCCGCAAAGAACGCTATATCACGACGGAAAAAATCAAAGTGAGAGATCGCATCCTCGTCGCCAAACAAGAGACGATCGACGAAGTGATTGACCGCGCCGTCAAAGAGCTCGAAAGCATTTCTGCAGAGGAGCTCGCAAAATCAGTCGAACATGCCATGGAAGAACACCCCGGCTATGCACTTTTGCTGCCGCAACGCTATGAAGGCTCCAAGGCCTTTGACGCGTGGAATCCCGTCTTTACGGAAGCGGTTCGCTCCGGATTCAGACTGGAGAAGGGGCATATGGTGTTAAGTTATGATTTTGAAGAGCTCATCACCGCGAAGAGGGAGGAATTGGGAAAAGAAGTAGCGAAGACTCTCTTCTCAGAGGAGGTGTAGGGTGGAAAGAGATAAATATGTACAGGTGAGTATGGTCGTACGTCGCATGGAAATGGATCTCTTGACGAGAGAAAAGATGCAGTCCCTTGCATCTGCCAGAGACTACGATGAAGCACTCGCCCTTCTACAAGACACACCCTATGGGAAATTTCGCGAACGTATGGAGCGCAAGCAAGACTACGAGACGATGTTAAACGCGGCTCTCAAGGAAGCCTACGACGAGATTCTTTCTTATCTCGAAGATTCCGAGGTCGTGAATATCCTCATGGTCAAATACACGCTTCACAATCTCAAAGTATTTGTCAAATCAAAGATTTTGGACAAAGATCTCTCCGAAATCTACTACGATTTCGGCCTTGTCGATATGACGAAGTTCAGCGAGGAATTTGATCGGGAAAGATTCTCGGAGGCGAATGACCCGTACGGCAAAGCGGCCGTGACAATCTTAAAAGACTACGAGGAGAATAGGGACCCGCACAGAGTGGGACTCCTCTTCGACCAGTTCTATTTTCAGATGCTCAAAGAAGTCGTGAAGCCCGTCCCGGGAACCCTCATGGCGCATTATGTCTATGACTCGATCGACTTTACGAATGTCAAGACGGCTTTCCGCATCACGGCGAAGAACCTCACCATGAGCGGCAAAGAATCGGCGCTCTTCGAGGGCGGGGAAATCTCGCTCCACGATTTTGAGGCGATTTACCACAAGGATATCCCCGATATTGTCAAAACCTTGAGACAGACGCGGATCGGATCCGCGCTGGAAGAAGGTCTCAGACACTACGAAGAGACGGGAGAACTCGCCGCGTTTGACAAAGCGATGGAAGACTATCAGGTCAAACTTCTCGCACCGGGCAGAAAAATGACCTATGGTCCGGAAGTCGTGTTCGGTTTTCTCCTCGCGAAGGAGATCGAGATGCGAAATCTCAGAATCATCCTGGCAGGGAAACTCACGGGGCTCGACGGGCCCGAGATGACACAAAGGTTGCGTGATCAATATGTATAAGATTGCAGTCATCGGGGACAAGGACTCCGCGCTCGCATTCCGTGCGCTCGGCGTGGACGTCTACACCGCTTATGAAAAAGAAGAGACCAGAAGGACGATCGACCGCCTAGCAGACGAAGGATACGGGGTCATCTACCTTTCTGAAAAACTCTCGACACTCATTCCTGAGACCCTCGAACGTTATAAAGCAAAGCCGGTTCCCGCCATTATTTTGATTCCATCGAGCACGGGCTCACTCGGCATCGGCAAAGAAAAGATCCTGGAGAACGTCGTCAAGGCGGTCGGATCCAATATCTTGTAAGGAGGCTCACTTGAAAGAAGGCACAATTATCAAAGTAGCCGGCCCTCTCGTCGTCGCGGAAGGCATGGATAGCGCCAATGTCTACGACGTCGTCGAAGTCGGCAAACATAAACTCATCGGTGAGATCATCGAGATGCGCGGAGATCGTGCATCGATTCAGGTCTATGAAGACACCACGGGTCTCGGACCCGGAGAAGTAGTTCATTCCAAAGGCTATCCGCTCTCCATCGAGCTCGGACCGGGCATGCTCGAGGAGATGTTTGACGGGATTCAACGCCCGCTCGACCATCTGCGCGCGACGGCCGGAGACTTCCTCGTCAAAGGCGTCAGCGTCCCGAGCCTGGATCGCAAGAAAAAATGGGATTTCCTTCCCATTGTGCGCGAAGGGGACGAAGTCGAAGAAGGCGATATCATCGGTACCGTCGATGAAACCACCGTCATCAATCACAAAATTATGGTCCCGCCCGGCATCCGCGGCAAAGTCCTAGCCATCAAGGCAGGATCGTTCACCGTGGACGAAACCGTCTGCGTCCTGGAGACCGAGAAAGGGGAGGAGAAGCTGTCGCTCATGCAGCGCTGGCCTGTCCGTCGCGGTCGTCCCTATCGCAAAAAACTCGACCCGAACGTTCCCCTCATCACCGGACAACGTGTCATCGATACGTTCTTCCCGGTCGCCAAAGGTGGCACCGCAGCGATCCCCGGACCTTTCGGATCGGGCAAGACCGTCGTTCAGCACCAGCTTGCAAAATGGGCGGACGCACAGATCGTCGTCTATGTCGGCTGCGGCGAGCGCGGCAACGAGATGACCGACGTTCTCATGGAATTCCCGGATCTCGAAGACCCCAATACGGGCGAATCCATCATGAAACGCACCGTGCTCATTGCGAATACTTCCAATATGCCGGTTGCGGCACGTGAGGCATCGATCTACACGGGCATCACCATTGCAGAGTATTACAGAGACATGGGCTACAGCGTCGCCCTTATGGCTGACTCCACGTCACGTTGGGCGGAAGCGCTCCGTGAGATGAGCGGACGCTTGGAGGAAATGCCCGGCGACGAAGGCTATCCCGCATATCTTTCGAGCCGTGTGGCCGATTTCTACGAACGCGCAGGCCGTATCATCGCACTCGGGGGTGACAAACGCGAAGGCGCCCTCACGGTCATCGGCGCGGTCAGCCCTCCCGGCGGCGATATCTCCGAGCCGGTTTCGCAGGCGACCCTAAGAATCGTCAAAGTATTCTGGGGACTCGACTACGCGCTTTCCTATGCGCGCCATTTCCCTGCTATCAACTGGCTCAACTCCTACAGTCTCTATCAGACGAAGATGGATGAATATCTCGACAACCATGTCGAAGCGTCGTTCTCGAAGAACCGCATTCGCGCGATGAGCTTGCTCCAAGAAGAGGCAAGTCTCCAAGAAATCGTGCGCCTCGTCGGCCGCGACGCGCTCTCGGAATCCGATCAGCTAAAACTCGAAGTAACCAAGTCTTTCCGCGAGGACTTCCTGCAGCAGAACGCGTTCCACGACATCGACACCTATTGTTCGCTTGAGAAACAAGACCGCATGATGCGTCTCATTCTCAATTTCTATGACAAAGCGCGTACGGCACTCGAGAAGAAAGCGTATCTTAAGGATCTTCTAAGCTTACCGGTTCGCGAACGCATCGCGCGTGCAAAAAATATCGAAGAGACCAATCTCATCGAGTTTGAAAAAATCGAAGAAGCGATTGAAACCGAAGTAGATGCTCTCTTGGAAGGAGGCAGTGATGTTTAAGGAATATAAAAGCGTCACCGAAGTCGTCGGACCGCTCATGGTGGTCGAAGGCGTCGAAGGCGTCAAATACGAAGAACTTGTGGACATCATCCTCCAGGACGGGACGAGAAGACGTGGCCGTGTCCTCGAAATCGACAGAGACAAGGCGATGGTCCAGATCTTCGAAGGCTCGTCGGGCATCAACCTCAAGGACACCTCGGTGCGTTTCCTCGGCAAACCCCTGGAACTCGCCGTGTCCGAGGACATGATCGGCCGTATCTTTGACGGTACGGGCAAACCCATCGACGACGGTCCGGCACTCATCCCGGAGAAACATCTCGATATCAACGGCTATCCGATCAACCCCGTTGCACGTGACTATCCGTCCGAGTTTATCCAGACGGGCATCTCCACGATTGACGGACTCAACACGCTCGTCCGTGGACAGAAACTCCCGATCTTCTCGGGCTCCGGTCTTTCGCACAACAACGTTGCGGCACAGATCGCGCGTCAGGCGCGAGTACTTGGCAGTGACGAGACCTTTGCCGTCGTCTTTGCGGCGATGGGCATCACGTTTGAGGAAGCCAATTTCTTCATGGAAGACTTTCAGAAGACGGGCGCAATCGACCGCGCGGTGATGTTTATCAACCTCGCCGACGACCCCTCGATCGAGCGTATCTCGACTCCGCGTATGGCTCTTACCTGTGCGGAATATCTCGCATTTGAGAAGGACATGCAAGTCCTTGTCATCATGACCGATATGACGAACTACGCCGAGGCGCTGCGTGAAGTCAGTGCCGCTCGTAAGGAAGTCCCGGGACGTCGCGGATATCCGGGTTATCTCTACACGGACCTCTCGACGATCTACGAGCGTGCAGGGAGACTCCGCAACAAGAAAGGCTCCATCACGCAGATTCCGATCCTCACCATGCCGGAGGACGACCTCACGCACCCGATCCCGGATCTCACGGGCTATATCACCGAGGGACAGATCATCCTCTCGCGCGAACTCTACAAACAAGGCATCGAGCCTCCCGTCAACGCCATCCCGAGCCTCTCGCGACTCAAGGATAAGGGCATCGGCGTAGGGAAGACGCGCGAAGACCACGCGGACACGATGAACCAGCTCTATGCGGCCTACACCGCCGGTCGTGAAGCGCGCGAACTTGCCGTCATCCTCGGTGAAGCGGCGCTTTCCGACGCGGACAAAGCTTTTGCAAAATTCGCCGAAGAATTTGACAAACGCTATGTCAACCAGGGCTATTACACCAACCGTTCAATCGAAGAAACGTTGAACCTCGGCTGGGAACTCTTGTCCATCATTCCACGTACGGAGCTCAAGCGTATTCGCGACAGCTTCATCGAGAAATATCTCGGAGAGGAAAAGAAGAACGAGGAAGGAGAGGCGTAATGGCCATTCTCGCTGTCAACCCGACCCGTATGGAGCTATCCACGCTCAAAAAAAGGCTCGTTACGGCGAAGCGTGGACACAAGCTCCTCAAGGACAAACAAGACGAACTCATGCGCCGATTTATCGAAAAAGTGCGTGAGAACCAAGAAATGCGCGATGAAGTGGAGAAGGAACTCACCGACGTCTTTCACGCGTTTGTCATCGCCTCCTCCGAGATGAGCCAGAACGTGCTCGAAGCGGCCGTCGCGCTCCCCAAAGAGGAGATCTACGTCGACATCGTGGAGAAGAACGTCATGAGCGTCATCATCCCCGAGATGCATTTTGTCCGCAGTGCGAAAGAAGGCATCTTCCCGTATGGCTTTGCACAGACGAGCGCCGAGCTCGACGATGCGATCTATCGCCTCAACGACATTATGGAGAGACTCCTCGCACTCGCCGAAGTGGAAAAATCGTGCGAACTCATGGCCGATGAGATCGAAAAGACCAGACGCCGTGTCAACGCGCTCGAATATCGAACCATCCCCGATCTCGAGGATACGATTCGATTTATCCGCATGAAACTCGACGAGAACGAACGCGCGACCATTACGCGCCTTATGAAAGTCAAAGACATCATCGCGAAAACGGCATCGTAATCCAAATGACCGCACCCCATCCGGTGCGGTTTTTTGATGTCGTGACGCGCGGGAAAATTTTCCTACGTGAAAACGCTCTCTACGAGAAGTACGCACAATCGTTAGAAACAAGCAGTTTTCTCGCACATTTTTCTCGCGTATGAGATTTCTTTGTGCTATAATAGGAAACAATCAATCGAGTAAGGAGGAACGATAATGCGCTATATTGGAGAAGGACTTACATTTGACGATATCCTACTCATCCCGGCAAAGAGTGAAGTGTTGCCGCATGAGGTGGATCTTTCTACAAAACTCACGAACAAAATCAAACTCAACATTCCGCTCGTAAGCGCGGGCATGGACACCGTTACGGAATCCAAAATGGCAATCGCCATGGCGAGAGAAGGCGGCATCGGAATCATTCACAAAAACATGTCGATCGACGAACAGGCAAAACAGGTCGATCGCGTCAAACGTTCCGAACATGGCGTCATCACGGATCCGTTTTTTTTGTCGCCGTTTCATGCGGTCAAAGATGCACTCGCGCTCATGGAACACTACCACATCTCGGGCGTACCCATCACCGATGAAAACGGAATGCTCAAGGGCATCATTACCAACCGCGACATCCGATTTGAACGTGAGATCGATAAGCCCATCCATGAAGTCATGACCTCCGAAGGCCTCATCACCGCAGGCAAGGACGTTACGATGGACGAAGCCCTCGCCATCATGGCCAAGCACAAAATCGAGAAACTCCCGCTCGTCGACGATAAAGGACATCTCATCGGACTCATTACCATCAAAGACATCGAAAAATCCATTCAATACCCCCGCAGTGCCAAAGACGAGAACGGCAGACTCCTCGCAGGTGCAGCCGTCGGCATCACACCCGACGTGCTCGAACGCGTCGACGCCCTCGTCCGTGCCAAAGTCGACGTCATCACCATCGACACAGCACACGGACATTCCAAAGGAGTCCTCGATGCCGTTCGCATGATCAAAGACGCCTATCCCGATCTCGAACTCATCGTCGGCAACGTCGCAACCGGCGCCGCAACCGAAGCTCTTATCAAGGCAGGTGCCAACGCTGTCAAAGTCGGCATCGGACCCGGAAGCATCTGCACCACCCGCGTCGTTGCAGGCATCGGCGTACCCCAAGTTACCGCCATCATGAACTGCGCCGAAGTCGCACAGAAATACGGCATCCCCATCATCGCTGACGGCGGCATCAAATACTCCGGAGACATCGCCAAAGCCATCGCGGCAGGCGGATCCACCGTTATGATTGGATCCCTCTTTGCCGGCACCGAAGAAAGCCCCGGCGAAGAAGAACTTTACGAAGGCAGACGCTACAAAGTCTACCGCGGCATGGGCAGCCTCGCCTCCATGAAAAAAGGCTCCATGGACCGCTATTTCCAACAAGACGCAAGAAAACTCGTCCCCGAAGGCGTCGAAGGCCGCGTCGCATTCAAAGGCGCACTCGGAGACGTTGTCTTTCAACTCATGGGCGGACTCAGAGCCGGCATGGGATACTGCGGAGCCAAAGACATCGAAACGCTCAAACAAGCGGAATTCATGCGCATTACCTCCGCAAGCCTCATCGAAAGCCATCCGCACGACATCAGCATCACCAAAGAAGCACCCAATTACACCGTGAGATAGGAGGCACTATGACTCAATTTAACGCCAAGAAATTTATCGAAGAACAAGTAGAAGCCATTCGCGCACAAGTCGGCGACGGCAAACTCATCCTCGCCCTCTCCGGCGGCGTCGATTCCGCCGTCTGCGCAGCTCTCGTGCACCGCGCCGTCGGCGATCAATTGACCTCGATCTTCGTCGATCACGGCCTTATGCGCAAAGGCGAAGGCGACGCAGTCGAAGCCGCATTCCGCGACAGCTTTGGACTACGACTCATCCACGTCCACGCCGAAGATCGCTTCCTCAAGAGACTCGAAGGCGTCTCCGACCCCGAAAAGAAAAGAAAAATCATCGGTGAAGAATTCATTCGCGTCTTCGAAGAAGAAGCAGCCAAGATCGCAGACGCCCATTTCCTCGTCCAAGGCACCATCTACCCCGACATCATCGAATCCGGAGAAGACGGAGCAAAACTCGTCAAATCCCACCACAACGTCGGCGGACTCCCCGAAGACCTGAAGTTTGAGCTCGTCGAACCCCTCAAAAGCCTCTACAAAGACGAAGTACGCCTCGTCGGAGAAGAACTTGGACTCCCCGACACCATCGTCCACAGGCAACCCTTCCCCGGACCCGGCATCGGCGTACGCTGCCTCGGCGCCATCACCAAAGAACGCCTCGACCTCTTACGCGAAGCCGACGCCATCTTCCGCGAGGAAATCGCAAAAGCAGGACTCGACCGCACCATCTGGCAATACTACGCCGCACTGCCCCACGAAAAAAGCGTCGGCGTCAAGAACGGAGCACGCGTCGAAGGCAAAACCATCATCCTACGCGCAGTCCACTCCGTCAACGCCATGAACGCCCAAGCCGTCGAACTCCCCTGGAACGTCCTCAAAGAAAGCGCACGACGCATCACCGAAATCCCCCAAGTTACCCGCGTCGTCTACGACATCACCGACAAACCCCCCGCTACGATTGAATGGGAGTAATCGCAAAATTTTCTAAAATGGCTTAATTACAAGCCATAGAAGGAATAAAAAAATAGCTACCGGTACGCAAAGGGTACTGGAAGCTAAAAAGAAAAAACTAAATAATAGTTCCAAGTGGTTTGCATTTGGACAAAAAATTAGACCGTAGTTTTAAGCTACGGTCTTTTTGCTTACATATTATGAGGATTAATTTATTTAGACATCTTCAATGATTACTTTCAAATGCAACGAATAATATAAACCAGATCGCAAAGGCAACTAATACAACGGGTGTTATTTACAAGAAAGACATTAATTATATGAAAGAAAAAATAGAAAATTATCAAGAGAAATTTGGGATATATTCCCTTTTATTAAACAGAAGTAAATAGAATCACTTCCTTAAAATATCTTAGACCTGTAAGAAGTTTTAAAAATATGATATAATATAATTAATTGAAATGCCGATTTTTAAAATGACAAGGGAGAGAAATTTATGCAAAACTTTGGCAAAATTATTTTTAAAATAGACCAAGTTTTAGAAGAAAAAAATATAAGCAAAAATAAATTGGAAAAAGAAGCAAATCTTCAAAGGACGCAACTTAATTCTTATTGCAATAATAAAGTTAAAAGAATTGACTTAGAAACTATAGCAAAAATTTGTTGTGTTCTTGATTGTAAGGTTGAAGATATTATGGATTATGTCAGGTAATTAAATGAATAGATACGAAATAATAAAAAAATAGGCGATATGTATCAGATTGCTAACACTGAATCAGGAGAGTTTAGTTATGTTCAAGCACTTAGAACTGTTGGCAAAAATATAAAAGATTACCAAAAAGGAGACGCTGAGACAAACCATCAATACTTAGATATAAGATTTGAAAATGATAGATTAGTTATATTAGTAGAAACAAAAAAATAAAAATAAGGATTGAATGATTTTTACAGTAAATTTGTAAAATGATTTAGGAAGAAGAAAATATTACAATAAAAAACAAGGGAGGGATAAATATGAAATACATACCAGTAAGTTTTGAAACGAAAGATGGTAGGATTTGCGAAATTAGAGAAATTCAAGTAAAAGACGCTGCCGAAACTATTGAATATTTGAAAACCGTTATGGGAGAATCTAATTTTTTATACTCTTATCCAGAAGAAATAATCCTGACTGTTGAACAGGAAGAGAAGATGATAAAAGGCTTTAATGAATCTGAAGATATTCTTATGATTGTAGCTGAGATGGATGGAAGATTGATTGCAAATGCTCAGATTTCAAGATCGAAAAAAATGAAAATGCGTCATCGAGGAAATGTTGCTGTTACAGTGCTGAAAGAATTTTGGAACTTAGGACTAGGAAAGAAGATGCTCCTTTGTCTTGAAGACTATGCTAAAGAATGGGGGCTTTCTCAACTTGAACTGGACTATTTCTCAGGTAATAAAAGAGGTCAGATTCTTTATGAGAAATTAGGATTCGTAAAAGTGGGAGAAATACCGGAAGCGTTTATTTTGAAGGATGGAACACGATACAATAATATAACGATGGTAAAAAGTACATAAAAAATTCCAACAGTATAAATTTCCGATAATTTGATTGACAGTCCACTTGAATAGATAGAAATTTTAGTGGCTGAAAGTATTGAGAATACTATAAGATTTTTCTGAAGAGTCTGTGTCATAATAGTGACAACGGCATATAGTAACGATGGATACTAGGTTTCAGACTCTCTAGTAAAAATAAAAGGAGGTGTATTCTATGAAAATAGCTTTAGCAGCAGTAGGTTTTATAACAAATGATACAGCTTATAATTTAGAAAAAATAAAAACTTCAATAGAAAAATATGCTTCTGAAGTTGATCTTATTTTGTTTGGTGAAAGCTTTCTACAAGGCTTTGAATGCTTAAGTTGGGACTATGCAAAAGACGTAAATATAGCTGTGCACCAAGATTCAGAATTAATAAATGATATTAGAGCTATGTGTGAAATTAATAGGGTATCAGTTTCTTTTAGATATATTGAAAAAGATGAAGATAATCTATATAGTAGCCAATTAACTATAGATAAGAATGGGGAAACAGTAGATAATTTCAGGCGTGTTTCTATTGGATGGAAAGAGCCAATTGCAGATTTCCAGTATGTTGAAGGTAAAGGATTTGGACAATTTACCTATATAGATAAAACTGTGTCAGTCGCATTGTGTGGAGACCTATGGTATGAAGACAACTGCATTCAAATGAAGAATTTGGACTCTGATATAGTTCTCTGGCCAGTATATACAGATTTTGACTCTCAAGAATGGAATGAAAGTATGAAACACGAATATGCTGAACAAGCTGAGAAATGTGGG